>QFCS01006696.1_pt1 | contig 12570 bp, 10 predicted proteins | sample 3576561 | NCBI WGS metagenome assembly QFCS01 | reverse complement strand
TTTCCAGGCACAACGCTCGTTATGCAGCGTCAGCCATAACAGCGCCAAAACGGCATCGTCGATCTTGTCCTCATCGATCTCCATGAACCGACGTTACCACGCGCGGCGCCCAAAATCCTGCGGCCCTGCTCGGATGGATACATAACCATTAGACATATGTCCGTTCTCAAGCCTCCGTTTGAGTCTTTTTGCTTATGCGAACTCCCTGTCGAAATGGGGGCCGTTCAGCTTGGGTTGATGAAGCGCTATGCGAGATATAACAGTTCCGGTTAAGCAGGATCTGGTGGGATCGGCTGCTCGCGTCAAGCCACCATCGTCGCCGGAGAATTTACGTGCCAAACATATCCTTTATCGTAGACAAAGAAATAAGCATACCGCTCATCCTCACACTTCCGAAGGAAGACGCGGGCTTATACGTTAACGTTGTCGATGACGATACTGGAAACGTATTGCTTCGCATGGATTTCAAATACAAGGATGGAAAGGTCGTTTTCGGAAAGAAGATATATGGAGTATGGGGAAAGAAAAATCATCACGGCGTAAATTTCGAGAAATTCAATTTCTGCACACTATCAATTTCGAGTGAGAGATTCATCGTTTTTATAAATGAAATCTCTTATGAAATCGAAAATAGCTTTGCTGTGAACGGCAAAGAAGTTCGAATTTTTTCGAACTTCGATTACGTTACAATCGGTTCTTCTCTTAATTCCGAGCAGCATTTTTCCCAGAGATGGCCATTTTTTCTAAAAAATGAAACGCGCCCCTGGCTGACTTCGCATCTAAGCCTTCTGCAGTCATCGATTCCGGAAAGGAACGGCCTGAGCGCGATTATCGCCTACGATGGGAATGAAAGTGCCTTAACAGCCTTGATTGAGGGGATCCACCATGCCGCCGATCAAATCATCGTTGCTGTTTATGAATCTTCGTTTGCAAACGATCGGTATTTTAAGAGAATTCAAAGCAAATACTTCAATGTTGAGTTTAGATTCCCGCAGTATATAGAAGACGACAATGAACACCTGACCGATAATTCTTATTTCCTCAATGGAATTATTGAGAAATGCTTATATAATAAGCTTATATTCATTGATCCATATGACGAGACGGGCGAAATTATCGCGGCCATCCAGAATAATCGCCTGAGGACGCGGATTGATCATTTCGCTGTCATGGGGCGACGAGAAGGAGAGGCCGCGAGGCTAATTGCCCTGTCTCTCAGGAAGTCCACTTATTTGAGCGACAGTGATGGAGGCATCACTCTACCGGATGAAGATATCGCCATCAGGAATATCGATTTTATCGCAGCGACGAACCTTAACGGAAGCCTCAACTGGTCCCTGAAGGTAGATGAGAAAATATCTGCCGACGGCGCTCCAAAGCACACGCCTGCCGTCTCGGTGCGAGGATACCTGAAATCCTATAGGCCTCGCCCGCGCCCCAGGATCGTCGTCATGGTCATTTCCTGCGAGGCGAACAGGCGTAAACAGGAATCCATGCGCCAGACATGGCTGAAAGACCTTAAGACGGCAAACATCGAGCATGTCTTTATCGAAGGGAACCCGAGCCTTGACCGCCCAGTTCATCTGGGCGACACGATATTCGTGAATTGCCCCGACACATACGAGTACCTTTCTCATAAGGTTTACAAAGCTATAAAAGTAATAAATAAAACGTATGATCCAGACTTCATCCTGAAGACCGATGATGACTGCATATACAATATTCAGAAAATTCTGGAAATCGATCTGCATTCCTATGAATACATAGGTAGCAATATCATATCTGGCGAAAGAGCCACGTACGATTGGCACAAGAAATCATTGAGCAATCTGCAACTTGCGGACATCCTGTATAAGGCGAGAAGAGATATAAGATGGTTTGACGGGCAGGGTGGGTATTTCCTGGGACGGAAGGCGATGGATATCATCGTACAGACCGGGCTTGAGGAATTTTCGCATATGTTCGAGGATTATGCCGTGGGACGGGCGCTTCATGGCAAGGTGGAGATGCCGGAATTCGTGTCCTGCCACTTCACGTCGATCCGGGATGGTGACATTCACTGGGATAACGATTATCAGAATACAATGATAAGCGACGTCCATTCATTCGAAAGGATGAAGGAGATACACGGGCTGTTCGAAAAAGAAAACCAGCGGTCGGCGGGCTTGAGAGAAGGTTTGAATGTTGTCGTTTCTCAAGAATAAGAAAGAAGATGACCTCCGAAGGTTTATTTTTATATTTACCTACGGCAGATCAGGGTCCACGCTCGTTTCCGGCTATCTGAACGCACTGCCGAATTGTTGCTTCCGCGGTGAAAACTATATGGCTATTGCCCATTTGTGTGATTTCTACCGGTCGATCAAGCGCGCAAAGGGTCATTCGGCTAAGAAGAGCGGGCAGCCCACGCATCCCTGGTACGGCATCGATGAGATCGACATCGAGAGCGTGCGCCTGAGGACGAGAGATCTCTTTGTCGACGAGGTGCTTAGGCCGCCGGCGGATGCACGCGTAATCGGCTTCAAGGAAATTCGGATAAATGTGACGGATATCCCGGACTTCGACGGCTTCCTGGAGGAGCTGATGGAGATATTCAAGGATGTGAAGTTCGTCTTCAATCATCGACGTGTCTCGGATGTCGCGAAAAGCAAATGGTGGGGAGAGACGCCGCAGGCGCACGCCCGTATACGAAGCATGGACATGAGGTTGGAGCGCTCGAAATTCGCTCATTCCGAGCGGGTTTTCCACGTCTATTACGAGCGCTTCATAGCCGACCCCGATCATGCAAGGGGCCTGACCGATTTCGTTGGGGTGCCGTTCAACGAACAGATCTATCGCGACACCTTGTCCGTTCAGCACTCTTACTAAGGTTTGCCATGACGCCGGTTTTTCGCATCAAAACCACCCGCTTCGGCGATGAGAGGGGTTGGTTTTCGGAGACATACAACAGGAAGAGGCTCGAGGCGCACGGGTTGACGGACCTGTTTGTCCAGGACAACCACTCGCTTTCCCGTCCGAAAGGGACCTTGCGCGGTCTTCATTTCCAGCTGCCGCCGAAAGCACAGGCGAAGCTTGTGCGTTGCACGCGGGGCAGCATTTTTGATGTCGCCGTCGACCTGAGGCGCTCATCCCCGACCTACGGTCGATGGGTCGGCGCCACTCTTTCCGCCGAGAATGGAGACCAGCTATATGTGCCGGTGGGCTTCGCGCACGGGTTCATGACGCTGGAGCCGGACACCGAAGTCATCTACAAGGTCACGGATTTTTACGCGAAGGAAGTCGATCGTGGCCTGAGCTGGAATGACGCGACAATCGGCGTGGATTGGCCGAACAGTTTTCAATCGCCAATCCTCAGCGAGAAAGACGCGCAACAGCCTGGTCTGGCAGAATTCGACAGCCCATTTTCGTATGATGGGCACCCTTTGGATGGTATTCGGGACATTTGAGGCTCAAGGGCGATCGGCATGAGAATATTGGTCACGGGCGGAGCAGGTTTCATTGGATCGGCTCTGTCGCGCTATCTCGTTGAAAATACGAACTATCAAGTGCTTGTATTCGACAAGCTGACCTATGCCGGGAATCTGGCCTCTCTCCGGCCGGTCGCCAAAAGCGATCGCTTCGAATTCGTGCAGGGAGACATTTGCGACCCATCCCAGGTAAAATCGGTCATCGAGAAATTCAAGCCGACAATCATTACCCATCTGGCCGCAGAATCCCATGTCGATCGTTCGATTGATGGGCCGGGTGCATTCATCCAAACCAATGTGGTGGGAACCTACATTCTCCTCAACCAGGCATTGGAATTCTGGCGGCAACTCGACACCGAGGATAAGCAGCGCTTCCGGTTCCATCATATCTCGACGGATGAGGTTTTCGGCTCCTTGGGTGAGACCGGTCTTTTCACGGAAACGACGGCCTACGATCCGCGGTCTCCTTATTCGGCGTCCAAGGCCGGATCGGACCATCTGGTCTCCGCCTGGGGGCATACGTTTGGGCTGCCAGTCCTGATCACCAATTGCTCGAACAATTACGGCCCATACCATTATCCCGAGAAGCTCATCCCCTTGATGATCATCAACGCCCTTTCCGGCGCACCGCTTCCGGTCTACGGAAACGGAAGTCAGGTCCGGGATTGGCTGTATGTCGACGATCACATCCGGGCGCTGCAGGCGGTCTTCGAAAAAGGGCGGCCGGGTGAAACCTACAATGTAGGGGGCGGCGCGGAAAAGCAGAACATCGAGGTGGTCGAGACCATTTGTGCCCTCCTGGATGAAATCGAGCCGCGCGCCGACGGAGCGAGCTACAAGCAACAGATCTCTTTCGTGACGGACAGGCCCGGTCACGATCAACGCTATGCGATCGATGCCGGCAAAATCCGCGACGAGTTGAACTGGGCGCCGGTGGAGACGTTCGAAAGCGGCCTGGCACGCACGGTCAGATGGTATCTGGACAATCGCTCCTGGTGGCAGGACATCCTCGATCGAACCTCTGCCGCTGCAAACAGGCGTGGGCTGGGTGTGCGGTCCTGATGCGGCGGGTATTGATCACGGGTGGAAACGGACAGGTCGGCCGTGAGCTGCGCGGCTTTCCCTGGCGGCAGGACGTCGAGATCATCGCGCCGGATCGCGCGGAACTGGATATTTCCGACCCGGCCTGCGTGGTCGACTATGTCGATAGGGGCGGATTCTCCGCGGTGATAAATGCCGCCGCCTATACCGCCGTGGACAAGGCCGAAGGGGACATTGTTGCGGCGTGGCGCGCAAATGCCCTCGGCCCGGCGGCCCTCGCCCAGGCAACGCGCGCCGCGGCGATCCCGCTCATTCATCTGTCCACGGACTATGTCTTCGACGGACGGAAGGCAGAGCCCTATCGCGAGGCGGATGCGGTCGGCCCCTTGAACGTCTACGGCGCTTCCAAGGAGGCCGGCGAACAGGCCGTGCGCACGGGAAACGCAAGGCATTGCATCGTGCGGACGGCCTGGGTCTATAGCCGGCACGGCGCGAACTTCGTGAAAACGATGCTGAGATTGGCGCGGGAGCGCTCCACGCTCAACGTCGTGGAAGATCAGCACGGTTGCCCAACCGCGGCGCCGGATATCGCCGGTGCCCTGGCCCATATCGTCTACGCCATTTTCTCCGATAAGGCCCCTTTCGGAACCTATCATTTCGTCAACCGGGGCGAGACGACATGGGCGGGTTTTGCGCGGGAAATCTTCAGCCAGGCGGAAATCCACGGCCTTCCCGTCCCTGAGGTAATCGGAATACCATCCAGCGCGTATCCTGTACCGGCAGTCAGGCCGCGCAACTCTCGTCTGAGCACCGTCGCTCTGGAAAGGGACTTCGGGATCGTTCCGGGGCCCTGGCAAGACGCCCTGCGCGACGTTCTTGAATCGTTGAATACCAGTTCATAGGGGCATCGGGTTATGAAGGGAATTATCCTGGCGGGAGGGGCGGGAACACGTCTTCATCCGGCGACCTTGGCGATCAACAAGCAATTGATCCCGGTTTATGACAAGCCGATGATCTATTATCCCCTGTCCGTCCTGATGCTGGCGTATATCCGGGATATCCTGATCATTTCCTCCCCGGAATTCCTTGACAGCTACCGCAGGCTTTTCGGGTCCGGAGAACAGTTCGGCCTGAATATCTCCTACGCCGTCCAGCCGAGTCCCGACGGCCTTGCGCAGGCCTTCACCATCGGCGCGCAGTTCATCGGCGACAATAACGTCGCTCTTGTCCTCGGAGACAACATCTTCTTCGGGGCGGGTCTTGGCGAGCTCCTCGTGCGCGCGCGCAGCCGGACACCGGGAGCGACGGTGTTCGCCTACGAGGTGGACGACCCTGAGCGGTATGGGGTCGTCGAACTGGACGCGCACGGCAGGGCCCTCAGCCTCGAGGAGAAACCCAGCGAGCCCAAATCCCGTTTTGCCGTTACCGGCCTTTATTTCTATGACAATTCGGTCGTCAGCAAGGCTTTCAACCTGAAGCCCTCACCGCGGGGCGAGCTGGAAATCACCGATCTCAACCGCCTCTACATGGAGGAGAATTCACTCTTCGTGGAGCGAATGTCCCGCGGCTACGCCTGGCTCGATACCGGAACACATGACAGCCTCCTCGAGGCCGCCGAGTTCGTGCGGACGATCCAGCACAGGCAAGGCACGCATATCGCGTGCCTGGAAGAGATCGCATATGTCAACGGCTTCATCGAGAAAGCGCAATTGATAGAGCGGGGAAATCTCTTCTCGAAGACGGCCTATGGAAGGTACCTGCTGAAGATCGCGGAGGGACACCCGTAGAACATTTCCAGCCGAAGCGAAGTCGCTTCGACGTCGGATAATGCGGTAAAAACAACAACCTCGAGTCAGGCGAGATCCACGATCATTTGCCGGTGGCAAGGAAGGGTGTTCTTCGCATCGTATCTCTGGAGGATGGTCTCGCGTGCCTTGGCGCGTATATCGGCAAGGGTGGAATTGTTCTGGATGATATCCAGAATTCTTTCAGCGATCCTGTCCGAATCGAAGAGGTCAACCAGAAAGCCGTTCTCCCCGTCGCTGATGACCTCCTGGACCGGAGGCGTATCGGATCCGAGGATGACGCAACCGGTGGACATCGCCTCGATCATGGACCACGACAAGACAAACGGGACCGTGAGATAGACATGCACGCTTGAAATGCGGAAAATAGCACGTAATGCGTTAGTACTCACCAGCCCGGTAAAGTGAGTCCGTTCGATATCCAATTCAAAATTCTTTAATGCATACTCCTTATACGTCATCCCATCTTTTCTTTTGGAGCCGTAAGCTACGCGGTCGTCTCCGACAATCACAGCATGCGCCTTGGGATTCTGCTTCTGCACCTTGGCCACGGCTTCCATGAACTGCGGAAAGCCGCGGTATGGTTCCATGCCCCGCGCCACATAAGTGATGACGTCATCGTCACTCGTCAGGGCAGTGCCATCCGGCATGCCGACAGTTGTTCTGTTGCCGGGCTGATAGTAGTCGGTATCGACTCCATCATGGAGAATCTGGATATTGGGGCGGAAGACCTCCGGGAACTGTTCATGCTGCCAGCGTGTAGGCGTCACGCCGGCGTCCATGGCGGCCAGGTCAATTAGAAGAGCTGAATTGGCGATCCGGCTGCGAACAAGCGCATCATGGTCGTCCGTAGACGAAGGGTGGCCGTCATCACTTATGGGGCCATTGAAATACCATTCGTTATAGGCAAGGTATTTCGCCTTCGGGTACACGTCCTTCACAAAGAATCCTGCACCAAAAGCCGAATGGGCGCAGATCACATCCGGCGACCATTGTGTATTCCGCAATGTAAGTAACGCGCTATAGGCCGCCTGACCGGTCAGAACGGCATTTTCCATTCTTCTAAGCGCAGGATGAATATCCTCCCTGGCTTCCCTGTGCTTGGAGAAGCGTACATGTTGGATATCGATTTTTTGCTTGTTGGTTTGAAGAGTGGCGGCCCGCATGTCAAATCCGCCGCTCGCTTTCAGGAAAGGAACGATGCGCCGATATTGACCCGGGAAATTCGTATGCAGAAAGAGGACCTTGATCATTAGTGCGTAAATGCCTTATCCCGGATGCCAATATACGGATCTAAAATATAGTGGATGAAGTTCTTCGGTTCCGTCAGGAAAAACACGTTGACGTTTGTCCCTGGCTTGAGGCCGCCATACTTCTTCATGCTTTCATCGTCGATCTTGCCGCGTACGACATACAGCGGATGAGGCGGATTACCCACGGGAATCGTATCGTACGAAATATAGGTAACCTCACCCTTCAAGAGCATGAGCGATCGATTTCGATCCTGTGAGGGCACTTTGACATCAAGCTTCTCGCCAATCGCGATCACATCGATATCGCGGCTTCCCACCATCGCTTCCACAATGGGAGAGGTTTTCTCCGGAAGAATCTCAAAAATAGGGTCGCCTCGAGCAATGCTCGAGCCGATGGTGTTAACGTAAGATCGAACAATGTGCCCCGTTTCCGGAGAGCGGATTGTGGAGCGATCGATGACACCCTTCAGGTAGCGAATCCGTTCCAGCGCCTCGGCCTTCTCGGCGTTCAGGGCGACGATTTGGCCACTGGTCTCACTCTTTCGCTGCGCGAGCCAACGAAGACGATTTTCCTTGGACTGATCCAATTCGCTGCGTCGTTCCGCTATCTGCGTCGTCAGTGTTTCCAGCTGTTCCTCGTCGACGGAAAGCTGGCGCTTCATATTATAGTTGCGGTCGCGCGTGGTGAACCCTTTCTGCAGGAGGTCATCCGAAACGGTGATCTCCGCTTGCAGGTCCGCAATTCGCTTCCGGCGGGCGGTGAGGACGCCGTCCAGATCCTTCAAGGTCGTCTGACTGGAAGCGATACGCTGATCATAGATCTCCAGGGTCGAGAGCTTTTCGGATAGCCGTGCCGAAAGCTCGCCTTTCTGGCTTTCAAAAACCGCAAGGAGGGAAGGCTTTGCGTTGATCTGCGCCAACAGATCGTCGCTGAGCTCCATTGCTTCCTTGTCCGCCTCCTCGGCGTGGTAGCGGGCAAGCCGGATCTCGGCGGTCGCCTGGCGCACCTCTTGAATATCGAGATTCGTGCGGACCTCGGAGGAATCTATCTCGGCAAGTACGTCGCCCGCACGAACACGATCGCCTTCCCTTGCCAGGATCGCGGAAACGATACCGCCGTCCTGATGGTTGATCCTCATATTATAGCCGTCCGCCACGATGCGGCCGGTGACGACCGTCGCCCCGCCTATCGGGGCGAATATCGCCCAGGCGCCGAATCCCCCGAGAAAGACGATCGAGAAGATTGCCAATTGCCAATAGGACCGGCGGGCGGATGGGAGGACTTTTTCATACCACTCGCGATAGGTGCTGCCGATCGATGCGCTGATATTCGGCACGACCTGTACGTCTTTGGATGCGCTGGCGACAGCCGGCAGAGTCTCTGCAGAACTAGACATGATTCACTTTCGCGTCAGGCGGACTGGATACGGCGATTCTTGAGATTGACGACCTCGCCCGCCGCTCCAATTGTCTGCACTTCGCCCTTGTTCAACACCAGGACCCGATCGACCAGCTCCAGAATCCCCGGCCTCTGTGTGACCAGGACGATCGTGGTGCCTCGTTTCTTCTGCGCCGCCAGGACTGCGGCCAGACGGCGATCCCCTTCAGCATCCAGGTTGGCATTCGGCTCGTCCAAAAATATGACGGGCGGCCTGCGGTAGAGGGCCCGGGCGAGCGTAATGAACTGCCGGTGCCCTGCAGCCAGCGGCATTCCCTTGGGGCCAATACGGGTATTGTAGCCCTGGGGATAGGTCAGGATGATGTCGTGGAACCCCGCATCCCCTGCGGCCTGGATAACCGATTTCGGATCCATTCCGGGATCATACCGGGCAATCGTCTCGGCAATCGTACCATCGAGAAGCAGGCCATCCTGCGCCATGTAGCCGGTGTAAAGTTCCAGTTCGGTCCGGCTCCAGTTTCTCAGTTCATTGCCGTCAAGCCGAATGGTGCCCTCGCTCGGCGGGAATTCTCCGCTCAGCAGCCGCAGCAACGTGGTCTTTCCTGATGTCGTCGTCCCGATAATCGCCAGGGTTTCACCGGGCTCCACGGAAAAATTGATGTTCCGCAGCAGCGGGCGGCCTGCCGATTCGGGCTCATAGGTCAGGCCCGTGACGGAAAGCTGCCCTTTAGGGCGTGGCAGGGGCAGCTTTGGCCGAACCGCTTTCCGCTTCCGCAAGGTGTCGCTCAACCGCTTCACGGACGCTCTCGCCTCGAGGAAGGCGCTCCAGCCGCCAACGATGCCGTCGATCGGCGAAAGCGCTCGCGAGCTGATGATGGAAAGGCCGATCACGACGCCGATGTCTATCTGCTCCATGATGGCAAGATACGCACCTACCCCCAGGATAAGGGACTGAAGGACCAGCCGGGCGACCATCTTCGTGCCCGAGAAGACGCCATCGACCCGGCGATCCGGGACAAAGACGTCGATATAGCGGCGGTTCGCGTCAAGATAGCGTTTTGCAAAGGCACCATGCAGCACGGCGCCAGGCGCGGCATGGGCACGGTTGATCTCGCGATCGAGGAAGTGACTTGCTTCCCCCCCGATCTGCTTCATCACCGGACGGGCGTTGCGCGCCACGATCTCGTGGGTGACGACGAGCGCCAGATAGACACCGATCCCTGCAAGGAAAACCAGGCCCAGGGGCACGCTGACAAAGAACAGGACGGCCAGGATGAAGGGGACGAAAACAAGCTCGAACAGGCTGGAGGCCACGCGGGAGGTCGCCACCTGCCGGAAGATCGTCACATCCCGCAGGGTTTCGATGTTCATGGCCTCGCCATCGCTGCCCGTCAGGTAATCGTTGACGACCTTGTGATTGACACTCGCCTCGATGCGCAGGACCGCCGCCTCGACGATCCGCGAGCGAAAATAGTCCAGTATGGCGTTCATCACGAAAGCAAGCGCCACAATGACCGAGATCGCAAGCAGCGTATCCAGGTTCCGGGAGGGCAGCACGTACATCATGATCTGGATCATGTAGACCGACTGCGTCAGCACCAGCACGCTCGTCACGAGGCTGATCAGCACGCCAACAATTACCGTTGTCAGCACGATTCGTTGAATTTCAGTCATCTTTGTCCACTGACATCGGGTTGTATGTAGGTCAACGCCTACAAACAAGAAGAGCGCGCCGAAGCGCGCTCTCCCAATTCAAATAGCACCGCGTCTAACTACGCAACAAAGTTATCTGCCGTCAGGCTCGTGGCCAAGACGTTGAGCAGAACGACATCAACGGTACCATCACCACTAAGATCAACGTCCACGTTGGCGTTGTTCTGGACAAACGTAACGCCACCCGTTGCACCCTTGATCAGATCGTCCGCAGAGAAGTCAGTGATCCGAACCGTTGCATTCAAAACCGCGCTGTCAAACGTGAAGACGTCAGCTCCGCCACCACCGGTCAGAACGATGGCGTTGTCCTGAGTGCTCAGAGAGGTCGCCAATTCCAGGTTGATGGTATCATCACCAGCACCAGCATTGATCGTCACAGCATGCGACACATCGTCGGTATCCGAACCAAACTTCAGACCGATCACGTCGTCACCAGCGCCCGTTTCGACAGAAATAGAGATCGTGTCGTTAGCGGCCGCAACATCCGTGACATTGACATCGAGAGCAAGGGTATCGTCGTCGTCACCGCTCGTAATCTTGGCGGTTTCATTCAAGGCAGCGGCAGTACCAGACAGCGTGTAGGTCACGTCATTGTCACCGTTACCGGCATCAATGACATCGCTACCACCACCAGAAACATTGATGACGTCGTCACCTTCACCACCAAGAACGGTGTCGTTACCAGAGCCAACGAGCGTCAGCTTGTCGTCACCCTCACCGAGGTCGATGTTCTGGTTGCCAGATGCGCTGACCTTCGTGACAACAATGTCATCACCATCACCAGCGCGAATGGTGTCATTGCCGGCACCACCGAGCAGGATGGAGTCATCGCCATCACCGCCTTCGACAAGATCCTTACCGCCAGCCGAAACGTCGAGCGTATCGTCACCAGCACCGCCGTATACGGAGTCATCGCCCGTGCCAACGACAACCGAGTCATCGCCGTCACCACCGAAGATGTTGTTCTTGCCGTTGCCGGTCAGGATGGAATCGTCGCCAGCGCCGCCGCCAATGGTATTGTTGCCATCGCCAACCTTGATGGTGTCGTTTGCTGCGCCGCCGTAAATGGTGTAGGCGCCGGAGGTACCGGTAATGGAATCTTCGTCGTCACCGCCGAAGATCGTGTCCTTGCCGGTGCCAGCATCGATGGTATCCTTGCCGGCGCCACCATAGAGCGTGTTGTTGCCCGTGGAGCCCGTTGCGTCGATGTCATCCTTGCCAGCGGCACCAAAGACCGTGCTCGAACCGCCACCGGTCAGCGTGACCTTGTCATCGCCTTCGCCGGTACCAACGGTGTGGGTACCCTTGCCGTCGACGAAAACAACATCATCGCCTGCGCCTACGTAAACGATAACGTCGCTATCGGACTTCGTACCCTCGATACGGACGGTATCATCGCCATCAGCGGCATAGACCTTGTTGTTACCCGAACCGAGCAGGATGGAGTCATCGCCGGCGCCGCCGCCGACAACCTGGTCTGCCTTGTTGTCCTTGCCGTCGATGGTGTCATCGCCGGCGCCGGCCCAGACGGTATGCGTCAGCTTGCCACGGATCAGAATGCTGTCGTCACCACCCAGAGCCTGGATGGTATCGGAGAGTTCCGTCGCGTCAAAATTGTCGTTGAGTTCTGTGAGCGTTGCCATATTAGAGATTCCTTTTGAATCTTGTCCCATTTGTAATTGCTGGTATGTGCGCACGGGAGGCACACATCATGCGTCCATGCCAAGAATGAGGAAAAATGTCAACTCGGCGTCTAAGAGCCTGACCGAAAAAGAGTTGAGTGAAATCAGCAGGTTGTGATTCCGTCGGATTGCTAAAGATTCGATGGAGACAGCATGGCCTGGACCGATTTCACCCGTCGCCAGTATGAGCGACGGATGCCGCGTTATGCAAGT
>QFCS01002435.1_pt1 | contig 12595 bp, 14 predicted proteins | sample 3576561 | NCBI WGS metagenome assembly QFCS01 | reverse complement strand
TCAAAGCGTAAGTGGAACGTCCTCGATTGGACCGGCGGCTGCCGGCAACGACAGACCGCCTGCGCTCTTGTGGGATCGCAAGGGCATCCTCGCCACCAGGACAAGGGCCTAGCCTTACTCCATGATCCGCCCCGGCAGCTTCACCCCGTCAGGACTTGTAACCTCCGTCGCGCGGACCGACGCAGCCTCCATCGATGGTGAGATCATGACCAGCCGCTTCGTCACATGCGCGCGCCTTATGTCCGGCATCGGCCTTGCCGCAGCCTGGGCGCTACTTGCCTGCACGGGCGCCTTCGCTCAGCAGCAGCCGCCCGACTGGATCGTCCCAGACGTGACGACGCTTTCGGACAGCCCTGCCGATCGATTGATCAGAAAGGGCCGCGAACTCGTCGTCGCCACCCCGTCCCTGATCGGGCCGAATGTCGGCGATGCCAGCAAGCGCTATGCCGGCAACAACCTGTCCTGCAGCAATTGTCATCTCTCAGCCGGCACGCGCAAGTTCGGCTTGCCCCTGTTCGGCCTGGCTCACCTGTTTCCGCAGTACAGCGCTCGCAAGGGCGGCGAAATCACGATTGAGGACCGCGTCAACTCCTGCATGACCCGGAGCCTGAACGGTCGCGAAATGCCCGATTCCGCGCCCGAGATGCGCGCGCTCGTCGCCTATATCGACTTCCTCTCCACCAACGTCGCGAAGGGCGAGACATTGCCCGGTCTTGGCGCGGGATCGATGCCCGAACTGGCGCGCGCGGCCGATCCGGCGCGGGGCACCACCATTTTCCGGGACGCCTGCGCAGCCTGCCATGGCAATGACGGTCTCGGCGTCAGACGAAGCCTGCCTACCACCGATCTCGGCTATATGGTGCCGCCGCTCTGGGGCGCGGATAGCTTCAACAACGGCGCCGGCATGGCCAGGCTGAGCGTTGCGGCGAACTTCGTCCACTTCAACATGCCGCACGGGACCGACTATGCCAGCCCGCGCCTGTCCGTAGAGGACGCCTGGGACGTCGCGGCGTTCATGCTGTCCCATGAGCGGCCGGTGAAACCGGGGCTGGAGCGCGACTTTCCCGATCTGCTCCTGAAACCGGTCGACGCGCCCTATGGCCCCTATGCCGACGGCTTCGGCGTCGATCAGCATCGCTACGGACCGTTCGAGCCGATACGGCAGGCGATCGACAAGCTGAAGCAAAACCCGCCACCGCCCGCGCCGCGCTAGGGCGTGAGCGGCGGCCGGATTGCAGGCATCGCAGGGCGATGAGCCAGCGGTGCGCGCAATGCGCCGCCGTCGGTCCTACCGCATCATGTCGGCGAGCGCTTCGCGCGTCGACACACTGGAGATGTGAAACACGCCTTGGTAGGGCATGCTCAGATCGACGATCACGAACATGATGCTCGAGATTGAAAGCACCCCGATCGCCAGGACCACGCCGTCAAGGCGGACCTCGCGGTCGGGTTCTGAACGACGCGATACGCGCCCAATGACCAGATAGCGCCGCCCTCGGGCCGCGTGGTCCAGCCCAGTGTCGCGCTCCTTGCGCGGGCGCCGCCAACGAAGGGGCAGATCGGTGACCTAGAACCCCTCGCGCCGGTCCATATGACAAGAGTGTTGAGCCGCCAATGTCGCGTAGCGGGAGACGATGCAGCCCCCTCAACGGCCCGCGGGTGCGCCGAGTCGATAGTCCTTCTGCAATGCCCGGTCAGAAGAAGGGTAAAGCGCCTGGCATTCGTCAAAGTAGAAATTCTGGGGCTGCCTGTTGACCGGGTTTGCGCAAATCGCCGCGAGCTCTTCCTGTCTCGACTGCGACGTCTGACAGCCGCTGAGGACGATGCCTGTCAGAAAGACCAAGCCGATCATTCGGATTGATGTCATGCGACCGCTCCTTTTCAAGTTCGGGAGAAGATCCGGGTCGAAAACCCGGCCCGGATCCTCAGCGAAGGGCTAACGCCTTCAGATCAGGGCTTCATCTCGATGCCGCGCTCGGCGCGCATATCCTTGAATACCACGGCGATAGCTTCGATCACGCGCTTGTTCTGGTTGGCCTTGCAGTACTGGATGACTTCGTGCTCGGCTTCTTTGCCGCGCTGGACGTTGAGCATGTGCTTCCGTGCCAGGCCGTTGTACCGGCCGCTATACCAGGTCGTCAGCATGTCCGCGTCTTCCTGGAACGTCCCCGCCAGTTGTGCGCAGGTCAGTTTCTGGACGTCGATGTATCCCTTCTCGTCCGCATAGGCGCTCAGGGCGGTCTGCGCGGCGGCCGGAGTCGCAAGCATCATCCCTACGAATGCTGCTGCCATTGCCTTTCTGGTCATTGTCTTCGTCTCTCTAATTTCACCGGTAATCGTTGGAGCGGAGGCCTCGCAGGGCCCGGTTCAAGCCTGTTTCTCCGCGGCGGGGATCGTCCATGTGCCGTTGAGGATCGACGGGTCGGTCTCGCTCGGCCAGTACATGCGCAGCATCAGGATGAAATCGCCCGCGGGAGCGGGAAGCCAGTTCGACTCCTTCTCCTTCCCGGGGGATTCATGCTGGATATAGAGGTCGGTGGAGCCGTCCGGGTTGGCCTTGAGGTTCTGGCGGGCGCTGATCGAATACCGGTTCAGCGGGTTGCTCACGAAGAAGTACTTGTCGTCGTACATGGTCAGCGACCAGAAGCCGTCCGCGGGGGGCAGATGTCCCTTGGCGAAGCGCATGACGTACTTGTTCGCCCCGCTGTATTTGCGGCTGACGGCATCGCGCTGCGAGGTCGGGTAGACCGCGTCCTGCGGGCGGTTGGCGCCGAGGCCGATCGCGGTCACCAGCGCGCGCATCAGGTAGTCGGTGCCGTAGATGCCGGTCTTCTTCGTAAAGGCCCAGCCGTTCTCGTGCTTGACGGCTCCGTTGATCTTGAATTGCAGCATGATCCTGTCGAAGGCGATCTCGGGGACCCGCTTCGCCAGATCGACCTTGAACTTGCTCTCGTCGAAATCCTGGCCCGGAACGATGCCGAGATGGGCGAACCGCGCGAGCTCGGGGGCGTCGGCGGCCGACGGCGGATTGCTCTTCATGAGTTCGCAGAGCAGCTTGAAATAGGACACCGCATCCATGCGATTGACCTGCTCGCGCACCGCGGTCTTCATGTCGATCGACGGGTCGACCTTGCCGGGCGGCGGCGTGTAGGGCTTGCCATAGGCGCTGAGCGGGACGAGCTTGAACTCATCCTGCAGCTTGTGGACCGCGGCGTAATCCTCCGGCGTGCCGGTGCAGTAGATGCGCCCGAGCAACCAAACGATGTTGGTCGAGGATTTGTATTCCTTCACGCCCTCCGGCAGCGTGCCCTTCCAGCCGGGGCCGGTGATCGCGTAGGTCTGGGCTCCGGTGCCGGTGGTCCGCTTGCCCGGGACCTGGAAGACCGTCGTCCAGCCGTCCAGCATCGGTAGCAGGAAGTAGCGCCCCTTCATGTCGGGAACGCTGAGGACCCAGGGCTCGGTGCCGACGTCGAAGAATGCGGTGGTGTAGAGCGTGTCGGCATTCGGTGCCGTTACGTCCCTGAAGGACGCATCGGGATAGCTGCGCAGCTTGATGATGTGGCCCATCGGGGCCCGCGTTCCGACGGCATCGGCAGCGTTGGTTATGACACGCCGGGTCATCTCCATCGTGACCAGCGGGTAGCCGAAAATATAGGCGTCGGTCGCCAGCCAGAAATCCTCCAGGCCCTCGCCGATTCCGAGGAAAGCTCCCTGCTCGGCGAGCGCGGGATGTCCCGTCGTCGCGCCAGCAAGCACCGCTGCGCCGCCGAGAGCGGCGGTTCGCCGAGTGATCTTCATCTTCAACCTCCATCTTGCGCCAGACTGAAGCGCGCCGGACAGGCCTTCTGCGGCCGCTCGCCCCGGTCACTCCCCGCGAAACCGTGCGCCTTCTGGGCTCCGAACCGAGTGGGTCGGCGGCGATTTACGCTTCGTCATTTGCCACTTCCGCCCGACCGGAATCTTGCCATTACGCGCCAAGAGCGGACTTGCTGAGAGTGGCGCGGAACACGGGGCGGCCGATTGCAACAAGCCTCATCTGCGCTGCTGCCGCCGGTAGCTCGCGGGCTGGATCTTCATCAGGCGCATGAAGCTGCGCGAGAAGCTGGTCGGGCCGGTGTAGCCAAGGAGACAGGCGATGCGCGAAACCTTCTCGTCGGTCTCGATCAGCAGGCGGCACGCGGTCGCCAGCCTGACCTCGGCGACGATTGCGCTGTGGCAGGTTCCGTTCGCCGCGAGATGCCGCTGAAGCGAGCGGGTGCTGAAGCCGAGGCGGCTTGCAATCTGCCGGAGCGATGCGCCACTCTGCAGCGACGCTGCACCGGCTTCGCGCACGGCGTGTTGCGGGGGGATATGCCGGAGCTTCATCGCTTTGTCGCGAAAGGGCGAGACCTTCGCGTCTCCGTTCACCCAGCTCGCTATTTAGTGATCGATCGGATGGTCCGTCTGGCCATTGCCCGCCAAAAGCAGGCCAGCGCGATTGCCCTCTCGGGGTAACGGAGCGGCTATGGTTCGCTGAAGACCAGAACTCTGCAGCCTTGGGGGAGGCGAGATGAGCAGCATTCCGATCACCCGTTGCCAGTTCCTGATCCCGTTCACCGACATCCACGACGAGATCGGCGCGCCCACCGCGTCTTTGCTGGAGAAGTTCCGACTGCCGAGCTGCCTCGAGGAGAAGGCTGACGATTTCGTCCCGCTGTTGCGCGCGGTGAGCTTTGCCGAGAGCGCGCAGAGATCCCAGGGCATCGTCGATTTCGGCTTTCAGGCCTCCAGGCGCCTCCAGTTCTGCCATCTCAGCGCGAAGTTCAGGGCGATGATCGGATATTCGCCGACGCTGTTCCTCGCCCTGCAGCAGGTCTGCAAATGGGCGACGCTCGAGGACAACGTCCTCGACATGTGGCTCGAGCGAGCCGACGACCACGTCAAGATCTGCAGCAAGCTTGTCGGCACGGCGGGCATCGCCCATCTCGAACATTCGCAGTGGCTGCAGAACATCTTTCCGATCCATATCGTGCGGCAGTTCGCAGGGCCGGACTGGGAGCCGGCGACGATCGCTTTCGAGGCTCGCTACGTCCCGAGCCTCGAAACCCGGGCTCGTTGGCCAAATACCCGGTTCCTCTCCGGGCAGGTCGCCTCGTGGATCGAGGTGCCGCTCTCGCTCATGGGCCTTCTCGGCTGCGCGATCGAGACATCGCTCGAATTCCTCGGTGACGATGCCGACCCGGCCGGGGGCGAGATCATCCGTGCGCTCCAGCTGATGCTGCCGTCCTATCTCGACGAAGGCGTTCCGACCGTCGCTGAAGTCGCCGAGATGGCGGGCACCAGCGCCCGAAGCCTTCAGCGCAAGCTGGCGCTCGCCGGCCTGACCTATTCCGACCTGATCGATGCCGCACGCTTCGAGAAGGCGGCCAAGCTGCTGCGCACGACGGACGCCAAGGTGATCGAAGTGGCGTTCGCTTCGGGCTATACGGACCCGGCCCATTTCACGCGGGCATTCCGTCGCATGTCGGGCACCACGCCGCGTCGGTTTCGCAACGAAGCGAGACCGCGTTGACCTTCTCGTCCCGTCCAGTCGGCTGGCGCCGGATGCCCGCTATCGGGTACTCCGCCAACGCCGCTCTCGGCGCATCGCGGCGATATGGCGTCGTCGCGATGTGCGTCATAGAGGTGATCAGCGCCGGCTGACCCACCGCGGGAAGTCGACCGCAGACCGAACAGATGGAGCTGCCCCCATGATTGAACGCATTGGCATGACGGAACGCTGGAGCGACGCAGTTATCGTTGGAGATCTGATCTTCCTTGCGGGCCATGTCGCCGAGCAGACGCGCGGCCAATCCGTCAAGGTGCAGACCGAGGAAGTTCTGCTCAGCCTCGATGACACGCTGGCCCAGGCCGGCGTCTCCAAGAACAACCTGGTCAGCGTCACCATTTACCTCGCCGACATGGCGGGGTTCGCCGCCATGAACGAAGCTTGGGACGCCTGGGTCGCAAAAGGCCACGCGCCGGCCCGCGCGACCGTCGAGGCGCGCCTTGCCTATCCCGACCTCCTCGTCGAGATGACGGCGATCGCCGCCCGATAGTCCCGCGCCGGTCCGATGCGCGCTACTTCTTCAACACGTCCCGATCATGCCCGTCGCGCGGCAACTCGCGGGCGCTGTCGCGCTTTTCACGGGCCTGGGCCAGTGTCACCTCTGGCTGCTGGCCGAACGAGAGCAGCTTCTCCCTGCCAACATACCGGGTATTTCATCCGCCACAGCTTCGAGCCGTTCGGCTTGAGCTGAAGATAGAACCCGCCAGCACAGACATCTTGGTCGGCTGCGCGACGAATCTGTGCGTCGGCGAGGAGTTCGATTTCCTCTGTGAGGGCGATCCCCCCAGCGCAGAATCGAGTCTGCCGGAAATACCTCCAGGCGCCTGTGGCAGGATGGAAAGGCGCGGGAGCAAGAGCGAGGGGCAAGGTCACGTAACTTGTTGAATTATCAACATGTCTGCGTGGGGGACGGGAAAGCCTGGAAAGGAAAATGGCGGAGACGGAGGGATTCGAACCCTCGATACCCTTATGGGGTATGCTCATTTAGCAAACGAGTGCCTTCAGCCTCTCGGCCACGTCTCCGTTGAAAGGCTCTATGCCCGATCCTATGCCGCTTTGACAAGCGACCGTTTCGAACAAGCGTGGAAAAGACGCGATGCCCGTCGCGGTGTGGCCTCAGCCCCTCGCCTCGTCCAGCGCCTCGACGAAGGCCAGAGCCTCGGGAAGCGTCTCGAAAACCGGGCAGGGCAAATGCTCATCCTCGGCTTCAGTCAGCCCGAAGCGCACCGCAAAACCTGCGGACTCGCAACGGATCGCGATCGGGCGCGGCGGCATCGTGGCACGATCAGCAAGCATGGCGGGGGCGTCTTGCATGGCTTGTCGTCCTGCGGAAACTGCCGCCAGTAGCGCCCGCGCAGCTGAACGGCTGCCGAACGGAACATGCAGGAAGACGACAGTGATCGCCCGAACTGTCCAAGCCGCATGCGACCGTTGCCGACTCGGTCCGCAACCTCGCCCTCGCCGCGTGCATGCCGCCAAGGCCCATGCGCAGCGTCGCTGCGCGCCAACTCGCCTGGCATCGCGGATCGAAGCGCCGCTCTGGTCTTGCGCTGCTTGCCCCGCCGCCCAGCCATTTGCCACCGCCGGCCTCGATTTCCTTGTGAAGAGGTGTTTCGGCGCCCCTTGTTGGATTGCGCCCTTCGGTGCGGCCTCGGCAGATTTCAAGTGAGACCAAATGCATGGCCCGTCTCGTTCGGCCCGCTGTTCGCGGAAGCCGGCCATCCCCATCTAAATCCCATGAGCGCGTATTCGATTGGCGGGTTTCACCATGTGCGAGAAAGAAATGGCTGATCCGCAGGTTCAGCGGTTGGCGCAGGCCATCTACGCTGCGATCTGCAAGCAGTTCGATGCCGAAAGTCCAACCGCGCCCATGGTCTGCGGTCAAGGAGGCATGCGCGATGTGCTCGTAGAAGGCCATCTCGATTTGGTGAAGGTGGCGGCCGCCCTCAACAAGCGCTGCTGCCTGCAGATGCCGGACATCGAGACGGTTGCTGCCATGCGCCCAGTTGATGACGCCAACATGCCCGGCTGCGAGGACCGCGCTCGCCGTTCGGCCGAAGGCAATGCAGATGCCGGGGAGTCATCGCCGGGTTCGCAGATTCTCCAGGCCTAGATTTTGGGTGCGCTGCCGAGGATCTGCCCGACGTTGCGCGTCAATGCCGGGCGCTCGTCCGCCAGACCTACCACCAGCGGGCCTGACGCGCTGTTCCCGACGATCCTTCCTCACGCGGGAAGTTGCTGACGAGAACGCTGACTGCCCGAGCCGGCGCTCACCCAAACTGAAGCTTGAAAGGGGAAATGGTGCCCAGAGCTGGAATCGCACAGGGCGTATTTTCCTTGTTTCTCAACGCCCTATTTCTAGGGCGCCCAAACGTACCGACAAATGTACCGACAATTCGCGGTGATGGCTGAGAGGAGTTAGGCTTTGCGGCGCGAGGGACGTTCGCCGTCCAGGTTGTCGAAGGAAAGGATCGTCGGCAGCACTTCATCGCCCAACTGATAGCTCGATCCGTTGTGGCTGATAGAAACTTCCAGGTAGCCGCCCCTGTTGATGCCGGCTGCGGTGATCGCCTCGGCACTCAGTCGGAGGATCGTGTACTCGGTGGGAGCAAGTTGCACGACGACCATCACAACGGACTTCTCGTGGCCGGCAGGGACAATGACCCCGAACGAGCCATTGTGCTCCTTCAGAGTGCGGACAATTAGCGAGTGCTGCCTTCCGCCAATGATCGCGTAGATGTCGATCGTGCTGTCGGCATCTTCAGGAAAGGCGATGTGCCAACCGTTCATTTGGATCATACCGGCGACCAAATTGGCGGCTGCGGTCGCGGTAGCGTTGTGTTGCCGCTTCTGCTCGGGAGTAGAGTCAGGCTGTAGCGCCAGTGACAACCACCCCTCGTCGACTCCGAGAATTTGAGCGATGTAGCTCATAGTTTTTGGGCGCGGCCGAACCTCGCCAGCAAACCATTTGCGGACTGCTTCGGAGCTTACTTTGGCGCCAAATCGCCCTTCTATACGGTCACGCAGCCACTTCTGCTTTCCGTGACCATCCGGCGCTTGAGGATGGGCGTAGACCGCCGTTTCGAGACGCTTGGCAAATGCTTTGTCCCGAATAATCCGAACCTTCTTCGGGTCTGTTTCACTCTGAGACATCTCTGTTTCCTCGGCGTCAAGCATTAGTCAACGACTTGTTGACTAAACACAATCGGAAACGATGTCAAACCGGCTGTCGGATTATGCTTGACAACCGAGGCGGACGCGCACGCGATTCGTGATGGCGTCTTGAGTGATTCCCTTCGTGTTCAGGTTCTCATATTGGCGAAAATCCTCGGTATTTTCGGCCAAAATGTGGTGAATGAACACCGTGTGATTTTTCTGCCCAGGGCGTGCCAGACGGCGGTTAAATTGGTCGTAGAGTTCGAGCGACCAGGTGAGCCCGTACCAACATTGGATGAACCCACCGTGTTGAAGATTCAACCCGTGGCCGATTGAGGCGGGGTGCGCCACTCCGATACGGATCTTGCCGGCGTTCTATTTGCGGACGCAGTCGGGCTCTTCGACGAAGAGCACTGCCTTGGGATAGCGCTTCTTGATCCGGTCTCGGTCAAACTTGAAGCTGTAGGCGATCAGGACATTCTCACCAGCAGCCTCCTCAATGACGCTTTCGAGCGCCTTGAGCTTCAGGTCGTGCACAGGGACGATCTCGCGCTGTGGTTGCTCCGTGCCTTCGATATTGCGGTAGAGGGAGCCGTTCGCGAACTGCAGCAGCTTATTTGTGAGTACCCCTCTTGAGACGGCCTCCACATCGTATCGCTCGGCCACCAGTGTCTTTTCGAACGCCCGGTACTCGCGCATGATTTTCGGCGGGAGCTTCACCGGGACCACGTTCTTGTGCAGCGGCGGAAGGTCGATGTAGTCCTCTGCCCGCAGACCGACCATCACGTCCTTCATGAGGTCCATGATCTGCTCTTCGGCGTGATCCTTCGGCGTGATCTCGTAGCTGAACTGGTTCTGGTTGAACCACCGCTTCAGGAACTGCGTTTTGTTCGGCCCGAGGCGTTCCCCTTGATCGAGAATAAAGGCTTGGCCGCCGAGGTCGATCAGGCCGTTCGGTGAAGGCGTGCCCGAAAGCTCGACCACGCGCTTCAAGCGCTTGCGGGCCTGCGCCAGGACGCCGAATTCTGTGAGGCGGCTCGGCGACTTTGCCGTCCCCTTGGTGCGCTTCGTGAAGCCCTTGAGACGGCTGGACTCGTCGTAGATCAGGATGTCCCACCGCCAGCCAACCGCGCCGCCGATCTTCGACCATAGCCACTGCAGGTTCTCGCGGTTCATGACGGTGAGGTCGGCATCGACCGCAAGCGCGGCTGTCCGTTGTGCCTCGTCGCCGCAAACAACGGTGTGCGTCAGATCGGCCAGGTGTTCCCACTCGTCGATCTCCTGCGGCCAGGTGTTCTCGGCCACGCGTAGCGGAGCGATGATGATGCAACGGGATTTCGGGTTCCGTCGCAGGAGTCGGCGCACGCCGGTAAGCGTCGCGGCGGTCTTACCCAATGACATTTCTGCCGCGCCGAGAAGGTACGGCCTTACGACGATCTGATCAGCAAGGTAGCGCTGATATGAGCGCAGCATGCCTTCTGGCCGCTTCCCGGTCGGCGCCGATAACTCGGCCGCAGGTTGCGGGTCGATCGTGATGCCCAGGCGCGCGAACAGCGCGAGAAGCGGCGCCTCTTGGGCCGGGACAGGAGGGAGCGCCCGAATGCCGATCCGCTCGAAAACGCGCAGGATTGGAATGTCAGCGGAACAGAGCACAGCCCGCCTCGAAGCTGTCGATCACATGCACGGTGATGCCTGCCGCGCGCATGCGGGCAATCTCGCGATCCTGGTGAATCTTGGGCTCGGCGCCGGGTCGCTTGAACTCGACGAAGAAGGGGCCGGTGTCAGATCGGCTGAAAAGGCGATCTGGTGCGCCGTGGCGGCCGATCCATGCGACCTTGCGATAGAAGAAGCCCTGCGACTGCGCGAAGGCGATAACCGGCTTCTCAACGCCTGCAATCTCTCGAAGCTTCATATTTTCAACAACCGGTTGAATAAATGAGCGAGCGGCGAGTCCCACCACGGGGCGTCGGCTCGCGGCCACCTGTCCATGGCTTGAATGAGACGTTGGGAATATCGTTCGTCTGCAGATGGTCCCGGCCGACCGTCAGGCGTCCATCCCATGTCAGTCAGGATCTCGCGCGCCTCAGCGACGTACCGATCGAAGTCGATGTCGACCGGGAACTCGTCGGGCAGCGTCATGCAGGGACGGCAGCCGTCAGTCTTGGGCACCTTGGGGCGATTGCCGGTCTTCGGATGGCCCTTGACCTTGATGATCGGATCGCCGTCCGTGGACCAGTAGTAGCGGACGACCTTGCCGAGGTACCCTTCCCGCCAGGTCGCGCCGCCAGTCGCGTTCACGACGGTCACGAAGCCCCGGATGTCGCCGTTCTCGCGGATCGTCTTCTCGATCGGCGTGCCATGGAGCAGGAACTGAAGCACCGCGTCACCGCAGATCGTCATCTGCGGATTCTTCATGAGCTGCGCGCGAGCGTCGTAGTCGGGGCTGTCGGGATGCCAGTGGTTGGCGATGACGCCCTTACGCTTGGCCTTTCCGTTCGCCTTGATCGCGATGTAGGTGTTCACGTCGCGATTGTAGATCGAGCGGTACTCAGCGAATTCGAGCTTGAAGCTAGTCAGGCTCTCCCATTCGTCGGCAATCTCCTTGAGGCGCCCGCCGAGCAGACGATCCTTCTCGATGCCCTCGAACATGCTGCGCGGCATGCGGAAGACCACGCCATCAGTGTTGCCCGAGACAACGGAGATCCCGGCAGCCTCGGCCCGCTCGATCAGCATCAGAAGCGAGAGCTGTCCGGTTAGCGTCACGGCGATCATCAGGTGCGGCGCATAGAGGACGCTGAAGATGCTACCGAGCTTCCCATACACCCCGTTGAGCGCGATCTTGCCGCCCTTGTCCTGAACGATCGCCGCTTTCAGCTCGGCTTCGAGTTCGCCCAGTTCGCGTTCCAGCTCGGCAATGTAGTTGCTGCCGGCCCCCTCATTCGCGAGATCGGCCTTGAGCTTTTTGATTGCCTCGCCGACAGCCTTGGCCCGGTTCTTCGCGTCGAGGCGGGCAGTGATGATGCCGCCGTAGACATCGAGAAAATACTTGCCGAGCGCCTTCGGAAAGAGCCCGAGAAGCATGATGATCGAAGGGTACTGGCTGGCCACGTCGGCGTCGACGAGCACATATTCGTCGTCCGAATGGACGGCACGGCAGGACTCCGTCGAATGCAGGCCGCCGATGCCGAAGGTGTAGACCGATGAGCCGATCTTGATCTTCGTCCCTTCGAGCGCCTTCGGAAAGGCGACCTTGCCGTCCTTGTCGATGATGAACTGCGTGTTGCGGATCGTCTCGACCAGGTCTTGAAGCTGCTTCGTGCGGAACTGGAAGAACGCCGGCACATCGTACTTGAAGACCGTGCCGGGCTTGGTCTCGATCCGCTGCGGACGCTTGCCCGTCAGGGCTTCGACGCGGCTCTTGACGATCGCCTCGCCCATCTGCGCATCGGACTTCGAGCGGAAGTCGATTTTGTACTGAGCGCCCAGCACCTCGCGGAACTCGATCGGCTCACGCAGCGCCTTGAACAGGTTCTCGGTCGCGTCCAGATCGCTCGTAAGGCAGTAATCGGCCACGCGGTCCATCTGCTCATGCGTCAGGATGGTGGCCTCGTCGTAGGGTAGATCCTGCAGCCGCTTGCCATGCATTCGGCCGTTCAACGTCTTCAAGCTGGCGCGGACTGTAGGGTTCGGCTCGAACATGTCGATGTGATCGAGCTTCGTGATTGAGATGCCAAGCTCTCGCGCGACTTCCCACCACTTCATGCCGACCTTGATGATGCGATCGGACGCGACTTTCAGATCGTCGTTCGAGGTGCCCGGCAGCGCCAGGGTGAATGTCGGAATGTCCTAGGT
>QFCS01002179.1_pt1 | contig 12619 bp, 10 predicted proteins | sample 3576561 | NCBI WGS metagenome assembly QFCS01 | reverse complement strand
TGTCGCGGCTCGAGAAGGGCGGTCGTGGCAGGGTCATCATCTCGCCGGGCGGCAACATCGAGCACATTCAGCTCAACAACACGGACCCGTGGAAGGAAGTCGATGGCGAACGGTCGAGCCTGAAGACCAAGCATCCGTCGCTCACGGAACCGGCGGTGCGCCAGGCCATGGCCTTGCTGGTCGACAAGAACTCGGTCGAGAAGCACATCTACGGGCGCACCGGTCCCGCGACCCCGAACTTCCTCAACAATCCCGAGCGGTTCCGCTCCAAGACCACCAAGTACGAATTCAACGTCGAGAAGGCGAACGAACTTCTCGAGAAGGCCGGCTGGAAGAAGGGATCGGACGGCATCCGGGAGAAGAACGGCGTCAAGCTGAAGTACGTCTTCCAGACGTCGATCAACCAGCCGCGCCAGAAGACCCAGGCGATCGTCAAGCAGGCCTGTCAGAAGGCGGGCATCGACATCGAGCTGAAGTCGGTAACGGCATCGGTGTTCTTCTCGTCGGATGTGGCCAATCCGGACACCTATCCGCACTTCTACACCGACATCCAGATGTACACGACCACGATGGGTCAACCTGATCCGGAAGTGTTCATGATGCAGTTCTGCTCGTGGGAGGCCGCTACCAAGCAAAACAAGTGGCAGGGTCGCAATATCACGCGCTGGCAAAGCAAGAAGTACGACGACAACTACAAGGCCGCGCAGGTCGAGGTCGATCCGGTCAAGCGCGCCGCCATGTTCATCGAGGCCAACAACATGGTCATCAACGACCATGTGGTCATTCCGGTGGTGATGCGGCCCGGCGTGGCGGCGCTGAACAGCAAGCTGAACGCCGTCGTCAGCGGTTGGGATAACAATACGTGGGACCTGTCGGACTGGTTCAAGGACGCCTGAGCATCTGAACGTCCGTCGCCCCGGGAGGTGCTCCCGGGGCGACAGCCCGTTTCGAGAGGCCTTCCGTGAGCCGCCAGTACATCATCCGCCGACTTCTCATCGCGATTCCGAGCTTGCTCGGGATCAGTGTCGTCCTGTTCACCGTCCTGGCGCTTGCGCCCGGCGATCCGTTCGAGGAACTTGCCACCAATCCGGCGATTCCACCGGAGGTCAGGCTGGCGCTCCGCGCCAAGTTCGGTCTCGACGATCCGGTATGGACCCGCTACCTGCACTGGCTCGGCGCCATGCTGCAGGGCGACTGGGGCTTCTCGTTCCAGAGCCGGATGGATGTCGACACGCTCATCCTGCAACGCCTGCCGGTGACGCTGATCGTCATCGGCTCCTCGCAGATACTCGCCATCCTGATCGCTCTTCCGGTGGGTGTGCTTGCGGCGACGCGGCCCTATTCGATCTTCGACCAGGTCGCGAGCACCTTGGCCCTGATCGGCTTCTCACTGCCGACCTTCTTCACCGGGCTGCTGCTGATCCTCGTCTTCTCGATCCAGCTCGACTGGCTCCCCTTCGTCTATCGGGCGGACATCGATGCGAAAGGGTGGGCCTTCTACTGGGAGCACATCAAGCAGTCGATCATGCCGGTGGCGGTGCTCGGGCTCTTCCAGGGCGCGTCGCTGGTGCGGTTCGTGCGCTCTTCCGTGCTCGACGTCATCAAGCTCGACTATGTGACCACCGCGCGTTCCAAGGGCATCGGTGAACAGAAGGTCGTCGTCCGGCATGTCGTGCGCAACGCGCTGATCCCGGTCGTGACGCTCGTGGCGCTGCAGATGCCCGTCGTGTTCGGCGGTGCGATCGTCACCGAGCAGATCTTCCGCGTACCGGGCATTGGCTCGCTGTTGATTTCCGCCATGCTCGCCAACGATACGCCGGTCGTCATGGGCGTGACGTTCGTGTTCGCCTGCCTGGTCGTCCTCTTCAACCTTATCGCAGACATCCTCTATGGCTGGCTCGACCCCCGTATCTCTTTCCGCTGAAGCGCCCGCCAAGGCGGCGGCGACCCAGCCACGCAAGGCTCGGCCATTCTCGCCGGGGCTTGAAACCTGGCGTCGCTTTCGCCGGCACAAGCTCGCCGTGCTGGGCGCCTGCGTCCTCCTGGTCATGGTCGGCGGGGTCCTGCTCGGGCCACTGATCTGGCCAGTGCCGATCAACGAGATCGACTTCGCTGCGAAGCTGGAGGGCCCGTCTCTGGCCCATCCGCTGGGCACGGACGACCTTGGGCAGGACCTTCTGGCCCGCATGCTCTACGGCGGCCGCATCTCGCTCGCCGTCGGTTTCGCCGCCATGCTCGTGGCGGTGTTCGTCGGCGTCCTGGTCGGGGCGGTGTCGGGCATGGCGAGCGGTTGGGTCGATGCGGCCCTGATGTGGCTCACCGACCTCTTCCTCGCGCTGCCCACGCTGCCGCTGCTGCTGCTGGTCATCTATCTGTTTCGCGACAGCATGAAGAGCGTGCTGGGCGTGGAGGGCGGCGCCTTCGTGCTGATCGTGATGGTGATCGGCGGGCTGCGCTGGATGCCGGTGGCGCGCCTGGTCCGCGCCCAGTTCCTGTCCCTGCGCGAGAAGGAGTTCGTGGAGGCTGCACGGGCGCTGGGAGCCTCCAAGACGCGGCAGGTCGTGCGCCATATCCTGCCCAACGCTCTTGGACCGGTGATCGTGGTGGGCACGATCGACGTGGCGGCGGCGATCCTCTTCGAATCGACGCTGTCGTTCCTCGGGCTCGGCTTTCCGTCCGATGTCCCGACCTGGGGCAGCATGCTGCGCGATGCCAAGGACTATCTCGACATCGCCGCCCACTGGGCTCTGTTCCCGGGCGCCGCGATCTTCCTGACCGTGCTGGCCATCAACTTCATCGGCGACGGTCTGCGCGATGCGTTCGACCCGCGCCGGGTCCTGTAGGTGAGCGTGGCCGTGCAAGAAGTCCTGCTGGATATCCGAGGTCTGAAGACCTGGTTCAAGACCGAGGATGGCATGGTGCGGGCGGTCGACGGCGTCGACCTGCACATCGGCCGTGGCGAGACGCTCGGCGTCGTGGGTGAGTCGGGCTGCGGCAAGACGGTTACGGCACGGTCGGTGCTCAAGCTGATCGACATGCCACCGGGACGGTTCGAGGAAGGCCAGATTCTCTGGCAGGGCCGCGACCTCATCCCGCTCGATCAGGCCGAGATGAACAAGATCCGGGCCCGGGAAATCGCCATCGTCTTCCAGGAGCCGATGACGTCGCTCAACCCCGTCTACACGGTCGGCGACCAGATCGCCGAGGTGATCGCGCTGCATCAGAAGCTGAGCCGCAGGCAGGCCCTTGAAGGGGCGGCCGAGATGCTGCGGCTGGTGAACATTCCCAATCCGCAGCGTCGCGTCCACGACTACCCGCACCAGTTCTCCGGCGGCATGCGTCAGCGCGTCATGATCGCCATGGCGCTGAGCTGCCAGCCCAAGCTGCTGATCGCCGACGAGCCGACGACGGCGCTCGATGTCACGATCCAGGCGCAGATCCTGGAGCTGATGCAGGACATGAAGGAGCGCTTCGGCATGGCGATCATGCTGATCACCCATGCCATGGGCGTCGTCGCCGAGACCTGCCAGCGCGTCACCGTCATGTATGCCGGCAAGGTCGTGGAGGAGGCGCCGGTCGAGGCACTGTTCGGTGATCCGCGCCATCCCTATACGCAGGGGCTGATCCGGTCGATCCCGCGCATCGACCGCGCCATGGCGCGGCAGGCCAGGCTGGAATCCATCCCGGGCACGGTTCCGAGTCTGCTCAATCCGCCGGTCGGTTGCCGGTTCGCGGCGCGGTGCCGGCATGCCACCGGCATCTGCACGCAGGCGATGCCGCCACTGAAGGAGGTGGCGCCCGGCCACCGTGTTGCGTGTGTCCTATGAGTGCTGAAGAAAAGCTCCTGGCCGTCCGCGACCTGCGCAAGCATTTCGCGATCAAGGGCGGCATCCTTTCACGGACGATCGACAAGGTTCATGCGGTCGACGGCGTCAGCTTCGACATCGGCAAGGGCGAAACCCTCGGGCTGGTCGGCGAATCGGGTTGCGGCAAGTCGACCACTGGGCGCTGCATCCTGAGGTTGATCGAGCCCAGTTCGGGAGAGGTCTGGTTCAAGGGAGCGGACGTCACGCGGATGGACGGCGAGGCGCTACGGGCGTTGCGCCGGGACATGCAGATCATTTTCCAGGATCCCTACGCGTCGCTGAACCCGCGCCTGAAGGTGGGCGCGATCATCGGGGAGGCGCTCACCATCCACAGGCTCGCCTCGTCGCCGCGCGCGCTGGAGGAGCGGGTCGTGCAGCTCCTGGAGAGAGTCGGCCTGCAGGCCGATCACATTCACCGCTTCCCGCATGAATTCTCCGGCGGTCAACGGCAGCGCATCGGCATCGCTCGCGCCCTCGCGGTCGATCCCAAGCTGATCGTCTGCGACGAGCCGGTTTCTGCCCTCGACGTGTCGATCCAGGCGCAGGTGATCAATCTGCTCGAGGATCTACAGGAGGAATTTGGCCTCACCTATCTGTTCATTGCCCACGACCTGAGCGTGGTCGAGCACATCTCGACCCGCGTCGCGGTGATGTATCTTGGCCGTGTCGTCGAGATCGCACCGTCGCGAGACCTCTACGACAACCCGCTGCATCCCTACACCGAGGCGCTGCTCTCTGCGGTGCCGATTCCCGATCCGACGGTGAAGCGGACTCGCATCATGCTGCAGGGCGACGTGCCCAACCCCATCCGGCCGCCGTCCGGCTGCCATTTCCACACCCGTTGTCCGATCGCGAAGCCGGATTGCGCCCAGCGGGTGCCCGAGCTGCGCGAGAGCAATCCCGGTCACTGGGTATCCTGCCACTACAGGGGCTAGTTCCGAGGGATCAGCCTTTCGGCGTGAAGACGTCGATGTTCCGGAGGCCGATCACGCCTTCGACGTCGGCAACCTGCTTGGCGATGGTGGTGAGTCCTTCCGCGCCCACGGCCTGCCGTTCACGCCTCTCCATTTCGTCGGCAATTTCGGCATACTGCTCCGCGGTCACCAGGTGGCGTAGCGTCGGGAAGATGTCCGTCGCCTCCCGGGCAACATGAGGCCGATACATCGCAACCAGTGCCTGAACGTAGCCCTCCAGCGCCTGCCGCGGCTCCCGACTGCGGACTTGAGGCGCCTTCGCCAGAATGTCGTCGGTGAGCCTGGCGCCCGCCGCATGCTGCTGGGCAAGCGTGCCGACCAGCTCGACCATCCGGCCGCCCTCGCGGAAGCGGGTGAAAACCAGCTCTTCTTCCATCTTTTCGAGGTGCTGGTGGACGAAGCGGCGGCAGATTTCGGCTGCGCGCGACAAGACCAGCGGATCGATGTCCTCGCCCTGCCCGATGCGCCGCAGACCGGCTTCATAGATCAGCAGGACGCGGGCCAGCACCGCGTGCCCACGCATCAGCCTTTCGGGCGGGGAAACGAACGTCTCCGCGCCAGGTTTGACGGTCTCGCGGGCGACGGCCGGCACGGCCACCGCCAAGCTGCCTGCCAATCCAATACCCAGCAAACCGCGACGACCGGCGATCGTTTGCATGGCGCAGCTCCTTTCCGCTCGGGACAAACGAGCGGCGGGGCGTGCAGGTTGCCCTCAGCTTCCGACTTTCCAGCCGGCTTCCTTGGCGAAATCCTGAAAGAAGTCGAGATCGTAGGCGCGCTCTGGCGCTTCGCGCACGCGCCTGTCGATCAATTCGGCATCCTTGCCGACCAGGATGCGCCAGCGGTCGGCCTTGACGCCGTCGAGGATGATCTTGGCGGCCTCTGCCGCGGAAGTCGGCGCTTCCTCGAGGAAGCGGCGCGCGCGCTCCTCTGCCAGCCGCGCGATGTCGGCGTCGGAGAGCTTGGCGACGTCGACGCCCATGGAGGCGATGCGGGCCTTCATCTGGGCGATTTCCGTGGCCGTCATCTTGTCGTCCTGGCTGCCGCTCTGGATCTTGCGCGAATTGCTCACGATCGCGGTGCCGATGTGGCCCGGCATGACGACGGAGCATCTGACATGGGGCGCATTGATGCGCAGGTCGGTCTGCAAGGCCTCGCTGAAGCCCTTGACCGCGAACTTGGCGGCACTGTAGGCGGTGTGCGGTACGTTGGGACCGACCGAGGCCCAGAAGCCGTTCACGCTCGATGTGTTGACGATATGGCCGCGGTCGGCCTTGAGCAGCATCGGCAGGAAGGCGCGTGTGCAGTAGTAGACGCCGAACCAGCAGACGTTGAACGTGCGCTCCCATTCGCTGCGCTCGTGCGCGATCATGCTGCCGCCGCCGCCAATGCCGGCATTGTTGAACAGCAGATGGATGCGGTCGGTCTCCTGCTGCTCCGCCACTTCCGCGGCGAACCGCTTCACGTCATCCTCGTTGGACACGTCGGCCACATGCGTGGTGATGCGCAGGCCCTGCGGCAGGCGATCGACCTCGCACAGCCGCTTCGTCTCCGCCATCGCCGATGCTGACACGTCGCACATGGCGACATTGCAACCCTCGGCCACGAGCTGGCGCGCGAGCTCCCGGCCCATGCCCGTGCCGCCGCCGGTGATGACGGCAATCCGTCCTGCGAGATCCTTCATGTGGCTTCTTCCTTGAATTGGGTATCATCCCCACAAGAAGAAAGGTCGTAACACAATGCTACTGGAAACGCTCCTGCCGCTTGGCAAGGTTGACCCTGGTCTGCGGGCTCCGGAGGTGCCGCTCGATCTCGCGAGCATCGGCCGCGATGCCCGTCTGCTCGAGGAGGTCGGATACGAAGGCATGGTGGTCGAGGAGACCAAGGACGATCCCTTCGTCATCATGGCCCTGGCCGCGCAGGCGACGACACGCCTGAAGCTGGCCACGTCGGTCGCCATCGCCTTTCCTCGCAGCCCGACGGTGACGGCGATGAGCGCATGGACCTTGCAGAAGCTGTCGCGCGGCCGCTTCACGCTGGGCCTGGGCACGCAGGTCAAGGCGCATATCGAACGCCGGTTCGGGCTGACCTGGTCGCCGGCCGGGCCCTGGATCCGGGAATATGTCCATGCCGTCCGCGCCATCTGGGACTGCTGGCAGAACGGTACCGGGCTCGACATCCAGGGACCGCACTACAACATCAACCTCATGGTGCCGCTGTTCAATCCTGGGCCGATCGAGCATCCGCGCATCCCCATCCAGCTTGCTGCCGTGAACGCCGTGATGAGCCAGGTGGTCGGCGAGGTCGCCGACGGTATCCGGCCGCACCCCGTCTGTACGCCGTCCTACATCGAGCAGGTGATGCTGCCGGCCGTGCGCTCGGGGGCCGCCAAGGCCGGTCGATCGCTGGCCGACTTCCAGGTCTGCATGAAGCCGCTGGTTGCCGCGGCGGCGACCGAGGCCGAGCTGATTCCCAAGATCCGCGACGTGCGCGCCAGGGTCGCGTTCTATGCCTCGACGCCACAGTACCGCGCCGCCTTCGCGCATCACGGCCTGGGCGATCTTGCCGACCGGCTGAAGCTCCTGTCGCGCGCCCAGCGTTGGGAAGAGATGCCGCAGCACATCTCCGACGACATCCTGCACACCTTCGTGACGGTGGGCACCTATGACACCATCGCGAGCAGGCTGCTCGACAGGTATGCCAGCGTGGTAACCCACTGCGAGTTCTCGATTGCGGCGAAGACCGAGGTCGAGAAGGGGACGCTGAAGCAGGTCGCTGACGCCATTCAGGGGCGAAGTCTGGATGCGGCGAGGAGGACGATCGTCGGCGCCTCCGATTGAGCTAGCCTTCGGCCGCCATGCCGGCCTCGGCTTCCGCAACTTTGCGCTTCACGGCAAGGAAACTGTCGGGACTGACCGAGATCGAGTCGATGCCGCAGGCGACCAGGAACTCGGCGAATTCGGGATGGTCGCTCGGCGCCTGCCCGCACAGGCCGATCTTGGCATGCGCCTTGTGCGCTTCGCGGATGACGTTCTCGATCATCCACTTCACCGCGGCATCCTGCTCGTCGAACAGTTCGGCCAGTTCCTCGGAGTCGCGGTCGACGCCGAGCGTGAGCTGGGTGAGGTCGTTGCTGCCGATGGAGAAGCCGTCGAACCGTTCAGCGAAGGCGCCGGCCAGAACGACGTTGGAGGGAATTTCGCACATCACGTAGATCTCGAGGCCGTTCTCGCCGCGGCGCAGGCCGTTCTCAGCCATGACAGCAAGGACGCGGTCGGCTTCGGCGATGGAACGGCAGAACGGAATCATGATGATGACGTTGGTGAAGCCCATCTCGTTGCGTAGATGGGCAAGGGCGCGGCACTCGAGGGCGAAGCCGTCGCGATAGCGTGGCGAATAGTATCGCGAGGCGCCGCGGAAGCCGATCATCGGATTTTCTTCCTTCGGCTCGAAGGTGGCACCACCGACGAGATTGGCATACTCGTTGGTCTTGAAGTCGCTCGTGCGCACGATGACTGGTTTGGGATGCTGTGATGCTGCCAGGCGTGCCAGGCCGCGTGCCAGCCGGTCGACGAAATAGTCCGTCTTCGTGCAGTAGCCGGCCGTCAACGCCTCGATTTTCTGGCGTGCATCCGGGTCCTGGACCTGGTCGAAATGCACCAGTGCCATGGGATGCACCCTGATGTGGTTGCTGACGACGAATTCCATGCGGGCGAGGCCGACGCCATCGGCCGGCAGGCGCCACCAGCGGAAGGCCGCGGCCGGGTTGGCGAGGTTGAGCATGATCCGGGTGCGCGTCGCCGGAAGGCGGGTGAGGTCGTGGACCTCGGTTTCCACGTCCGCCGCGCCTTCATAGATGAAGCCGCGATCTCCTTCCCCGCACGATACGGTGACGTCCTGCTCGCTGTGGAGGACATGCGTGGCATTGCCTGTGCCGACGATTGCGGGCAGGCCGAGCTCGCGGCTGACGATGGCGGCGTGTGACGTCCGGCCGCCGCGATCTGTGACGATCGCCGCGGCCCGCTTCATGATCGGCACCCAGTCCGGATCCGTGTTTTCGGTGACCAGCACGGCGCCGTCGACGAAGCGGTCCATGTCCCGCGGGCTCTCGATCAGGCAGACGCGACCGTTGACGATCGCCTCGCCGACGCTGGCGCCGGTGGCGAGTAGGCGTCCCTTGGACTTGATGCGATAGCTGGTCTGTTCGATCGCGGAACGGCGCGATTGAACCGTCTCCGGACGGGCCTGGACGATGAACAGCTTGCCGCTCCGGCCGTCCTTGGCCCATTCGATATCCATCGGGCAGCCATAGTGTTGTTCGATCACGCAAGCCCAGCGGCCCAGCATCAGGATGTCTTCGTCGCCCAGAACGTAGGCTTCGCGTTCGGCCTTCGATGTCGGCACGGTGCGCGTCGTCCGCTCGCCCTCGCTGGCATAGATCATCTTCTGCGCCTTCGCGCCCAGACGCTTCTCGATGATCGGCGTCAGGTGCGGTTCGCTCAGCAGCGGCTTGAAGACCACGTATTCATCCGGTTCGACGGTTCCCTGGACGACCGATTCGCCGAGGCCCCAGGCGCCATCGATGACGGCGACCTTGTCGAAGCCGCTCTCGGTGTCGATGGTGAACATGACCCCCGCGCCGCCGAGATCGGACCGCACCATGGCCTGGATGCCGATCGAGAGGGCGACCTTGAGATGATCGAAGCCCTTTGTCCGCCGGTAGCTGATCGCGCGGTCGGTGAACAGGGAGGCGAGGCATCGCCGGCAGGCATCGATCACGGCTGCTTCGCCGCGGATGTTCAGGAAAGTCTCCTGCTGGCCGGCGAAGCTGGCATCCGGCAGGTCCTCGGCGGTGGCGCTCGATCGGACGGCGACGTCGGGATCGGTCTGGCCGACACGGTGGCCGAGATCGCGATACGCCGTGCGAATGGCGTCGGTAATGTCGTTCGGCCACTGACCCTTCAGGAAAGCCCGCCGCAGCGCCTGGCCAGTCTCGGCAAGGCTCGCCCTCCCGTTGTCCAGGTCGCGGACAGCGCCGACGATCACCTCCCGCAAGCCGTTGGCGTCGACGAAGCTCCAATACGCATCGGAGGTCGTGGCGAAGCCGGGGGGTACGGAAACACCTTGTCCGCCGAGGTGGCGAACCATTTCGCCGAGGGAAGCATTCTTGCCACCGACACGCGCGACATCCGTACGTTCCAGGGCTTCGAAGCGGACGACGTAGCGGGAACTGTCTGTCATCGGGCGCCCCTTTCGATGCCGTGCGATATTGCTCACTATGTCGGTTGTTGTCGCGAAGGGGGTTGATCCAGATCAGACGGAAGCACGCCGTCGCTGCTGCCCGAGAGGCAGGCGGTCAGCCGCGCGTGCAGGTCGCGACGATCGAGCTGCCGTCCGATCAGGACCAACCTGTTCGTGCCGGACGCGCGGCGATCCACCTCCAACGTGAAACGCCCGCCTACCAGATGGAAGATATAGCGCTGCTCGGTCTCGACCAGTCGGAGAAATCCTTTGCCGCGAAACAGGCCCGGCGGCCGATCGTTGAGGAAGGCCTGGAAGCGGGCGGTCGAGAAGGGCCGGTCGCTTTCGAATGCCAGGGCGACGAAGCCGTCGTCCTGCAGATGGGTGTGGCGGTGGCCATGGCCGACGATCTCCGCCTCGATAGCATCGATCTCCAGAACCAGCGGGAGCGGGACGGCGCTGCGCGTCGTGCGGACGAGCTTGGCCTCGGGATTCAGTGCTCTGAGCGCCTGCTCGACTGCAGCGCATCGGGACTCGTCGACCCGATCACACTTGTTCACCAGGATCGTGTCGGCATGACGGATCTGCTGCCGTGCGGCGACGCTTTCCGGATGAAGGTCAAGGCTGGGCTGTTCGGCGTCAGCCAGCGCGATGATCCCGTCCAGCCGCAGAATGGACCGGAATTCGGGCCGTTGGAAAGTCTGGGCGACCGCCAGGGGATCGGCGACGCCGGTCGTCTCCACGAGGATGCGTTCCACCGGATCGTTTCGGCTGAGCACGCGGACGATGCTCTCGACGAGATCGTTGTTGGTGGAGCAACAGATGCAGCCGTTGCTGAGTTCGATCATGCCGCCGTCGGCTGTGACGATCAGTTCATTGTCGATGCCGATCTCGCCCAGCTCATTGACTAGCACCGCTGCCTTCAGTCCCTCGCTATTGGACAGGATATGATTGACCAACGTCGTCTTGCCGCTTCCCAGGAAACCGGTCACCAGGGTTACAGGAATCCTCTCCGTGCGCTCGGGAGGCGAAAAGGTCCACGCCTTCATGAGGCAGCCGCCGGAGCTGTTGCGTCGAACAGATAGCTCGTGCCGACGGCCGACTGGCTGACGCGATCGCCGTATGCATCGGCGAGCGCGTGCAGCGCTCGCCATCCTGTGCAATGCCCTGCGATCAGGTGGCGTATGTCGAATGGCCTCAGCCCTTCGACGGTCTGCGGAATCAGATGCTCCATGACGCCGCCAAGATGCAGACCGCCCATCACGGCATGGATGGGGATGTCGGGGAACAGGTGCCGCACTTCGGTGCAGACGTTGACGATGCCGGCGTGGCTGCAGGCGCTGAACACCACCAGGCCGAGATCGCGCACATTCACGACCAGCATCCGCTCATCCATCAGATAGGGGTCGGGCTGCCACTCCTCGGAGTTGGCGCGTCGGCAAAGATGATCCTGTCGGCCGGTCTCAAACGTGCTGACGCGCGGAATCTCGCCGCTGTAGTAGAAGTGGTCGTCGAGCAGCAGCCGCGCCTGGCCATCATTGACGACCCTGGCACCGCGCTCCTCCATCTCCAAGGGCGTCGGCACGCGTGCGGCCGGAAAGACGACACCGCCCTTCAGAAGCACGCCTCGCTCGTTGAACATGCCGGAATTCACATGCACCGTCACGGAGTTGCGGCCGCGGCGTGTGACGATGGCGTCGATCGCGGCCGGTAGCGCGCCCATGTGATCCCAGTGACCGTGGGTGATGGCGATCGCCTCGACGGCGCCGAGGTCGAGACCGAGGTTTCGGCAGTTGCGGACGAAAGCGGCGCCCTCGGTGCCGGTATCGAACAGAAGCACATGCTCGATGCTGCCCACCCGCGAACGCAGTCGCAGGCCGCAGCCCAGATTGGCGACCAGAAGTGCTTCCCCGGAAATTTCCCGGGCGCCCGCCAGCACGACATTGGCTAACTCCGATACCGCGAAGGCCGTCTTGCTGACGTAGGTATCACTGACATTGTCGGTGATGACATCGACTGCCAGCGAATCGACGGCGGCGAGCATGGGCGGCCCGGCGGTCAAGGCGCTATTCCGCCGCCTGAGCCTTGCCTGGCGTCACGGCTTTCATGGTCCCGCCGTAGCGATCGGTGAAGGCCGAGGTGTCGATCTCCTCGAGCGCGATCTCGCGGTTGAGCACCTTCTCCTTCCATTGCAGGAGGGCCGGGTGTGCATCCTGGAACTCCGGCATCACCTCCTTGGCGAACAGTTCCAGCGATTCGCAGATATGTTCATGTCGGTTGTTGCCGGCCTGGTTCAGCAGCACGACCTGGTCGATGTTTGACGCCTGGAACTTGCGCAGCTTCCGGCGGATCGTCTCCGGTGAACCGATCAGCCCGCCGCGCAGTGCGGCGGCATGGGCATCCGGATTCGCCTTCTTCCACTTGTTGTATTCGTCCCACATGTTGACGGTGCCCGCGGGCGGCCGTCGCCGGTCGGCCGACTGGCCGTAGTAGCGCAGCGAGAACTGGAAGAAGGTATCACCGTCGGCGCGTTCGCGT
>QFCS01000746.1_pt1 | contig 12627 bp, 11 predicted proteins | sample 3576561 | NCBI WGS metagenome assembly QFCS01 | reverse complement strand
GCCCGCGCCAGGTGCGTGGCACGCCGCGCGCGCAGGCCGAGCAGGAAGCGCGGGCGCTGCTGAAGAAGGTGGGGCTGGCTGAACGTGAGCACCATTTCCCCAGCGAACTCTCTGGCGGGCAGCAGCAGCGCGTGGCCATCGCGCGCGCCCTGGCCGTCAAACCCAAACTCATGTTGTTCGATGAGCCCACCTCCGCGCTCGACCCCGAGCTGCGCCAGGAGGTGCTGCGCGTGATGCAGGCGCTGGCTGAAGAAGGCATGACCATGATCGTGGTCACGCACGAGATCGCCTTTGCGCGCCAGGTGGGCACCCGGCTCATCTTCATGGAGCACGGTCACATCGCCGTGGACGGCCCGCCGGCCGAACTCATCGCCCACCCCAGCAATCCCCGGCTGCGCGACTTCCTGCAGCACGTCGAATAGCGAATCGCATGCTCGCTTACCTGCAACTCGAAGGCTCCCCGTTCGAGGTGGGCCAGGCCCTGGGCCGCTTCGGCGCGGCCGCCCTGCAAGGCTACGCCGCCCGTTCGCCCGCCTGGGCGACGGTGATGCGCTGGCGGGGCCACGCCGCGGTGGCCGCCATGGCCGAACTCGTGCGCGCGCGCCAGCCCGCCATATGGCAAGAGCTGCAAGGCCTGGCCGCCGGCCTGGGCCTGCCCGCCGAAGACGTGTTCCTGTGGAACTGCCGTGGCGACGTCTGGGCCATGGCGCCCGATGGCTGCACCACCGTGCAGTTGCCTGCCACCACGCCCGACGCCACGCCTGTGGTGGCCCACAACGAAGACGGCGACCCGGCCTTCCTCGGCCACTGCGCCATCGCGCAGATCGCCGTCACCGGCGGCGCGCGTTTCGCCTCGTTCGTCTATCCGGGATCCCTGCCCGGCCACACCTTTGCCGCCACGGCGTCGGGCTTGGTGATGACGGTGAACAACCTGCGCACATTGGAGGTAGGTCTGGGCCTGCCGCGCATGGTGGTCACGCGCGCGCTGCTCGACGCCGCCGGCGTGGACGCGGCGCTGGAGCAGTTGGGCGCCATGCCGCGCGCGGGGGGCTTTCACCTCACGCTCGCGCAGGCCGGCCTGCCTTGCATCACCAGCGTGGAGTTCAGCGACGCCGTGCTCTCGGTGCAGACCGTGGAGCGGCCCGCGGTGCACGCCAACCACATGGTGCACGCCGCCATGGCGAACCGGCCGCAGATCGTCACCGGCTCGTCCGGCCACCGCCAGTTGCGTGGCGAGGACCTGTTGCGCCAGCACGAAGGCGAGGCCATCGACCCGCTGGACATCCTCTTCGACCAGGGCGATGCGCGCTACCCCATCTACCGCGACCGCGCCGACGACAGCGACCACGAGAACACCATGGCCACGGCCAGCTTCGAACTGGGCGCGGCGCACGTGGACTGGGTGGTGCGCACGGGCGGCCGCCGCGAAACCTCGTTTAGGATGCGCGACGCCCTCCGCCTGTAGCCGTCGCACACCGCCCCCATGCCCAAACCCGCACCGCCCGTGGCCAGCACCGTGGACGAACTGCGGGCCCTGGTCGTGGCCATCAACCGCGGCGACGCCAGCGTCTCGCTCGGCGGCAAGGCGCTTGCCGTGCTGGCGCGGCTCGTCGAGCAACCCAAGGACGTGGCGCTCAGCACCATCACCGAGCTGGGCGATCGCATGGGCGTCAACCCGTCCACGCTCACGCGCCTGGCCACGCGCCTGGGCTTTGCCGGCTTCGCCGACTTCCAGGCCGTGTTCCGCGAACACGCCATGCAGGGCGGGCCGCACTTCTACACCCAGCAGGCTCACCGCCTGCTCGAAGACGCCTCGGCCGAGAGCCCGCGCACCGCGCGCGGCGTCGTCGCCAAACTGGCTCAGGAATCGATCCGCAATGTGGACGCCTTCCTCGGCCAGCTCGACGAGGCCGAACTCGCCAAGGCCGCGCGCCTGCTGGCGCGAGCGCCCCACGTGCGCATCCTGGGCCTGCGGCAGATGCACTCCATCGCCAGTTTCCTCACGTACGGTCTGGGCATGCTGCGCGCCGAGGTCTCGCTGGCCGACGGGCCCGGCCTGGGCGTGGCCGAAAGCCTGGCCCAGATGTCGCGTGGCGACGCGCTCATCGTCAGCAGCGTGGCACCCTACACCCGCATGGTGGCCGACGTGGCTCGCGCGGCGGCCGACGCCGGCGTGCACGTCATCGCCATCACCGACACCCGCGCCTCGCCCCTGGCGCCGCCCGCGCGGCACGCCTTCTTCATCCCGCACGACAGCAGCTTCATCAGCAACAGCATCGGCGCCTACGTGGTGTTCTGCGAAGGCCTGATCAACCTGGTGGCGCGCGAGCTGGGTGACAAGGCCCTGCAGGCGCTGGCGCGGCGCGAGGGGTTCATCGCCGAACTGGGAATCGAGACGGGTTGAGTTGCCGGCTCAAGTGGTGGCCGCGAACGCCGCGTGGTACGCCACCTCGCCGCGTGGCACCCCGCCGTCGAAGGCCAGGGCCATGAAGTACTCGGGCGGCACGCCGGGGTAGACCAGGCCTTCGTGCACCGCGAAGCCCCAACGCCCGTAGTAGGCGGGCTCGCCCAGCACCACGCAGCCTTCGGCGCCCAGGGCTTTCAGGCGGGCCAGGCCATCGGTCATCAAGCTGCCGCCGATGCCCGTGCCTTGCAGCGCCGGCAGCACCGAGATCGGGCCCAGGCCATACCAGCGCCCCCCGCCCCCGGCGATGCTCACCGGCGAGAAGGCGATGTGGCCGACGACGTGGCCGGTCTCATCCACCGCCACCAGCGAGATGGTGAGCGCGCCCGCCGCGCGCAGTTCGCGCACGATGGCGGGCTCGGTGCCGCCGCTGTGGGGGTTGTCGGCGAAGGCCTTGGCGATGAGCGAGCCGATGGCGGGGGCGTCGGGGGGTTGTTCGGGGCGCAGCTGCATGGGCTGGATTGTCCGCGCCGACAGGCCTATGCTGGCGTGCTGGCTCCACGAGCCCGGCGGCTCCTGCGGCGCAGCGCCCCTGAACCCGGCGAAAGGAGTGCGTATGTTGGCCAATGCGACGGTTACCACCATGCTCCCGGTCATCGACATGGCGCGGGCGCGTGAGTTCTACGAGAAGCGCCTGGGCTTGGTGCCCGGTGGCTTGCGACCGGACGGCAAGTTCGTCTACCGCGTGGGCGGCAGCACGCTGGCGCTGTTCCCGAAGCCCGAGGGCACCAAGGCCGAACACACCGCCATCAGCTTCCAGGTGGCGGACATCGCCGCCACCATCGACAGTCTGAAGCGCACCGGCGTGGTGTTCGAGGACTACGACTTCCCCGACTTCAAGACGGTCGACCACGTGTGTGTGCTGGGCGCGGAGAAGGCCGCGTGGTTCAAGGACCCGGAGGGGAACTACCTGTGCCTGCACGAGGATCTGGCGCCGGGGGGCGAGATCGCGATGTGAGGCCGCGCCTTGCGTTCAGCGGGCACCGGTCGCCGCTTCCTCGATCCGCAGCCAGGGCCAGCGCGTCTGGTAGGAAGCGGCCTTGGCGCGGAAGAGATCTCGGTGGTCCGTCAGCGGGTTGGGCGTGAGCACGCCCGCGTACAGACCGTCCAACCCGTGGGGTGCATAGACCTCGACGCTCCCTTTGGCGGGGCGCACAGCCACGCAGGTGGCGGGGACCAGGAAGCGGTCGATCCCGTCCTGGGTGCGTCGCAGGCGCGGGTACGGGTGGCCAAAGTGTTCCGGGTACCAGAGGTGCACGCGGGCTTGATTCTTCACTTCGATGTTCACGCCCGGGTGGCCCAGCGCCCGGTCCACGCGGGCCTGCACCGCAGCCTCGGCGGCTTCGGACAAGTCATCTCCATCGAAATAGAAGATGTCGTAGTCCTTGATGCCTTCCTCCGCAGGCCGCCCGCTACTGAGGTTCCACACGGTCTGGAACAGGCAGCCGGCAACGAGCCAGCCATCCGGCAGAGCCAGTTGCGGCCACGCGATGAGGATCGCGTGGTTGATGGGGTTGGCGAGGACCTGGGCGACGAAGCGATGTTCGTCCGAAGCGGCAATGTTCATCGAGGGAGGATGGCGTTGACGACGAGCGCGGGGGCGGGCGCTAGCGATTCAGCACCAGTTCCGCCAAGCCATCCAACTCCTGCTTGCGCCGCTCCCAGTCTGGCAAGGCCGCGCCGAGCAGGCGATAGAACCGCTCGCTGTGGTTGTGCTCCTTCAAGTGGCACAGCTCGTGAGCCACCACGTATTCGACGCAGGCCTTCGGTGCCTTGATCAAATCGGGATTCAATAACAGTGCCCCCTTGGGAGAGCAACTGCCCCATTGGGTGCGCATGCTTAGCAGGCGCCAGGGCGGCAAGGGCTGGGGTAGCCTCATACGCGCTGCCATGTTGACCAGCGCCTGCTCGAACACCGCCGTTGCGCGTTCCCGGTACCACGCGTTCAACAGGTGACGCACGGCATGGGCGCTTGACTCCGGTGTCGTCACCTCCAGTCGTCCTCGCCACAAGCGCGCACCGGCGTTGGCTCGCTGGGTCGCCAGCACCTTCAGCAGGTACCGCCGCCCCAGGTAGAAGTGCGTCTCCCCGCTCACGTACTCCCGCGGCAGCACGTGGCGCTGCCGCGCGCGCTGCGCTTGCAGCTCCCGCCACACCCAGGCCGCGCGCTGGCGCACCGCTTGTTTGACGTCCTGCAGCTCACTGCCTTCCGGCGCGTCCACCATCACCCCGCCGTCAGGCATGACATGGATAGCGACGCGGCCCTTCAGGCGCGGTTGTCGCCGCAGCGCGAAGCCGATGCGCTGATCGCCGTAGGCCACGGAGTACCGCGCCACGCTACTGCCCTCCTCGGGCCAGGCCCACGCGGGTGACCTGTATCACCTGGTCGATGGCTTCCCTGGCCTTATCCAGGCCCATCAGCTCGAAGAGCCTGGGCAACAGTGCCTGCCGGATGGCGGCCTCGATGTTCTGCGGGTTCAGGGAGTGCTCGGCCACCGCCTGCCGGACCACCTCGTCGATGTCCGTGGCCTGCTGCGCGAGCGAGTCTTGGTCAGCCTTGCGGAAATTTTCTTCACCCAGGACCAGGCGACAAATACCGTAGTAAGCGCGTGCGCTGGGCTTGTCTTCCAGGTGATCCGGGATGCCCGTCACCTGTCGCGAACTTACTTGGTCCTCGAACTCCCTGAACAAGGCGTACTGCTTCAGCGGGTGGTCGAACATGGCCTCGGCCTGCGCGATTGCCTGCCTGAGGAGCTCCGCGAACACCTGCTGCGCGTACGGATCGTCGGCCAGATCCTGCTCGATGGTCCTTTTCAACCGCGTGCGGATCATGTCCGTCTCGTTGCGCGTCTTCTCATCGCTCCAGTTCTCGGCCGCTTCCAGTTGCCCCAGCTTGTGCACCACATAGACGCCCTCCGGCTCGCGCACCTGGTTGCCGATCACTTGCTTGTCCACCATGCGGCGAATCTGTTCCTCGTACGCGCTGTAGTCCACCGATTCCAGGGCATCCCGTCGGGCGATCGTGCGCAGGCCGATAAAGAAGGCCAGATCGTCCTTCCAGGCCCGCACGTCCGCCTCAGAGAAGCTGTGGTCCTCGAAGAAGCTGCGCGATGACAGCGCCGTTTGCAGACACAAGCCAAAGGCGGTAAGCGCCGCGTAGAAGTCATCGCGCACCTTCTGGCGCGTGTCGTACGACTGGCCGTCCTCGTCCACCGCATGGCGCGGCACCAGCACCTGCCGGAAGGCTTCCGGGTCGCGGCGGTTCTTGACCTCGGCGAAGACCGCCCACAAGGCCTCGTGCAGGCCCGGCAGGCGTTTGTACTCGGTGTCGATCGAGCGGTACAGGCCTTCGATGTCGGCCAGTTCGTAGCCGCCTTGCGTGCGTGCCTCAAGGTCCTGATAGGCCCGCACGGCGGTGTCCAGCTCGCCCAGGATGCCGCGGTAGTCCACCAGCACCCCATAGCGCTTGGCCTCGTGCAGGCGGTTCACGCGCGCCACTGCCTGGATCAGGTTGTGTTCCTTCAAAGGTTTGTCGATGTAGAGCACCGCGTTGCGCGGCTCGTCGAAACCCGTGAGCAGCCTGTCGACCACGATCAACAGATCAGGGTCCCCGTCGCCGCCGAACGCCTGAAGCACCTGTTCCTCGTAGGTGTCGGCCTGGTGGCCCACGTGGGTGTTCCACCACTTCTGCACCTCCGGCAAGCGGCCTTCGTCCACCTCGGTGTTGCCCTCGCGGCTGTCGGGTGCAGACATGACGACGGCGCTGCTGACCAGGCCCGTGTCGTCCAGGTACCGCTGGTAGCGGATCGCGTCCAGCTTGCTGGCCGTGGCCACCTGCCCCTTCAAGCCCAACCCGGGCTTCTTGAAGTGCTCATTGAAATGCTGCGCAATGTCCCAGGCAATGAGTTCGAGGCGATTGGCCGCGCCGTACACCACCCGCTTGTGGGCGAACTTGCGCTTGAGGTCGGCCGCCTGCTCCGGGCTCAGGCCGGCGGTGATGCGGTCGAACCAGCGGTTCACGGCCTCTTCGCTGATCGTCAGCTCGGGCACGCGCTCCTCGTACAACAGCGGCGCCACGGCCCCGTCTTCCACCGCGCGCTGCATGGTGTAGGCGTGCACGATGGGCCCGAACTTGTTGGCCGTCTTTTCGCTCTTGAGCAGTGGCGTACCCGTGAACGCCACGTAGGCCGCGCGCGGCAGGGCCTTTCGCATGCGCTCATGCGTCTCGCCGCCGTGGCTGCGGTGGCCCTCGTCCACCAGCACGATCAGATCGGCCGACGGGTTGTAGCAATCGGCCAGCTTCGACGCCGTGGCGAACTTGTGGATCAGCGTGAAGACAATGCGCTCGCTGCCCTTGCCGATGCGCCGGGCCAACTCACGCCCTGTGCCCACCTTGGCCTTCTCGCCGTCCTTGCGCGTGGCCACGGCCGAGCCGAACGCGCCACTGTTCATGAAGTTGCGCGCAAGCTGGTCTTCCAGGTCCAGACGATCCGTCACCACCAGCACGCGGCAGGCCTGCGTACCTGGGTGCAGCACCAGCGCCTTGGTGAGAAACACCATGGTGAAGCTCTTGCCCGAGCCCGTGGTGTGCCACACCACGCCGCCCTCGCGCGCGCCGTCGGGCTTGCGCTGGCCAATGCGCGCCAGCAGCGCGCGGATGCCGAAGAACTGCTGGTAGCGTGCCACCACCTTGCCCGCCTTGCGGTCGAACAGCACGAACAGGCGCAGGAACTCCAGCAGGCGGTCGGGCTGCAGTAAGGCGGCCAGCAGGCGGTCCTGGTCGGTGGGCAGCATGGGCTGTGCCCACAGTTGCTCGAAGTGGGCGCGCAGTTTCGCGGGCTTGCCCTGGAGCAAGGCCGCCTGCACGTCGGGCGGCAGCGGGCGGTTCTTCCACTCGCTCAACTGCGCATCGGAAAACGCCTCCTCGCGCCAACGCGCCCAGAACTTCAGCGGTGTGTGCGTGGTGCCGTAGCGGCCCTCGGTGAAGCTCACCGACAACAGCAACTGCGCATAGGCGAAGAGCTGCGGAATCTCGTCCGGCCGCTGGTTGCGCAAGTGCTGGCTGATGCCCTCGTTCACCATCGCCTGGTCCGCGCGCACCGCATCGGGCCGCTTGGCCTCGATCACCACCAGCGGCAGGCCGTTCACGTAGGCCACCACGTCGGGGCTACGGTGGTGCGTGCCGTGGGTGGAGAGCACCTGCAGCTCTTCCGTCACGTCCCAGCGGTTGGCGCCCCCGTCGTGCCAATCGATCAGCGCAATCGTCGGCTGGTGCCTCTTGCCGTCGGGCATGAACTCGGTGACCGTGATGCCCAGCGTGAGCATCTGGTACAGCCGCTCGTTGGCAGGCAGCAGGCCTTCGGCCAGGCTCAGGGCCTGCACCTGGCGCACGATCTGGTCGATGCCGCTGGGCGAGAGCGGGAAGGTTTCGCCCTTGTAGTCGAAGCGGCGGGTCTGCAGGACTTCGATCAGCCGGGGCTTGAGGATCACCTCGCGCGTGCTGCCACGCAGGGTGAGGGCCTCGGCCGTTGGCAGGAAGTGCCACCCCAGGTTGGCGAGCAGGTGCAGCGCGGGGAGGTGGGCGCTGTACTGCTCGCGAAGCTGGGGGGTGGTGGTCATGCGGGCTCCTGTGCTTGTGCTGGCTTTGCTGCAGTGCGGACGCGGCGCTTGCCGGTGAGCAGATCGGCCATGAGGGCTTGCTTCTCGGTCTTGAGTAGCTCAACCTGTCGCTCTGCCAGGCGAATTTCTTTCGATGCAGCGTCCAACTGCTCAACAATGCGTAGTTGAACTTCGAGGGGAGGGATGTTGAACGGCCAACTTAACCAACGATCCAAGTTGAACAGCATCTTCTCGATGTGCACACCGATGCTCGAGTGGAAGCAGGTCTGTTGGAAATACGTCGTCTCCGCCAGATAGGCGAGGAAGCGCGCGTCGAGACGGTCGTCGGTGTTGAGCACGGCGTACTCATTCGACACGACGGCTCCGTCCAGATGTTCCGGGACGATGCCGCAAGCCCCATGGACGATCTGGCGTTTGGAGATCAGGAAGTCGCCGCTCTTGACGTAGAACTGCGTGGGAGTCTTGATTTGCGAACCCAGCAGCACACTGCGTTTGTCTACGCCACCCCTAGAGCGACGCACGGTGACGAGGGTGTACGACTCTTGGTCAATCAGTGCGGCGGGGCGAACAACCTCAGTAAGGTGTTGTGCCAAGGTGGTCTTACGCCAATCCGATGGTGTGGGCGGGAGCTTGGGAACGCCCGGCTGTACGGATGGCGGATATGCGCCCCCAGATGCGCGGCCTCTCCCTGGTTTGGGGACTGGCATTCCAAATTTCGCCAGAAGAGCCAACTTTTGCGCGAAGCGGTTGGCGAGGAGGCGTTCGGTGCTGGAGATCGCAATATCCCAGTGCTCAAGAATCGTTGCTATTTCTTCCTGTTCCCTTATTGAAGGGATCGGTATCGAAGATGCAAGTAGATCTTCTCGGTTGATTTTTGGCATTCCTGTTCGCATGGAGCACGAGACTGCGTACTTCACAAAATCAGGCGAGAGAAGAACGTACTTTAGGTACTTCGGCAAGAGCACATTCTGCTTCGGCCACAGCGGGTACGCATCGGCGCTGCATACTCCGCGGGCACCGGGGAAACAAACTTTGTTCAGATGGGGGCGGATTTTTGAGTAGATGACGGCATGCTCATCGAACTCATACTTGCCAGAAATCAAGCCGAGTTCGGAGCAAGTCTGTGGCTGCAGCAGCCGACCGGTGCCTGATTCGATGTCTTCAGCACCGACATGCAACATTGACGAGTAGGGTTCTTCTCGGGGGTCAACTTGTCCGGACCCAATGGTCACAACGTTGCCCAAACGTTCGACGGACCAACCTTCAGGAAGCATCCGCTCCTCCTTTGCTTGTTTTTCGACGATCGCTGGCATGCCTCTCAATCGTCTCCAGCTCTTGAAGTTCCGCGCGATCTGCCTCAAGCGCTTCCGCCTTGCGCCGCGTTGCATCGAACTGCTCATAGCGTTCATGCGCAATGGTCGTCATGGCCTCGTGGCTCATGCGTCCGTTGCCTTGCAGGATGGGCTGTTCGTTGAATGTCAAAAACTTGTCGACGTATGACCGCCAGTCGGCCATGCGCAGGTTCTGGCGCTGCTTGGCCCTTAGCTCCGCAAAATCCAGGGTCATGCCGACGATCCGGTTGAGCTGGTCGAGCTCGTCTGCAGTGAGGTAGTTCTTGGCCACGGTCACGTCGGCCTTGCGGACGCGGCCACCCTTCCAGGACGTGAGCGCCATATTCGGCTGCTCGGGATCGGCCCGCCGCACGATCAGTTCGGCCGCGGTGTGGCCCGTCACCGCGAAGAACATCTTGTTTTGCACCTCGGCAAAGAACAAGCCCGTGGCATGGCCGTCGTCCGCATAGTCCACCGATAGGGCGAACAGATCGCGCACCTTTTGATAGAAGCGCTTCTCTGACGACCGTATGTCGCGGATGCGCTGCAGCAGCTCGTCGAAGTAGTCCCAGCGGCTACCGTCCTTCAGGCGTTCGTCGTCCATGACGAAGCCTTTGATGAGGTACTCCCTCAGGTGCGTGGTGGCCCATTGCCGGAACTGCGTGCCACGCGGCGACTTCACTCGGTAGCCGATGGCCAGGATCATGTCCAGGCTGTAGAGCTTCACTGTGCGGCGCACCTGACGGACGCCCTCGGTTCGAACCATTAAGTCCTCTTTAACAGTTCGAACTTCGGTCAACTCCCCTTCTTCGAGCACATTCTTGATGTGAATGTTGATGTTCGGCACCGATGTCTGAAACAGCTCTGCCAACTCGACCTGGCTCAACCAAACCGAGCCATCTTCCGCTCGCAGGAAGAACTGGGCCGTGCCGTCCTCGGTGGCGTAGAGCACAAGCTCCGTACGCGATGCCGGTTTATTCATAGCCCAGTTCCTTCAGATAGGTGGCCATCTTCTCCTCCACCGCCAGCAGTTCGGTCTTGAGCTTCATCCGCTCCTCCCACACCGCCTTGAGGTCGATGGCTTCGGTTTCCTCGAAGGTGTCCACGTAGCGCGGGATGTTGAGGTTGAACTCGTTGCTGGCAATTTCTTCACGGGTGGCTAGGTGAGCGTATCTGGCGACATCACGCCGTTCGCGCACGGCCTGCTCCACGCGCTCCATGTCCTGCGCGCGCAGCACGTTCTGGTTCTTGCCGTCCTGGTAGTCGCGGCTGGCGTCGATGAAGAGCACCTTGTCGTCGGCCTTGCGTTTGCGCAGCAGCAGGATGGCGGCCGGAATGCCCGTGCCGTAGAACAGCTTCTCGGGCAGGCCGATCACCACGTCCAGCAGGTTCTCTTCGATGAGCTTCTGCCGGATCTTGCCTTCGGCCGCGCCGCGGAACAGCACGCCGTGCGGCACCACCACGGCCATGCGGCCGGTGCGGGGTTTCATGGTCTCCACCATGTGCAGGATGAAGGCGTAGTCGGCCTTGGTGCGCGGCGGCACGCCGCGGCGGAAGCGTTTGTGCGGGTCAGTGGCCGCGGCTTCGTGGCCCCATTTCTCCAGCGAGAACGGTGGGTTGGCCACCACGATGTCGAAGTGCCGAAGCCCGCCCTTGTCGTCCAGCAGCTTGGGGTTGCGCAGAGTGTCGCCCCACTCGATGCGGTGGTTGTCTTCCGCGTGCAGGAACATGTTCATCTTGGCCAGTGCCCAGGTGCTGCCGATGGCCTCTTGCCCATAGAGCGCGTAGCGGCGCGCCCCGGTGCTGGCGCGGATGAGCTGCGCGCACTTCATGAGCAGGGAGCCCGAGCCACAGGTGGGGTCGCAGATGTCGTCGTCGGGCTGCGGGACCATCAGCCGCGCCATGAGCTGCGACACCTCGGGCGGCGTGTAGAACTCTCCGGCCTTCTTGCCGCTGGTGGAGGCGAAGTTCTTGATGAGGAATTCGTAGGCGTTGCCGATGACGTCGAGGTTGCCGATGCGGCTCTCGCGCAGGTTCAGCTCGGGCTTGGCGAAGTCCTCCAGCAGGTGGCGCAGGATGTCGTTCTTCTGCGCTTCGTCGCCGAGTTTGTTGGAGTTGAAGCTGATGTCCTGGAAGACGTCGCGCAGCTTGGTGAGGTTGGCCTCCTCGATGGCGTGCAGCGCTTTGTCGATGCGTTCGCCGTTGCCGGGCTGGTGCCGCGCGTCGTACAGGGCCTGAAAGCCGGCGTCGGGTGGCAGCACGAAGCGCTCGGTGCGCAGCAGCTCCTGGATGAGCTCGGGGTGGTCGCCGTGCTGGGCCTGGTAGCGCTCGTAGTGGTCCTGCCAGATGTCCGAGATGTATTTCAGGAACAGCATCGTCAGGACGTAGTCCTTGTAGATGCTCGGGTCCACCGTGCCGCGAAAGGTGTCGCAGGCCGACCAGATGGCGGTGTTGATGGTGTCCTGGTGGATGGGGGCGTGGTTCATGGGATGGCGCCGGATTCGTCCGGCGAAAGCAGTTGCTGTGCGAGAAGGTCGAGCTCTCGCTCGCGGTTGTGGATCAAGTCTTCCAAACGCCGGCGTTCCTGCACCGCTGCGGCGGCCAGGTCCACCAGCAGTCGTTGCCGCGCCAGGTCGGGCACGGCCACAGGCAGGTCCTCCAGCACCGCGCGGCGGATGCTGAGCTGGTCGGAGCCTTCGGCGTTGTTGCGCAGGTAGCGTTGGCTGGGTGCGCGGTTGATGTGCCAGGCCAGGTACTCGGGCAGCACACCCTCGCCCTTGCAGCGCAGCACGTAGAAGTACTGGGAGCACACGGCGCCGGGCGGCGCCTGGCTCAGGCACACGGCGTAGTTGCGCGCGCCCCGCGCAACGAACAGCACGTCACCGTCCCGCAGCCAGTCGGGCGAGCGCTTGGCTGCGATGTGTGTGCGCGCCAGGTTGGCCCAGGCCACGGTGCCGTCGGGTGAGACGTCGCGCATCTGAATGACCTGGGTGTTGCCGCCATCGACGAGGGGCACGCTGCCCCGGAACGGGTGGCCCGCACGCACGTCGGCGAGCCGTTTTAATGATGAAATCATTTGCATCAAGTCGAATGACGTGAAATTCTGCTTGCGGGTTCGGCATTCAACAAGTAAGCTGAAAGCATGCACACATCAAATTGGATGATGCACAAATTCCAGGGAGAAGGCATGCGAGAGTTCGAAGTCAACTGCGT
>QFCS01002178.1_pt1 | contig 12685 bp, 14 predicted proteins | sample 3576561 | NCBI WGS metagenome assembly QFCS01 | reverse complement strand
AGGTAGGCTTCGTCGAACCCGACGATCCGCGATTCGTCGGCACCGTGAAAGCGATCGAACGTCGCCTCCTCGTCGACGGACTTGTCTTGCGGTACGATACGGAACGTGAACCGGATGGGCTCGAACCAGGTGAAGGCGTCTTCCTCGCCTGCAGCTTCTGGCTGGCGGATGCCTACCTGTCGCTGGGACGCCGTGGCGATGCCGAAGCGTTGTTCGAGCGTCTGCTGGGCCTGTGCAACGACGTTGGGCTGCTTGCCGAGGAATACGATCCGGCCTTACGCCGCCACACCGGCAACTTCCCCCAGGCTTTCTCACACGTGGCGCTAATCAATACTGCCTTCAACCTGACGCGTACCGAGCGGCCCAACGAACAGCGGGCGAAGGCGGCCGACCGGCCCGCCAGCCGAGCGCGGGAAGCGGCCGCCGAGTAAGGCGCGTGACTACGGCTGTTCGCCGGCGCATCGCGGCGGCGGGCTTGCATCGGCATGGACAGCGCGTCCGATCTGATAGTCGATCTGCAGTCCATCCCAGCGCGGGGTGCGACAGGCAATGGAAGCGACATGATCGACCGAGAACCGCACGACGTCGTCATCGAGGGGCGTGATCAGCGGCAGGGTGTCCGCGCTCCCGTCATGGATGCGGGCATAGCGGAAGAGAAGCGCCCGTTGCTGCCGCGGTCCCCTCCGGGCGGCAAAGACGCTGACATCACTCGGCAACGCGCCGTCTCCGGGGCAGCTCGTCTCGCTCACTTCGAAATCGTGCCCCGGCATTCCCGTCACGCGCTCATGGAACGTCGTTTGGCAGGCAAACGGCGTCCAGACCAGGCCCGCCGCCCCCAGAAGCAAATAGGACCACCCGGCGCCGATCACGACCGCAACAAGCACGAATGCGCCCAGAGCAACCCTCGCAAGCCTCAATAGGCGTGGAGATGCGGACGGCGGCGCGGCGGCGGACACGGGTCTCCTCCTGGACAAGGACACCCGGAAGCATAAGCAGGCTTGGTGGTGGCAATGGGGCGGAACGACGGAGACCGTGCGCCGGCCCGCCTCAACGGCGATGTCGAATCGCTGCATCCCCTCTGGCGATCAGAGGTGGCCGATCAGACGCGGGTCCGACGCAGTTCGGTGACCGCGCGCCGCCATACGAAGAGGCAGAGGCCATAGCCCGCGCACATGCCCAGGCAGAAGACAGCCAGAGCTCCGACGATCAGCTGTTCCTCGGTCATCACATTCTCCGTGGAAGATCGTCAGCTGCCGATCGGTCGGACCGACGACTTGCGCCGTGCATCGGCGCAACTCTCGCTATGCACCGGCCGGACGAGCTGCCAGCACATCGTGTCACCCTCGGCCACGAGGCCGGCGTTGCAATAGAAGGCGTCCCTCTTCTTCTGAAGCCACAGCCCGCCTGGCACCGAGCTCTTGATCTCGTAATCCTCGGCAAGAAGGCTGGCCGCGGAAACGCCAGGCCGTGCCTCGTGCTGCACGGCGCATTTCGCGTCGGTCACAGGACCTTGAGTCGAGGTCATGTTCGCCGTCTGGGCATAGACAACGGCCGACAACGCGGAGGCTGCCAGCATGCCGATGGCGAGGCCGAACTTTGCATTCATTTCCACACCTCATGATCACCGGTCGATTCCCACTCGGCCGGCGCCCGCATTCCCCGGGCGGCTTGTTAATATGGTTGCACCCTAGACGCAACTACTATTTCTTCCTCGTAAATGCAATAACTGTGGCAAAATGGTGCAGACCTGCCTTGCTCCTGCAGATATACCCATTTTGCCAAACTTTACATCTGGCAGCCTTGAATCTTCGATCAGTTAAGATATATCTAAGATATGATAAATAAGAGAGGTTCCAGATGAGATTGCATCATCACTTCCACGGCGAGCATCCTGAGAAACACCATTTCAGTCGTCACGGCTTGGGGCATCACGGCTTCGGACGCCACGGCAGGGGCTGGGGCGAGTCGGAAGGCGGCGGCGGTCGTGGCGGTCGTCGGCGTGTCTTCGATTCCGGCGAGCTACGGTTGGTCCTGCTGAAGCTGATCGCGGACGAGCCACGGCACGGCTACGAGCTGATCCGGGCCATCGAGGATCTGACCGGCGGCGGTTATGTGCCGAGCCCCGGCATGATCTATCCAACCCTGACGATGCTTCAGGAGATGAGTCACATTACCGAAGGCAAGGCAGACGGACCACGCAAGGCCTTCATGGTAACCGACGACGGCAAGGCCCATCTGGCCGAGCGCAAGGCAGAGGTGGATGCACTATTCGCGCGTCTGGCCGCTCTTGCCGATCAGCGCGAGCGAACGGATGCAGCGCCGATCCGACGCGCCATGGCTAACCTTCGTGCCGTCCTGATCCATCGCCTCGGTCGCGAGGGCGTGCAGAAGCAGACCCTGCATGACGCCGTCGCCATCATCGACGAGGCCGCGCAACGCATCGAGCGGCTGTGACGCCTTCCCTGCCTTTCCAAGGAAATTCGCGATGACCGTCCACAGCCATGCCCGCGTGCCGACGAACCACGGCCGGCGCTATCTCCAGCAACTGTGCAAACACTGGAGCCACAACCTCGCCGTGGAATTCACCGAGGAGAGCGGCAAGGTCGTCTTTCCGCGCAATGCCCGCGGCGCCGACTGGCCCGGCGACGCCACGCTGCTTCTGCAGGCGAACGACGACGCTCTCGACTGCCGTCTGGAGGCCAGCACGGCAGAACAGCTCGATGCGCTGAAGGGCGCCGTCGCGCGTCACATAGACCGCTTCGCCTACCGCGAGGCGCCCCTTCCCTTCGATTGGCACGATGCCTGAAGCTCTTCGGGCTCAGCGCGGGTCGATCGGCGTCACGAGCGGCAGTCTCGCCTCCACGACTTCGGCGGCATCGAGACAGAGATCCTCGCGGAATCGACCCGCCACGATCTGAACGCCGACCGGCCGACCGGCGGCAAGCCCCGTCGGCACCGCCACGGAAGGGAAGCCTAGGACCGGCGTGGCAAGAAGTGAACGCTGCGCTTCCATCAGCTTCGCCACTGCGCCCGCATCGGTCGTCTGATCCAGGTCGTCGTCGAACGGCAACCGGTGCGATACAGGCAGCACGGCGATCGGGAAGCGATCGAAGAAAAGCTGCCAATCACGCATCAATGACAAGCGGGTGCCGAAGGCCTCGAGGATACCATTGCCATCGAGCGCCGCGACATATCCCAGATGGGCCTCGATGTTGATTCGGCTGCGCGCATCGCCGTGGGATCGCACGACATCGGCGAACCCCAGACGCTCCTCGTTGACGACCAGGCGATGCCAGAGATCGGCGGCTTCGCCGAGACGCGGCGGAACCTCTTCGACGACGGCATAGCCCGCTTCCGCCAGAGCCTTGCCGGCGTCTCGCACCGCAGCCGCGACCGCGGGCTCGGCGTCACCGAAAGGGTCGGGTGCGATGGCAACGTGGACCGGACGGGCCGGCGGCGGGCCGGCAAACGGCACCGGAACCCAGTTCGGATCGCGCGCATCCCGCGCCGCCATCGCGGCAAATCCCAGACGCAGATCGGCGATCCGACGGGCGAGCGGTCCCTGCACGGACATGAGCTGAGCGGTGATAGGCCGCTCTGCTTTCGCCGAGGGGTTGAACGCCGGCACGCGTCCGGGCGTCGGCCGCAGGCCGGCGACACCGCAAGCATAAGCGGGATAGCGGATCGAGCCGCCGAAATCGTTGCCATGCGCCAACGCCCCCATGCCGGTCGCAACGGCTGCGGCCGCGCCCCCGCTCGAACCACCGGGCGTTACCGCGGCATTCCAAGGATTGCGCGTGGCGCCGTGCAGATCGTTGGTGGTGAACCAACGGTGCGAAAAAGCCGGCGTGTTGGTCCGCCCGACGATGATCGCTCCGGCTCTGCGCAGGTTGGCGACCGGCGGGCTGTCCTCGGCAGCAATGATGTCACGGAAGGCAACGACTCCGTTGGTCGTGGCACGGCCGCGCTGGTCGATATTGACCTTCACCGTGACAGGTACGCCGTGCAGAGGTCCCAACGCCTCGCCGCGGGCACGAGTCGCATCTGCCTCGCGGGCGGCCGCTACGGCCTCCTTCTCCAGCACGTCGACGATGGCATTCACCACCGGATTCACCGCGGCGATCCGATCGAGCGTAGCGTGGACCGCCTCGCCACTCGAGATCGCGCCATGGCGAATACCGGCCGCCAGCTCCGTCGCCGACCATCGCCACAGATCCTGATGCATAAGCCCGCTCCTTCCGATCGCCCTCACGGCCATCATAGGACGGAGCGTCACATCCCTGTCACGATTTTCCCGGTGCTATCCTTTCCAGGCGATGGCCAAAGCGCCTGCGCATACAGGAAAGGTGGCCATGGAATTTCTCGCGAGCCTGCTGGCGCTCTCCGGGATGCACCTCCTGATGGCCATGCTGCCGGGACCAAACACGGTGGTGGTGACATGGCTGTCGGCCACGACCTCGCGCCGGGACGGGCTTCGTGCGGCCGCCGGCATCACCATCGCCTCGCTGGCCTGGGTCGTGCTGAGCCTCGGTGGCTTCGGCACAATCCTTCTCGAAGCCGGCTGGCTCTATCGCACGCTGCGCCTGATCGGCGCCGCCTATCTGATCTACATCGGAATCCGAATGCTGCTCGCCGGATGGCGCCCCCCGACTGCGACACCGACCGCCATACACCCGACCTTCGCCGGGCGGCGGCCCTTCACGGCCGGCCTGCTGACGACGCTCAGCAACCCAAAGTCGGCCGTGTTCTGGACCAGTGCGTTCCTCGTTGCCGTCCCGTCGAACGCGCCGGCGTGGTTCTACGGCGCCGTCGTCGCCATCATCGCGATGCAGTCGCTGCTCTGGTACGGCGCGGTGGCGTTCCTGTTTTCGGCCGGTTTCGCCCGCCAGCACTACCTGAGACTCACGCGCTGGCTCGATCTTCTGGCCGGTGGGGTGATGGTCGCGCTGGGGCTACGGCTCGTCGACGAAGTGCGCCGCGAGGTGACGGCCAGAGCTGTCTCCTGAGTCATTCCTGCCGACGCGGCGCGCTGAACCGTGACGCTCAGCGTGTGTAGACCGTTGTCGTCGACGCCGGCGCGGCCGGCGTGGCGTAGGTCGTGGCCGAGCCCGCCGGCGTGGTTACCGTGGTGGTACTCGCCGCGGGCGTGCCGTAAGTCGTGGTCCGCGTCGCGGCGGGAGTCGGCTGCTGCACCGTCGTGCGCTCCTGGTACGAACAGGCTGCGGTAGCGGCGACAAGCGTCAGGACGACGATCGATAGTCTCATGCTGTTTCCTCCTGCCATGGGCGGCACCAGCGGCAACGGTGTCCGATGCGAACGGTTGCGCGGTGCGGACCGTCCGGGCCGGCTATCTCAGATGAAACGGATAGATCACCTTCCAGTCGGCCTTCATGTCGACCACCAGCCAGTCACGGCGGACAGCCTCGTCCCACGCCTTGTCGAGACGGCCGACCGGCGAGCTGCGGTCATAGGCATACTCGCGCACGGCATCAGTGTGATGGACCAGCGCCATGAAGCGGGCGCCCGCCCCGGCGGCGGTCCACTCCAGCATCTGCTGATCGCCGTCCGAATTGCCGAAGGCGAGCACGGGCCGGCGGCCGATGAAGCGATTGATGCCTTCCGCCTTACCCGGTCCGTTATCGACGAACTCGACCCCCGTCTCCTTCATGAGCACCGGCCGGTCGGGCGCCGCCATCACGAACTTCGTGACCCCGGAGGAACCCACGACCTGCTCGGGGGGAATGCCGTAGACGCGTTCCGTCCAGGGCCGCATGAACTCGATGCCACCGCCGGAGACGATGAAGGTCTTGAACCGGCGGCTGCGCAGGAAGGCCAGGAGCTCCAGCATCGGCTGGTAGACGAGGTCGGTATAGGGCCTGTGAAAGCGCGGATGGCGCGCCGTCACCAGCCATTCGATCACAGCTTCGCGGAACGCCTCCGTGGTCAGGCCAGCATGGGTCGCCGCCACGATCTGCAGCATGGCCTTCTCGCCCATCGCGGCAAGCTGCGGGCGATCGTCCGCCAACACCGAGCGGAACGGCTCCATGGTGTGCCACTCGGGATGCCGGTCGATCGTCGCCTTGATGCGGTCCAGGGCGAAAATTGTCTGGAAGTACATCGGCTGCTCGGTCCACAACGTGCCGTCGTTATCGAAGGTGGCGATGCGTTCCGGCACGGGAACGAAGTCGGCGCTGCCATCGGTCGTGGTGCGGGCGACGAAATCGAAGATGCGCCGCTTCGCGACGCCGTCGTTCCATGACGGCAGAGGATCTTCCTGGGCGAGGATCGCCGTCGCCGACATCGTGAACGTCGTTGCGGCGACCGCGCCGCCGATGAATGCCCGCCGCTTCACGGCTGGTCCCTCGACCCGAACCGCACGTGGATCAGCCGAAGGTCGCGAAGACTTCGTCGATCGCCTTCATCTGGTTGCCGGCCGCCGAAGAGGGCACCAGGATCGGCGTGCGCACGCCAGCCGCGCGCCATGCGGCGACGCCTTCACGCACTCTCGCGGCCGGGCCGAACAGCGTGTTGTCGGCCAGCCATCTGTCGGTCAGGTATTTCGGCACGTCGTCGCGCCGCCCGTCGGCGATCGCCTTCTCGATTCCCTCCATCTCCTCGATGTAGCCTGCCTCCTTCCAGTAGTTCCGGTAGTTGGGCAGGAACGCATAGTTGGTCAGGGTCCGCCGGTTCACCGCCTTGGCCGCCTCCACGTCGTCGCTGATGCAGGTCGGGATCATGTTGCCGATGAAGAAGCCTTCATCCTCGCGCCTGGCAATGGGCAGCGCAGACAGCGATTCGGTCATGTGAGACAGGGAGGCATTGGCGAAGACGACGCCGTCGGCCAGTTCACCGGACAGCGCCACCATGCGCTTGCGCAGCGCGGCCACGATGATCGGTGGCAGCGGACCGAACGACTGCTCGGCCCGGAACTTCTCGATGAAGGCCCGTGTGTCGGCCAGCGGCTTGCCTGGCGTCACGCCCATCCGCACGTACGAAGGGCCGTGCGCGATGCCGATGCCCAGCCGGAAGCGGCCACCCGACACTTCGTGCATCATCGCCGCGCTCTGTGCGAAGTCGACGATGGTGCGCTGGTAGATCGGCGCGATCGCCGTCCCGAACGGTATCCTGGCCGTGTTCCAGGCCATCGCCTCGCACATCGACATGTTGCCGAACGGACTCGGCACGTAGATGCCGGCATAACCGCGCCGCTCGGCCTCCTGGCAGAGTTCGATGGTGCGGCGGCGACGCCCGGGAACGGCGATCAGGCAGAGGGCGGGAAGCGATTCGGTCATCGGGACGGTTCCTCGGCGTCGTAGCTCGTGTGTCGGGATTCGTGTCGGGCACTATGACGCGTCGTCCTCGGCCGCGGGAAGGTCGAACGAGAAGATCGTGCCGCCAGACGGGTTCGGCGCGACGCGCAGCTCGCCGCCGTGGCCCTGCACGATCGAGCGGCAGATCGAAAGGCCCACTCCCATGCCCTGCTCCTTGGTCGTGACGAAGGGCTGGAACAGCCGCTCGGCAACCTCGGGCGCGAGACCCGGTCCGGTATCGATGACCCTGATGCCGACGCGGCCGGACGTCGTCGAGAGACCCGCCTCTATGGTGAGCTCGCGGCGCGGGCCGGCATCCATGGCCTCGATCGCATTGCGCACCAGGTTCACGATCACCTGCTGGATCTGGATCCGGTCGACGAAGACCGCCGGCAGGCCGGTCGCGGCACGCAGATGTACCGTCACACCGCGCTCGTGCGCGCCAACCAGCGCAATCGCGCTCGCCTCCTCGATCAACACGCCGATCGCTTCGACCTGCTGCTCGGGCTCGCTCTTGCGAATGAAACCACGCAGCCGCTGAAGGATCTGGGCGGCGCGCGTCACCTGCGCCGCCGCCCGATCGATCGCCTCGGCCAGTCGCTCGGCTTCACCTGCCTCGCGACGATCCCGTAGCAGCCGAGCGGCCTGCAGGTAGTTCGACGCGGCCGCCAGAGGCTGGCTGATCTCATGGGCCAGTGCGGAGGCCATCTGCCCCATCTCGCTGACGCGGCTGACGTGGGACAGTGCCGCCTGCAGCTCCTGCAGCCGCTGGCGCGTCTGCTGACGCTCGGTGATATCGCGCACGAATCCGGTGAACAGCCGCCGGCCTCCCTGCCGCACCTCGCCGACCGCCAGCTCGATCGGAAAGCTGCTGCCATCCTTGCGACGGCCGGCAACGACCCGACCGATGCCGACGATGTGGCGTTCCCCGGTCTGGAGATAGCGCCGGATGTAGTCGCCATGATGCTCGCGATGCGGCGACGGCATGAGCATGCTGACGTCATGGCCGCACACCTCTGCCGCCCGATAGCCGAACATGCGCTCGGCGGCGGCGCTGAACGACAGGACGACGCCGCGCTCGTCGATCACGATCATGCCGTCGGGCACGGTATCGAGGATCGACTGTAGATGGGCTTCACGCGCCAGCAGCGCCGCCTTCTCCGGCGGGATCGGCTCGGTCATGGGATTGATTCATATCAAAGCTGTGGCGGCGCAAAATGCGCAACCTGTCGCTACGACAACCCCCAGGATCCGATGATTTTCATCGTCGACGACGACCGCGCCATCCGCGATTCCCTGGGTTTCCTGCTGGACTGCGAGGGTTGGCCATCGTGCGCCTTCGGTACGGCACTGCAGTTCCTCCTATCCCAGGCGCCGACGGACGACGATTTCCTCATCAGCGACGTGAATCTGCCCGGCATGAGCGGCCTGGAGCTGCTGGGAACCATACGCAGCCGCGGCCTCGCCCTGCCGGTGGTGCTGATGACCGGTGAGCCGAGCCCCAGGCTGCGCCGCCAGGCGCTCGACAACGGCGCCACCGCCTTCCTCGAGAAGCCGCTCAGGGACGCCGAGATCCTGTCTCTCATCCGGCGAAGCCGCGCCGTCGGCTAGGGCTGCCGGTGGCGAGCCGGGAGGAAAACGCCGCTACACGAAGGTCAGCAGCCGCCGCGGATTGCGCACCAGGATGGCGTCGACTTCATCCTCGCTGTAGCCGCGGTCGCGCATCAAGGGTACGACATTCCGGAAGATGTGGCCGTAGCCATGGCCCCCGAAAGCCGTCAGGCGCGTGCGATAGCAGATATCGTGGCTAATCACGACGCGGTCGAGATGGCCGCGCGCGATCAGGGCGCGGATCAGCCGGAGCCGCGTGGCGTCGTTGGGCATGTCGATGTCGGACAGGCCATAGTAGCTCTGCTCCTGGCCGAACAGGTCGAATTCGATGGTGACGCCGGAATCGGCCAGTCGCAGCAGCCGCTCCTCGTCGAAGATCGTGCGGTCGATGTGGCTGATCACGACGCGCTCCGTCGCCTTGCCGGCCGCCTTGATGAAATCGGCAACCTCCTGCGGCTGGCCGGGATCGCGACCGGGATGCACGTTGATCGCCGCTCCCGTCTCCTCGGCCGCGATCAGCGCCGCCTGCATCACGCGCTTCTCGGTGTCCGTCCAGGGCGCCTGGCAGCCAATTTCGCCGATCATGCCGGCACGAACGTCGGTTCCCCAGGCACCATCGAGAATCTGGCCGACCATCTCCCGCGCGAAGTCCTCGACACCGCGCGCATGGTTCCTCGGATCCTGGTAGTCGTTGACGTAGTAGCCGCAGCCCATGATGAGGTGCACGCCGGTGCCGGCAGCGATGCGGCGCAGCCCCTCCGGATCGGGCGAAAGACCGCCGCACGTCAGCTCGACGATGGCGTTGCCGCCATCGTTCCGCATCATCGCCACCTCCCGCGTGGCGATGTCCTCGAGGTCGAGCATGTACTTCCGGCCCGCGCGCCTCAACCCGCGGCCATAGTTGATCTGCCAGACGTTCTCCAGCGTGATCTCCGGCCCGAGATCGTTCTCGGAACGCGTGCCGGGCGGGCGGATGTCGCACAGCACGTGCTCGTGCATCAGCGTGCGACCGAGCGTGCCGGGCTCGATAGGGCCCAGCACCGTCTGGATCTTTCCGCGCAGCGCCCCCCTCGTCATGACCATGGGCTCACTGTGGCTCGAGCTTCGCGGCGGCCACGACCTTCTTCCACTTGGCGTACTCGGTCTCCATGTGCTTGACGAGCGCCGCGGCGTCGCCCGGAAGCTCCGCCGCACCGGCATCGCGGATCTTCTTGATCACGGCCTCGGACTTGATGCCCTTGGTGATCTCGTCCGACAGCTTCTTCGCGATATCGGCCGGCATGCCGGCCGGCCCCGACACGTACCACCATGGCGCGGCGTCGAAACCCGGATAGCCCTGCTCGGCGATGGTCGGGCAGTCGGGCAGCGAGAACCACCGCTTGGACGTGCTGACGCCGAGCGCCCGCAGGGCGCCCGACTTGATGTGCTGCAGGTAGGGCGGCAGGTTGTCCATGGTGACCTGGATGTGTCCCGCCAGCAGGTCCTTCATCACCAGGGAACTGCCGCGATAGACGACGTGCTCGAGCTTGATGCCGGCCAGCTCGGCGAAATATTCCATGGCGAGATGGCCCGAGCCGCCTACTGCCGGCGAGCCGTAGCTCACCTTGTTCGGACCCTGCTTCTTGCAGTACTCGACGAATTCCTTGAGCGTCTTGGCCGGGAAGCCGGGATTGACGGCGAGCACGTTGGCGACCTCGCCGACCAACGCGATCGGCGTGAAGCTCTTCAAGCTGTCGAAAGGCATCGACTTGTAGAGGAAGTTATTGGTCACGGCCGTCCCGATCGTACCCAGCAGCAGCGTGTAGCCATCCGGCGGCGCCTTGGCGACCAGCTCGGCGCCGACATTGCCGCCAGCCCCAGCCTTGTTCTCCACGATCACCTGTTGGCCCCACTGCTCGGTGAGGTACTGGGCGACGATGCGCCCCAGCAGGTCGGTGGTGCCGCCGGGGGCGAAAGGCACGACCAAGCGGATCTGCTTGCTGGGATAGCCGCCCTGGGCGAAGCCCTGGCGGGCGACGAAGGGGGCAGCCAGCGCACCCAGAGCGGCGGCGCGGCGATTTATCATCAATGTCATGGCGTTTTTCTCCTGAGTCGGGCGACTATATCGTCGGATCAAGGGGAGACAATCGTGACCGCACCGCTCACGGGCTATGCCGACCGCATCTCGGTACGGACCGGCGACAAGATTTCGTTCAAGGTCTCGAGCGCGGGACCTGGGCCCTACAGCGCCATGCTGGTGCGTATCGTGCGGGGCGACCCCAACCCCGGCGGACCGCCGCCGAAGCTCGAAGACCTGTCGGAGCTTTTCGATGGTCGGTTCCCGTCGCGCCGGCAACAGGCCTGGCCGGGCTCCTATGCCGTCGTCGACCGCGCCGCCGATGTAAAATTGCCCGAATCTCTCGCGGTCGAGGCGCTGATCTGGCCGACCCTTCCGGAGGACGGGCCGCAAACCGTGATCGCGCGACGGGACGCCGCAACGGGCACGGGCTTCGCTCTCGTGCTGACACCCGACGGCATGGCCCTGGAATGCGGCCAGGAACGGGTCGCAGTCGGCAGGCCGCTGCGCAACCGAGCCTGGTATCGTGTGTGGGCCAGCGCCGATCCGGCCACGGGCATGATGCGTGTCGGCCAGCAGCCGCTGCGGCGCGCCTTCGCCGTCGACGATGAGGGCGAGGTGTCGCACAGTGTGCCGGCGCTTGCGATCGAGACGGCGCAGCCGGTCTTCATCGGCGCGGAGCCGGCGACCGACCGTCCGGCCCGACGCTGCTTCAACGGCAAGATCGAGGCGCCGCGCATAGTCGGCTTTGCCGCGTGGGACTTCGCCCGTCGCATGGACACGATGGAAATCGCCGACACGGGTCCGAACGCGCTCGATGGCCGGCTGGTCAACCTGCCGACGCGGGTCATGAAGGGCGCATCGTGGACCGGCGCGGAACGCGACTGGAAACGCGCGCCCGATCAGTATGCCGCCATCCACTTCCACGACGACGACCTGCACGACTGCGGCTGGGCCGACGATTTCTCGTTCACCATCCCGCGCGAATTGAGGAGCGGCGTCTACGGCATGCAGCTGCGCTGCGGGCCGCACCGCGACGTCATCCCGTTCTTCGTGCGGCCGCAGGTCGGCAAGCCGCAGGCCAAGGTCTGCTACATCGCTTCCACCTTCACCTATCAGGTCTACTCCAACTTCTCGCGCGGCGTGTTCGATGATGCCTTCCGCCAGCGGGTCGCGGACTGGAAGGCGGCGCCGAACAATCCCGACGACCACAGGGATTACGGGCTCTCGACGTACAATCATCATCGTGACGGCTCGGGCGTCGCCTATTCTTCGCATCTGCGGCCGCTGCTCACCTGGCGGCCGGACTTCCTGTCGTTCAACGATGCGGCGGGTTCGGGTCTGCGCCACCTGCCGGCCGACACCCATCTGACCGGCTGGCTGGACCGTATGGGCATCGCCTTCGACGTCGTCACCGATCACGACCTGCACGACAAGGGCGTCGAGATCCTCGCCCCCTACAAGGTCGTGCTGACCGGTACGCATCCCGAGTATCACACGGAGCGTACGCTCGATGCGCTGCAGGCCTATACCGAGACCGGCGGCCGTCTTCTGTATCTCGGCGGCAACGGCTTCTACTGGCGGGTCGCGCTGTCGGAGAAGGTGCCGGGCGCGATCGAGGTGCGGCGCACCGAGGGCGGCATCCGTACCTGGGCCGCCGAGCCGGGCGAGTACTACCACGCCTTCGACGGCGCCTATGGCGGGCTGT
>QFCS01000745.1_pt1 | contig 12685 bp, 13 predicted proteins | sample 3576561 | NCBI WGS metagenome assembly QFCS01 | reverse complement strand
GGCGAGTTTTCCATGGCCGGGCTCTTGGATTTGGTCTTTTCGACCTCCCGGCCGTGGCGCACGAGCTGGTTGATGGTTGGCATTGAAAACGTCCCTAAACGTTTGAAAACAGCAAAGCTTCTCGGAAAATTCCGAAAAGCCTACTAGTGTAGCACTGTGAGGTTGCCAGCGCCAATCGAAGCCCACACCCCCACCAGACGGGCTACTGAATCCAGAGGCGCAGGGCGTCCCAAGCGCGGCCGAAGATGCCCGCCTCCTCCACCGTCTCGAGCACCGTCAGTGGCACCTCAACCACGGGCTGCCCCGCAGCGGTGGTGACGCGCAGAGTACCCACCCCCTGCCCCTTCTGCAGGGGTGCAACCAGCGGGTCGGGGCGCACGACGTCGGACTTCAGACCACTGCCCTCGCCCGCCGGCACGGAGACGATCACCCCCTCGACACGACCCAGCTTGACTGTGTCGGACTTGCCCTTCCAGACGCGCGGCTCGGCCGCTGGCTGGTTGGCCGCGAGCAAGCGCACGGTATCGAAGGCGGTGTAACCCCAGTTCAACAGCTTCTGGGACTCAGCGGCCCGGGCGTTCTCGCTCGAGGCGCCCAACATGACCGACAGGAGGCGGCGTTGACCAGCCGGCCCGTCGCCCAGTCCAGGCACCGGCCGACGCGCCGTGGCGACCAAGCAATAGCCCGCTGCATCGGTGTGCCCGGTCTTCAGACCATCGACCGTAGGGTCGCGGAACAGCAGCAGGTTGCGGTTCGTGTCGTTGGTAGCGGGCGTGCCGGGGTAGCGGTAACGCTGAATGGAGTAGTAGCCGACGTACTGAGGAAAGTCATTCATCAACCGCGTGGACAGCGTGGCCAAGTCACGCGCCGTGGTGATGTGCCCCGGGGCGGTCAATCCCTCCGGGTTGCGATACCCAGTAGCGGTCATACCCAGTGCCTTGGCCTGCTGATTCATCAATTCCACGAATCGATCGACCGAACCTGCCACCCCTTCGGCCAGCGCCACAGTGGCATCGTTGCCCGACTGCACGATCATGCCCTTGATGAGGTCCTCGACAGGAACCTGCATGCGCGGCTCGATGAACATGCGTGAGCCCGGTGTTTTCCAGGCTCGCTCGCTCACACCGAAGGTCTGGGTAAGCGTGATCTTGCCCGCCCGCAGGGCGTCGAACACCAGATAGGCCGACATCAATTTGGTGAGCGAAGCGGGCTCGACGGGCGCATCGGGATCTTTGCTGGCCAACACTTGCCCGGTGGTCACATCCAGCAGCACATAGGCGCGAGCGGCGATTTCTGGAGGCTGAGGCATCTGCGCCACAGCGGGTGCCAACATGGTCAGCGACAGCGCCATGCCGGCGATCAGAGAGCGGAAACAAGTCATCAACTCAAGGTCCTATCAAGAATCGGCGCCGCTGCGGCTCAGGGCCGCCAGTGGCGCCACACCAGCTCGCGCAGTTGGGGCAGCTGGCCGTGGAAAAAGTGGCCGCCTCCGGGCATCACCAGCACCGGCAGGGACTGGGGGCGAGCCCAATCCATGACCGCGCTCAGTGGCACGGTATCGTCGAGCTCGCCGTGAACGATCAGGGCCCGAGCTCGAAGTTCCTCGGCAATCGGAGGCACAACGAAGCGACTCGCCGCAGTGCCCACAAACACCACGTGACGAATGTCCCTAGCGGGATGCAGGCGCTGCAAGGCCCGACAGGTGACGTAGGAGCCAAACGAAAAGCCGGCCATCACCAACGGGCCGGATGGCGCCTCGGATTCCACCACAGCCATCAGATCGTCGACCTCCCCGCGGCCTTCGTCGTACTGCCCTCCGCTGCGCCCCACTCCGCGGAAGTTGAAACGCACCGCCACCATGCCAGCAAGAACGGCCGCCCTGGCCATGGTCTGCACCACCTTGTTGGTGAGCGTGCCGCCGTGCAATGGGTGTGGGTGCGCAATGAAGGCCATGGCGCTGGCAGCGCCGTCGGGCCGGTCAATGGCAAGTTCGATGGCGCCGGCCGGCCCTTCAGTCAGGCGCGATTCGGTTTGCGCGTTCACCTCAGCGCCCCACGCCGGGCGGCGTCACGAGCCGCTCGACGACGACCCCGTCGCGCAGGTGCGATTCGACGATTTCATCGATGTCGTGTTGATCGACATAGCTGTACCAGACGGCCTCCGGGTACACCACCGCGATCGGCCCGCCCGCGCAACGATCAAGACAGCCCGCGCGATTGACGCGCACACCACCAGGCCCCAGCAACCCCAGTGCCTTGGCGCGCGACTTGCACCGTGCGAAGGCATCGTCGGCCTTGTGATCCGCGCAGCAGGCTTCGCCACCCTCGCGCTGATTGAGGCAGAAAAAGATGTGCCGCCGGTAGTAGGAGGCCGGAGGGAGTGCGCCGCTGGACATGGCGCGATTCTAGGCCGCCACCTCAACCCGTCCCGGCGGGCGGGCCACGGCGCGCAACCCGAACAGGATGGCTGCAAAGGGCCACAGCCAGCCAAGCCACTGGGACAGACCATGGAAGCGGATAAAGCGCCCCTGCTCCCATACCTCCAGCGACTGCACCAGATAGGGCACCTCAGGCGCACGGTTGAGCAGAGCAAGCGCCACGCCCAAGCACAACAGCATCACCGCATGACAGACCCGCCGCGGCAAGGGCAAACAAAACAACGCGCCGAGCAACGCCGCCCCCATGCCAACCAGTGTCACCGGGCTGAGCCAAGCCCAAGCGTGCGAAGGCCCGTGCGTCAAGGCAGACGAGAGCCCCGCCGCCAGCGTCGCCCCGCCAAAGAACAAGGGAAGAAACGCCACCCGCTGCAACCAGACTCGCATATCGCCAAAAGCCATGAGCAGTGGCGCCAACAGACTCAGTGCGATGCAGAACGCCTGCGTCAGCAGACTCAGCGGCATCGCCTGCTCCGAGCGCGCAGGTAGCCAGACGACGAAGGGCGTATCCGACAGCCAATCCGCCAGCGCAGGCATCAGGCGATCGGCGACCTGCCCCAGCCCGAAAGGGACCGACGCTGGGTACAGCAATGCCAACGGCCACAGTGCCAGCAATACCAACCCCCCGTGCGCGCCAGGCGCAAACCATTCATCGCGAAAGCGGCTCCATCGCGCCAGCACACCCCATCGATCCAGCACGACCATCAAGCCTGCCCCCACCGATCCGCCAAGCGAGTTCAGGCCGAAATCCACGTTCGAAGGTACGCGCCCGGGCAAGAAAGTCTGAAGACTCTCCACCATGGCAGACAAGGCCATCGCCCCACCAGCCCCCCACCAGAACGCCCCACGGCGCCACCCCAGCCGAAGGGCCGCCACCGCCAACAACCCCCCCAGCGGCGCGTAACCAACAAAGTTGGACCACATGTCAAAACTGGTCCAGTACTGCGGCCAAGGCGCCCAGACCCAAGACCATGGCTCTACGCCCTGCACGCGCCAGCCCGCGAAGGGATAGAGGCTGGCATAAACGATCAACCCGGCATACAACACCGCCAGAGGCCAAGCCGAGGTCCGCGAGCCCATCACCATCGGGCACTCAGAACGGCTTGACCACAACCAGCACCACGGCCGCGACCAGCAACACCACCGGCACTTCATTGAACCAGCGGTACCAAAGGTGATTGCGTTGGCGCACGCCACTTTCGAAGCGTCGCAGCAGCACCCCACACGCGTGGTGATACCCGAGAACCAACACCACGATGGCCAGCTTGGCGTGCATCCATCCGTTGCCGGGCGCCCGCCCGATGCCGTACCCCAGCCACAGCCAAAGCCCCAGTGCCAGCGCCGGAGCCGCCAGCACGCTGGTGAACCGAAACAGCTTGCGCGCCATCAGCAGCAGTCGTGCCCGCTCGGCCACACTCTCGGGAGGCACCATGGACAGATTGACGAAGATGCGAGGAAGATAGAAAAGGCCGGCGAACCAGCTCGCCACGAATACGATGTGGAAGGCTTTGACCCAGAGCATGGAGGCAGTGTAGTTCCCATGGCCCCTACTGACCCTCTGCCGCACCCTCGGGCGACGGCCCAAGAAAGCCCCCGCCGTCCCGCGGGAGCACGCCAGCCCGATCCAGAGCTCTGCAAGCCCCGATCTCCAATGGAGAAAAAAACCCGGCCAAGGGGCCGGGTTGGGAAGCCTTTTTGCTGTCACACACTAAGGCACCCGCTCAGGGAGGAAAAGCGGGGAGCACCTTGCGGCGCCCGCCTCTATTCTATCGCCAAATCTCGCGCTTGCAATCCAGACCCCTGTCAGATTTGACAGTTCATGCAGAAAACACATGGCCCGCCTGGGCGGTCACGGGGAGGCCGCGCAATCTTTCGAATGCCCTGATATTGGACCAGGAGGCGGAAGGCAAGGAAGGGCGCGAACGCCCAGGGGCCGATCAGGCCGCCAAGGTACGCAGTTGCTTGATCGCGGCGTCGAGACCGGACAGTTCGTGCGTGGGCTGCCGCAAGAATGCCATGATGGCCTCGCGGCGCTCGATCGCCAAGTCGGCGATGCGATCTGAACCCTTCTTGTACTCGCCCACCTTGAGCAGCAACTCGATCTCGTCGTATTTGGCGAGCAGTTCGCGTACACGGCCGGCCGCAGCCCTGTGCTCTGGCGAAATCAGCGCACCCATTACCCGCGAGGCTGAAGCAAGCACATCGATGGCAGGGTAGTGATTGGCGGCCGCAAGCTTGCGCGACAGCACGATGTGACCATCGAGAATAGACCGGGTTTCGTCCGCCACGGGCTCGGTCATGTCATCACCTTCGACCAGCACCGTATACAGCGCCGTGATCGAGCCCTTGTCGTTGGTGCCGACGCGCTCCATGAGTTGCGGCAAAGTGGCAAACACGCTGGGCGGAAAGCCGCGTCGCGTGGGAGGCTCACCCGCAGCCAAGCCAATCTCGCGCTGCGCACGCGCGAAACGGGTCACCGAATCCATGAGAAACAGCACCCGCTGCCCCTGGTCGCGAAAATACTCCGCGATGGCGGTGGCCACGTAGGTCCGGCAGGCTTGGGCGGTCACCTAGGCCGAATGACGGTCAAAGGCCTGCCACAGGCCGTGATGGACGTTCTCCCGGGAGTTCCCGGGCCAGGTTTTGTGCTTGGCTCGCGGGTTGCTAAGCCTCTGGCATGAGCCACCCACCCCTCCCCACCGACCTGGGCCTGAGCAAACTGGACAGCGCCCTGCTCAACATCCTCGTCAAGAACGGGCGCGCCTCCTTTGCCGAGCTGGCCCGGCACCTGGGCATCTCCCGCGCGCACGCCCGGGCGCGGGTGCAGGCACTGCAGGCCAATGGCGTGATCGAGCTGTTCGCAGCCGTCATCAACCCCGAGAAGCTCGGCCAGGTGAACTCCACGTTCCTTGACCTCGTGGTGACGCCAGCGGCGATCGAGCGCGTCGCGCAGGAGCTGGCCGACTGCCCCGAGGTGGTAAGCCTCTACATCATGAGCGACCTGCGCAGCCTGCACGTGCACGCACTCACCGAGAACGCGGCCAGTTTCGAGGCCTTCGTGCACCGGCACGTGTTCAACCGGCCGGAGATCGTGTCGGTGGATTGCAAGACCTTGCTCACGCGCGTGAAGAATCGCCGCGGTGGGGCGCGGCTCTGACCGCGGGTCGCGGTCCGCACTGGTGCGGATGCACCGTTGGCGTGCAGCGATGCCATTTGTTCAGAGCAGCAGCCCACCCCGTGCCCGAGACCCGGAATCAGCGCCTGGCCAGCGCACAGTCGATTGACAAACGATCGTCACGTGGGTCCTCACTGAACATTCGGCACGCCCACAGCGCGCCATGACGCACCACAACGGTAGTGCCGCGCGTCCTTCCACGCGGCGAGCGCCTCGCGCGCGCTGGCAAATCCTCATGGCACAGGCTTTGCAAACGCAGGCGCCTGTCGCTTGACAAACGTCACCCCTGCAACCCACCCACTCGACAGGAGCGTCTCCCATGGCCCTGATCCGCCGCCAATTCCTCTCCCGCGCCGCCCTCGCCACCAGCGCGCTCGGCGCCCCCGCGCTTGCCAACGCGCAATCCACGCGCTTCAACTGGAAGATGACCAGCGCCTACGGCAAGGGCTCGCCGTTCTACATGGACGGTCCCGGCAGCGCCACCGACCTGGCCAAGCGCATCCGCGAGATGTCCGACGGGCGCCTGAACATCCAGGTGTTCGGCGCCGGTGAACTCATTCCCGCGTTCGAGGGCTTTGACGCCGTGCGCGCCGGCACGGTGGAGATGAACCACGCCAACAGCTACTTCTGGACCGGCAAGACCTTCGCCGCGCAGTACTTCACCGCCGTGCCCTTCGGCTTGAACTTCCAGGGCATGAACGGCTGGCTGTACGACGGCGGCGGCCTGGAACTGTGGAACGAGGTTTACGCGCCCTTCGGCATGGTGGCCATGCCCTGCGGCAACACCGGTGTGCAGATGACGGGCTGGTTCAAGAAAGAGATCAAGTCGGTCGCCGACTTCAAGGGCCTGAAGATGCGCATCCCCGGTCTGGCTGGCAAGGTCTACGCCAACCTGGGCGTGGACGTGAAGGTGCTGCCGGGTGGCGAAATCTTCCCCGCGCTGGAACGCGGTGTGATCGACGCCGCCGAGTTCGTGGGCCCCTTCCAGGACCGACGCCTGGGCCTGCAGAAGGCCGCCAAGTTCTACTACACCACTGGCTGGCACGAGTCCTCCACCGTGTCCGAGCTGCTCATCAACAAGGCCGCCTGGGACAAGCTGCCCAAGGACCTCCAGGCCATCGTGAGCAACGCCGCCGCGGCCTGCAACGTCATCAGCGAAGGCTGGTGCCAGAAGGCCAACTCCGACGCGATGGAGGACCTGGTGAAGAACCAGGGCGTGATCGCGCGCCCGCTGCCGGACGACGTGATCAAGGCCCTGAAGGCCGAGACCGACAAGGTGCTGTCCGAGGCCGTGAAAGACCCGCTGGTGAAGAAGGTGCACGACTCCTACTTCGCCTTCAAGGCCAAGTACGACCGCTGGAGCGAGATCAGCGAAGAGGCCTACCACCTCAAGGTGCGCGGCTGATCATGCTCAAGGCGTTGCGGCCTTTGGCCGCATTCATCGAGGGCCTGATCGACCGCACGGGCGCGCTCACCGCGTGGATCGCGCTGGTCATGATCGGCCTGGTGGCCGCCAACGTGCTGCTGCGCTATGCCTTCAGCTTCGGCTCGGTGTGGGCGCAGGAGCTGGAATGGCACCTGCTCGCCGCCCTCATCCTGCTGGGCATGGGCCACGCGCTTCAGCGCGGTGAGAACGTGCGCGTGGACCTGTTCTATGCGCGCTTCTCACCGGGCCTCAAGCGCGCGGTCGACGTGGCCGCCGCGCTGCTGCTCATCGCGGTGAGCCTGGCCTTCATCAAGCTGTCCATCGCCTACGTGGGTCAGGCCTACGCCATCAATGAGCAGTCGCCCGACCCGGGTGGTCTCCCCTACCGGTGGGCCATCAAGGCGCTGATCCCACTGGGCTATGGCCTGCTCGTGCTGCAGCAGTTCGCCCACCTGGTGCGTCTGCTGGGCCCGGGCCGCGACGCACCGGACGAAGGGGGCGCTCGTGTTTGAGATGCACACCTACGCCCTGATGATGCTGGGCGGCTTCTTCGTGATGCTGATGATCGGCATCCCGGTGGCCGTGAGCCTGGCCGTCACGGGCTTCCTGTTCGGCTGGCTGGGCTTTGGCGACACGCTGTTCAACCTGCTGCCCGCACGCTTCTACGGCGTGGTGGGCGGCTACCAGTGGATGGCGATCCCGCTGTTCGTTTTCATGGGCGTGATGCTGGAGAAGTCGCGCCTGGCCGACGACCTGCTCGACGTGATGGGCCACCTGGCCGGTGGTCTCAAGGGCGGCATGGCCATCGGCATCGTGCTGTTCGGTGTGCTGATGGGCGCCACCACCGGCATCGTCGGCGCCACCATCATCACGCTGGGCCTGCTCACGCTGCCCACGCTGATCCGCCGGGGCTACGACAAGAGCGTGGCCTGCGGCGTGATCTGCGCCTCCGGCACGCTGGGCCAGATCATTCCGCCCAGCCTCATCCTGATCCTGATCCTGCTCTCGGACATCATGCAGTTGTCGGTGGGCACGCTGTTCGCCGCCGCCGTGGGCCCGGGCGTGCTGCTGGCCTGCGTTTACATCGTCTACCTGCTGGTGATGGGCTGGCTGCGCCCGGCGAGCATGCCGCCGCTGCCGGTGGCCGAGCGCGACGCGGTCTCGCGCCGCGAGCTCTGGGTGCGCTTCTTCAAGGTGCTGGTGCCGCCGGTGATGCTGGTGGTGGCGGTGCTGGGCTCCATCGTGGGTGGCGTGGCCGCGCCCACCGAGGCCGCGAGCATGGGGGCCGTCGGTGCCGTGCTGATCACCGCGCTGTCGCGTCGCCTGACCTGGACGACGCTGAAAACGACCGCGCTGGACACCGGCAAGATCACCGCGCTGATGATGTTCATCCTGATGACGGCACAGGTCTTCGCGCTGTCCTTCCGTGGCCTGCAGGGCGAGGAGCTGATCGCCGCCATGTTCGACAAGCTGCCCGGGGGCGTGAATACGGCCATCTGGTTCCTCATGGCCATCATCTTCGTGCTCGGCTTCTTCGTGGAATGGATCGAGATCAGCTACATCGCGGTGCCGCTGTTCCTGCCGATCCTCATCAACCTGGGCGTGGACCCGGTGTGGCTGGCGATGCTGATCACGATCAACCTGCAGTCGAGCTTCCTCACGCCACCCTTCGGTTGGGCCCTGTTCTACCTGAAAGGCGTGGCGCCGCCGAGCGTGAACATCAAGGACATCTACAAGGGCGTTTTGCCCTTCATCGCACTGCAGGCCATCACCTTGTTGCTGGTGTTCCAGTTCCCCTCGATCGCGACCTGGCTGCCCAAAGCCATCGGCTGGTAGACACGCATGGCCTTCTTCGATCAGTACAGCGCCGCCTGGCTGCTGGGGCTCGCGGCGGCCCTGCTCGCCACCGGGCTGGTGGCCGGCGTGCTCGCCGGCCTGCTCGGCGTGGGCGGCGGCATCGTCATCGTGCCGGTGCTCTACCACCTGTTCACGCTGCTCGGCGTGGACGATTCAGTGCGCATGCACGTGGCCGTGGGCACTTCGCTGGCCACCATCGTGCCCACGTCCGTCCTGTCGAGCCGGGCGCACCGGCGCAAAGGCAGCCTGGAGCCGGCGCTGATCCGGCAATTGCTGCCTTGGGTGGTGGTGGGCGTGGGGCTGGGCGCCGTGGCCAGCGGCCTGCTCAAAGGCACCGCGCTCACGGCCGTGTTCGCCAGCGTGGCGCTGCTGGTGGCTGTGAACATGGCCTTCAAGCGCGACGGATTCGCCGTGCGCGACGGGCTGCCCGGCACGCTGGGCACGGCCTTCATCGGTGGTGGCATCGGCGGCCTGTCCACGCTCATGGGCATCGGCGGCGGCACGCTGTCGGTGCCCATCCTCAACGCGCTGCGCGTGCCCATGCACCGGGCGGTGGGCACGGGCGCGCTGCTGGGCACGGTCATCAGCGTGCCCGGGGCGCTGGCCTTCGTCATCAACGGCCTGGGCGTGCCGCTGCGACCACCCTTCAGCCTGGGCTACGTCAATGGCCTGGGCTTCGCGCTCATCGTGCCCGCCACGCTGCTGACCACCGGCTGGGGTGCGACACTCGCGCACCGCATCGACGCCCGGCGCCTGCGCCAAGTCTTCGCGCTCTTTCTCGCGCTGACCTCGCTGCGCATGTTTGCCGGGCTGCTCACCTGACACCACCATGGAGACATCGGCGTGATTCACACCCTCAGGGCCTTGGGCGGCATGGCCGTGGCCCCCCACCACCTGGCCGCGCAGGCCGCACGCGACGTGCTGCGCGACGGCGGCAATGCCGTCGAGGCAATGGTCGCCGCGGCCGCCGCCATCGCGGTGGTCTACCCGCACATGAACGCCATCGGCGGCGACGGCTTCTGGCTCATCCACGAGCCCGGCCAAGCCGTGCAGGCCATCGACGCCTGCGGCCCTGCCGCACGCCTGGCCACGCGGGACTTCTATCAGGGCGTCGAGGCCATTCCCTCGCGCGGCCCGCTGGCCGCGCTGACCGTGGCCGGCACCATCGGCGGCTGGGCGCGCGCGCTCGACGTCTCCGCCCGCTGGGGCGGCACGCTGGACTTGCCGCGCCTGCTGGGTGACGCGATCCGCCACGCGCACGAGGGCGTGGCCGTGACGGCCAGCCAGGCCGCCCTCACGCGCGCCAAGCTGGGCGACGGGCTTGGCGCGGCACCTGGCTTTGCCGACACCTTCCTGGTCGATGGCCAACCGCCACCGGTGGGACATCGGCTGCGCCAGCCGGCCCTGGCCGACACCCTGCGGCACCTGGCCACCCACGGGCTTGACGACTTCTACCGGGGCGAACTGGGCGCGCGCATCGGTGAAGCGCTGCAGCGCGTGGGCAGCCCCGTCGGATCCGACGACCTCGCAGCCTACCGCGCCGCCTTCGTCGAGCCGCTGGCCGTGACGCTGCGCGACAGCACCGTCTACAACCTGCCGCCGCCCACCCAAGGCCTGTCCACGTTGATGATCCTGGGCCTCTTCGACCAGCTCGGCGTGGGCGACGACGATGGCGACTCTTTCGCCCACGTGCATGGCCTGGTGGAGGCCACCAAACGCGCCTTTCGCGTGCGCGACCGCGTGGTCACCGACCCCGGCCGCCTGCCCGAGGACCCGCGCACCCACCTCGAGCCCGCCGCGCTGGCCGCGCTCGCGCAACAGATCGATCCGACACGCGCCCTGCCCTGGCCCGACCCGAGCGCGCTCGGCGACACCATCTGGATGGGCGTGATCGACCGCGAAGGCCGCGCGGTGAGCTTCATTCAGAGCGTGTACTGGGAGTTCGGCTCGGGCACCGTGCTCGACGGCCTGGGCATCTGCTGGCAGAACCGGGGCACCAGCTTCTCGCTGAACCCGCGCGCGCTCAACGCGCTGGAGCCCGGCCGCAAGCCCTTCCACACGCTCAACCCCTCGCTCGCCCGCTTCGACGATGGCCGCGTGATGCCCTTCGGCACCATGGGCGGCGAGGGCCAGCCGCAAACGCAGGCCGCCGTGTTCACCCGCTACGCGCGCTTCGGCCAGCCCCTGCAGCAGGCCGTGAGCGCGCCGCGCTGGCTGCTGGGGCGCACCTGGGGCGCCAGCAGCACCTCGCTCAAGCTGGAGAGCCGGTTTCACCCGGCGCTGGTGCGACAACTCGCCGAGGCCGGCCACGTTGTCGAGGTGCTGGATGAGGCCTTCAGCGACACCATGGGCCACGCTGGCGCACTGGTGCGCCGGGCCGACGGCGTGATCGAGGGCGCGGCGGACCCACGCAGCGACGGGGCGGTGGCCGGCGTCTGACGCCACCCGCCACGCGCAGCGGCGACAATGGCGCGGACCCACGCGCCATGCCCACGCCGCCACCCACCCCCATCGACACCACGCGCTGCCCCCTGTGCGGCGGCGACAACCGCTGCGCGGTGGAGATCGAAAAGGCCACCGGCGAGCCCCAGCCGCCGTGCTGGTGCGTGAGCGAAACCTTCACGCCCGAACTGCTGGCGCGCATTCCCGAGGCGGCGCGCCGCACGGCCTGCATCTGCCCGGCCTGCGTGCGCAAGGCGCTGGCCACCCCTCCATGAGCGAACCCGCCGCGCCCACCCCCAACCCCCACGGCCTGCCCGCGCTGCGCGAGCGCTATGGCCCGCGCTACCGCTGGCTGCTGCTGCTGGCGGTGATGGTGGGCACCATGGCGTCCATCATGTCGTCCACCGTGGTCAACGTGGCCATCCCCGACATGAGCCAGCACTTCACCCTCGGCCAGGAACGCGCGCAGTGGGTCACCTCGGGCTTCATGGCGGCGATGACCGTGTCCATGCTGACCACGCCCTGGCTGCTGGCGCGCTACGGCTACCGCGCCACCTACTCGGGTTGCATGTGGCTGCTGCTGGTGGGCGGCGTGGCCGGCGGCCTGGCCAACCACTACCCGCTGGTGCTGGCTGCGCGCGTGGCCGAGGGACTGGCCGCGGGCGTGGTGCAACCCATTCCCGCCATCATCATCCTGCGTGCCTTCGAGCCCAGCGAACAGGGGCGCGCCAGCGGCATCTTCGGCATGGGAGTGGTGCTGGCGCCAGCGCTGGGCCCCAGCATCGGGGGCATCCTGGTCGACTGGTTCGGCTGGCGCTCCATCTTCTTCATGGTGGTGCCGTTCTGCCTCGTCTCGCTGTGGCTGGCGCGCAAGCTGATCCCCACCACCGCCCCGGGCGGCGCAGACGCCAACCGCGCGGGGGCCGCGCTGGACTGGCGCGGCCTGCTGCTGGCCACCGCGGGCACGCTGTGCCTGCTCAATGGCCTGGTCGAGCTGCAGGGCGGTACGCCGCTGGTGGCCACCACGCTGCTGATGAGCGCGGTGGCCCTGCTGCTGGTGTTCATCTGGCTCGCGCGGCGCATGCTGCACGCGCACCGCCACGCGCACGGGCCCGAGCCGCTGATGAACCTGAGCCTGTTCGCCGACCGCCGCTTCGCCATGGGCAGTCTGGTGGCCTTCATCTACGGCGTGGCACTGTTCGGCTCCACCTACCTGCTGCCGGTGTACATGCAGATGGGCCTTCAGCTCTCGCCTTCCGTGGTGGGCACGGTGCTGCTGCCCTCGGGCCTGGTGCTGGCCATCAGCATCGCCGCCGTGGGCCGCCTGGCCGACCGCCAGCCCACGCAACGC
>QFCS01002177.1_pt1 | contig 12686 bp, 12 predicted proteins | sample 3576561 | NCBI WGS metagenome assembly QFCS01 | reverse complement strand
GCTCGATCTCGATCACTGGCTCGCGACCGTGACGGCACCGGCGCGGCCGGAGGCCACGGCTCCGCCGCCGCCTGCCGGTGCGACCGCCGCGCCCGCGCCGGCGCCCGGGCCAAGCCTGCTCAGCACGGTCAACGCCAAGCTCGCCTTCGAAGTCGGGCAGGTGATCTACAACAGGCAGCCGGTGCGCGATGTCGTACTCGAGCTCGATGCGCGCAGCGGCGCCGTTGCGGTGCCGCGCTTCACCGCGACCCTGCCCGGCGACCTCGCCCTGCAAGCCCGGTCGACCTTGTCGGGCGATCCCGCGAAGCCCAATGTCAGTGGCGAGTTCAGCCTCGTGGCACCCAAGCTGCGCGAGACGCTGGCCTGGCTGGCCGTCGACGTTGCGTCGGTGCCGGCGAGCAAGCTGACGCGGTTGTCGATGAAGGGCCGCATGTCGTCGACGGGCGGCAATGTGCAGGTGAGCGACGCTGTCTTCGAGCTCGACGACCTCAAGGGCTCGGGCGGCATCACGGTGACCTTCGGCGTGCCGCTCTCGATTGTGACCGAAGTCAGCCTCCAGACGCTCGATCTCGACTCCTTCCTGGTCGCCGCCCCGGCAGAGAAGAAGCCGGCAGGCACCGCCGCGGCCTCGTCGCCTTCGAGCGGCGCAGCGGTCGCAGCCGGCCCGACAGTCGGACTGAAGGCCAAGGTGGGGCGGCTGATCTTCCGTAAGGAGACGATCGGCGGCGTCGAGATCGACGTCGCGCTACGCGGCACGACGCTGCGGCTCAACGACATCAAGATATCGAACCTCGTTGGCGCGCGACTGGCCGTGCGCGGTTCCATCGCCAACTACGCTTCGGCGCAGTGGCGACCCGACATCGCCTTCAATTTCGAGGCGCCCGACATCGACCGGGTGCTCAAACTCGCGGGCGTCTCAGCCACCGGGCTGGGGCTCGTGACGGCAAGCGGCGGTATCGCGGGCGGTATCGAGCAGGTCGCGATGCGAGAGTTCACGGTGAACGCGGCGGGGCAGAGTCTGCGTGCTTCCGGCAGCCTGTCACTGCCGGGGGCGGCGCAGGGAACGCCGAGATCTGCCGCCTACAAGGGCAGCCTGCTGGTCAACGGCCAGGCTCTGGAAGGCTCGATCGACGCGAGCTTCGCGGGCCGGCCGCAGGTCAATGCCGACCTCAAGGCGGCGACGCTCGACCTCGACAAGATCGGCGGCGGCGCGACCGCGTCCCGTGCGCCGGCCGGCCGTGGCAGCCGGCCGGCGGCGGCCAAGCCGATCGACACGGCACCGCTGCGCAGCTTCGACGGCAACTTCCGCCTCGTTGCCGCGACCCTCGTCGACACGCCGCTGCGCATTGCGGGCGCCGACCTGGCGGCCACGCTAAAGGACGGCGTGCTCACGATTGCGCATTTCAAGGGCAACCTGTTCGGCGGCTCGCTCAATCTTGCCGGCACGGTCGATGCCACCCAGCCGGCGCTGGCGATCGACCTGCGCGGCGATGTGAATGGCATTTATGTGGGCGAGGCTCTGCGCGCCACGTCCGGCAGCAACCAGTTCGGCGGGGCGATCAAGATCACGATCGACGGCAAGCTCAATGCGACGGGACTCACCGTACGCGGCAGAGGCGCCACCTCCGAGCAGATCAGCCGCTCGCTGACGGGGGGCGCCGAACTCGGTGGCCACATCTTCGTCGGCGCCGACAAGGCGTTGCAGGTGCTGGGCTCGGCGGCGGCCGGAGCGGCCGGCGGCGTGATCGACCAGACACTGGGTAATGCGCTGGGCATCGTCGGCCAGCGTGGCGGCGTGAGCGTGGGCAACATGCTGAACGCGATCTCGCTGGTGCTCAACCGCTTTATCAACCACGACAGCCCGATCTCGGGCCGCGTCGACGTTGCCGGCGGCGTGCTGACCGACAAGGGGCTCGTGGTGCAGGGCAACCGCGCGGCCGCGCACGTCGCGACGCGGACCAACCTGGCGGCCTCGACCACGGACACCACGATCAACTTCGTCATCGCCGAGGACACGTCGGCGCCGTACCTGATCACCACGGCACGCGGCGCGCTATCCTCGCCGTCGTTCAGTGTGGCGCGGGGCACGGCCAAGGATCCGCCCGGCATGGCCAGCACCTTGCCGGGCGTGGGCAGCATCCCAGGCGTCGGCAATATCCCGGGCATCGGCAACATCCTGCCCGGCCAGGGCGGGCAAGGCGGGGGCCAGCAGCAGCAGCCGCGTTCGCCGATTCCCAATATCCCGATCCCGATTCCCAACATCTTCGGCCGCTGAGGAGTTACCGTGCTCGATCGATTGTTGTCCGTGCTGCGCGCGCGGTTCGGTTCTGCGCCGGCGCTCGCGGAATCGCCCCAGGGCGTCGAGGTCCTGGCCGAGATGGCCGACCGCCGTGTCATGCGGCGCTATCTCGACAAGCCGGTCGATCCGGCGCTCGTCGAAACGCTCTGCGCCGTGGCGCTTTCAGCACCATCAAAGTCCGACCTGCAGCAGGCCGACATCGTGATCGTGTCGGATCGCGGTCGGCGCGAGAAGCTGGAGGCGCTTCTGCCCGACAATCCGTGGGTCAAGGCAGCGCCGGTCTTCCTGGTGTTCCTGGCCAACAATCGCCGGCACCGGCTGCTCTTCGAGTGGCGCGGCCGGCCCTATCTCAACGATCACCTCGACCCGTTCTTCAACGCTTCGGTCGACGCCGGCATCGTCCTGGCGACTTTCATCGCCGCCGCCGACCGGGCGGGTCTCGGCACTTGCCCGATCAGCGCCATCCGCAACCACCCGGACGAGGTGTCGCAGGTGCTTGGCCTGCCGGACCATGTCTTCCCCGTCGCCGCCCTTGGCGCCGGCTGGCCATCCTTCGCGGGTGTGATGAGCCCGCGGCTGGGCCTCGATGTGACGATTCACCACGACCGCTACGATGAGCGTGGTCTCCAGGAGAAGGTCGCAGCCTACGACCGTCGCCGCGAGGCGGTGCAGCCTTACAAGACGCAACGCTACACCGACAGATTCGACGAGGTGGCCGACTATGGCTGGTCCGAAGACAAGGCCAGGCAATATTCGGTGCCGGAGCGCGCCGGATTCGGCGCATTCGTGCGCGGCAAGGGATTCAGGTTGGACTGATCGTGCGTCGGCGCATATCGTCGAGGACGTAGAGACGAAGCGCGCTCGACAGGTTTCCGGGCTCCCCCCGACCGTCGCGGCTACGGGCGTGGTCGATCTCGCCGACCAGCGCATTGAGAGAAAGGCCGCGCCGCCGGGCGATGGCCGCGAGTTCGCTCCAGAAGGCGTCCTCCAGCGACACCGAGGTGCGATGACCGTCGATCGTGACCGAGCGCTTCTGCATGTCCGGACTGTGGCAGCGGGAGGCTGCGGCCTCAACCTGCCTTGCCGCCGTCACAGAGCGTGCGTATAAGCCCGGCCAACAACCCTCGGAAATTGAATGGACATTCGCAACGTCGCGATCATCGCGCACGTCGACCATGGCAAGACAACACTGGTCGACTGCCTGCTGAAGCAGAGCGGCACGTTCCGCGACAACCAGCAGGTCGTCGAGCGCGCCATGGATTCGAACGACCTGGAGCGCGAGCGCGGCATCACCATCCTCGCCAAGGCGACTTCGGTCGTCTGGAAGGACACCCGCGTCAACATCGTCGACACGCCCGGCCACGCCGATTTCGGCGGCGAGGTTGAGCGGATCCTGTCGATGGTCGACGGTGTGGTGCTGCTGGTCGACGCGGCCGAAGGGCCGCTGCCGCAGACCAAGTTCGTGCTCGGCAAGGCGTTGCGGCTCGGCCTGCGCCCGATTGTGCTGATCAACAAGGTCGACCGGCCCGACGCCCGGGCGCACCAGGTGCACGATGAGGTCTTCGACCTTTTCGCGGCACTGGAGGCCTCCGACGAGCAGCTCGATTTTCCGACGCTGTTTGCCTCGGCCAAGCAGGGCTGGGCGGCGCTGTCGATCGAGGATGAGCACAAGGACATGTCGCCGCTGTTCGACCTGATCCTGCGCCACGTACCGCCGCCCACGGTCGACAGCGATCCGGCTTTCCGCATGCTGGTGACGACGCTCGAATCGGATTCCTTCCTGGGCCGCATCCTGACCGGCCGCATCCAGTCCGGGTCGATCAAGCCCAATACCACCCTCAAGGCGTTGAATGCCGCGGGCGAGGAAATCGAGCAGACCCGAGTCACCAAACTGCTGGCCTTCCGCGGCCTCGAGCGTCAGCCGATCGAGTTTGCCGAGGCGGGCGACATCGTGGCGATCGCGGGCCTCAAGAACGCGACTGTGGCCGACACGCTGGGCGACCTCACGGTGACGGCACCCCTGCCGGCCCAGCCGGTCGATCCGCCGACGCTCGCCATGACTTTCGCCGTCAACGATTCGCCGCTCGCCGGTCGCGAAGGCGACAAGGTGACGACGCGCATGATCCGCGCCCGCCTGATGCGGGAGGCCGAGGGCAACGTGGCCATCCGCGTGCGCGACACCGACAACACGGATTCCTACGAAGTCGCTGGCCGCGGCGAACTGCAGCTAGGCGTGCTGATCGAGACCATGCGCCGCGAGGGCTTTGAGCTTGCCGTCGGCCGTCCGCGCGTGCTGTTCCAGACCGACCCGGTCACCGGGCAGCGGCTGGAGCCGATCGAGGAAGTCGTGATCGATGTCGACGACGCCTATACCGGTGTGGTCGTCGAGCAGATTTCGACGCGCAAGGGCGAACTGCAGGACATGCGGCCCTCCGGCGCCGGCAAGACGCGCCTGGTGTTCCATGCCCCGTCGCGCGGCCTGATCGGCTATCATGGAGAATTCCTGACCGATACGCGTGGCACGGGTATCATGAACCGCGTGTTCCACGCCTACAGTCCCTATCGCGGACCGATTCCCGGCCGCCGCAACGGCGCGCTGATCGCCAATGCCGAGGGCGTTGCGGTCGCCTATGCGCTGTGGAATCTTGAGGAGCGCGGCCCGATGTTCATCGACCCGGGCATCGCCGTCTACCAAGGCATGTTGATCGGCGAGCACAGCCGTGGCAACGACCTCGACGTCAACGTGTTGAAGGGCAAGCAGCTCACCAACATCCGCGCGGCAGGCAAGGACGAAGCCGTGCGCCTGACGCCGCCGCGGCGCATGACTCTGGAGCAGGCAATCGCGTATATCGAAGACGACGAGCTCGTCGAGGTGACGCCCAAGTCGATCCGGTTGCGCAAGCGCTTCCTCGACCCGGAGGATCGCAAGCGGGCCAAGAAGCAGGCGGCCGCCGCGGCTGCAGAGTAGGAAAACAGGAAAACGACTAAGGACGACCATTGAAGACGAACGATACTTTCGCTGACCGGCTCGACGCAGCCGCCAAGGCAAAACAGGCCCTGCTTGAGAGGGCGCGGGCGAAGGACCCCACCAAGGATCCCGAATTCGCCGCCCGCCAGGAGGCACGCGTCGCCGCAGCCCGCGCTCGTGAGGAGCGCGAAGCCGAGCGCCGGCGCGCTCGGCAGGCCGCCCGTGAGCAGGAGGCCGCCGACCGAAAGGCGCGCAAGGAGGCGCAGATCGCCGCCGAGGCCGAGCGAATCCAGCGTGAGCATGCCGAGAGCCTGGCGGCCCAGAAGGCCGCCCTCATGGCCCGCTTCGGTACCCGCAAGGGCGGCAAGAAGTAGCTACAGGCTTCCCGTCAGGGAGGCGCGCTGGCTGATCTCGATGTGGTTGCCGTCGGGATCGCAGACGAAGGCGTAGCGTACGGTGTCCCCCAGCACGCGCGGCTCACCGCCCGAGGCGCCGCCGCGCGTGAGGATGTCGGCATATTCTGCCAAGCAGTCCCAGACCTGGACGGTGATGTAGCGGTATCCTGGGCCGCGCCATTCGGCGCTGCGCTCGACATGACCATGCTCGGCGATCACGATCAGTGAATCACCGCACCGGTAGCGGCCGTCGCCCGCCCGCTCGAACTGCATGGCGTGTGTCCAGAAGTGGTCGTGCGCCGCCGGGTCGTTGACCCGCAGCAGGATCGCGATGCCGGAAACTCCGTCCATTCCCTTCGGCATCAGGGTTACCCTGTTGCCATCGGGATCGCTGAGCGGCTGCGGCGCAGTCACGCCGTCGCGGGCGATCTGGAGGCCGACGATCCCCGAGGGCGGCAGCTCGGGTAGCGGGCCGCGGGAATGATTCATCTTGAGGATGGAGCCGTTCATATGGTGGCGGTGCTGCTGCACGCCGCCGCCCAGCTTGCCCATGTGGTCGTAGGGCAGGCCGACCGTCTCCTGCCAGAAAGCGAGCTGTTCGTCGCGCTTGGTGGAGAACAGGCCGACGTCGAGATGTTGTTTGGCGAGTTTCATGATCTGCATTGTACCTGAAACAACTCATACAATCGCCGCCACGACTCCGTTCGGCGGCGATTGCTAGAAGGCGGGTGGGTGAAGGGGGGCGTCCGCTGGGGAGCGGCCGCCACGCGATGTGGGAAGGAACAATATGCTACGGGCCATAATCGGCACGGTCGCCGTGCTTGCCGGATTGGGCGTGCTCGAACGTTCGGTCGATGCCAGCACAGGGGCGGCAGGCTCCTGCACGCCGACGCGGGCTTACGCCCTGTTGCAGCGAGGCGAGGCGGTCAGCGTCCGTGGCGAGGCGTCACCGCAGGCGGCGGTGATCGGCAGCCTGCTGGGCCGGCGGGTCGGTTCGGGCGACACAACGCGCGCCGACGTCACAATGACCGGCAGCCAGGGCGGCTGGGCGCGCATCGCGCTCGGCACCGCCGATGGCTTCCGCGGCGAGGGAGGGCCGGGCAAGGCCTATGGCTGGATTCCGGCCGACCTGTTGGCAGTCGATGCGCGGGTCGATGGCGTGATCACGGTTTACGACCGTCCTGGCCTGCTGGGCGGACCCGTTGCGACGATCGAAGGCGATGACATGCGCTTTCGCGTGCTCGGCTGCCGCGGCAGCTGGCTGCAGGTCATCAACGCCCGCCACGGCAATGTGTGGATCGATAGGTGGTGCGGCCGCGAGGATGGCTGCCGCTCCTAGTCAGCGGCGAGAGGTTTGGAAGGGCGGCGGGTCGGCATCTGGGGATTTGGCGACGCGCCGCGGGACAGCAGACTGACCCCGGCAGGGTGACCTGCCGGGGCTTTTTGTCAGATCTTCAGCTCGCTGAAGAAGTCGTTGCCCTTGTCGTCGGTCACGATGAAGGCCGGGAAGTTCTCGACCTGGATGCGCCAGATCGCTTCCATGCCGAGTTCGGGATACTCCAGCACCTCGACCTTGCGGATGCAGTTCTTGGCCAGGATCGCGGCCGGCCCGCCGATCGAGCCGAGGTAGAAGCCCTTGTGCTTCCTGCAGGCGTCGACGACCTGCTTGGAGCGATTGCCCTTGGCCAGCATCACCATCGAGCCGCCGTTGGCCTGGAACAGGTCTACGTACGAATCCATGCGTCCGGCCGTGGTCGGGCCGAACGAGCCCGACGGCATGCCCTCCGGCGTCTTGGCGGGGCCGGCATAGTAGACCGGGAACTGCTTGAAGTAGTCGGGCAGACCTTCGCCGCGGTCGAGCCGCTCCTTGAGCTTGGCGTGGGCCGAGTCGCGCGCCACGATCAGCGTGCCGGTGAGGTTGACGCGTGTCTTCACGGGATGCTTCGTGAGCACCGACAGCGTATGCGCCATTCCCTTGTCGAGGTCGACCGCAACGACCTCGCCCGAGAGCTGCTGCGGCTCGATCTCGGGCAGGAAATGCGCCGGATTGGTCTCGAGCTGCTCGAGGAAGATGCCATCCTTGGTGATCTTGCCCAGAGCCTGGCGATCGGCCGAGCAGCTCACGCCCATGCCGATCGGCACTGATGCGCCGTGGCGGGGCAGACGGATCACCCGCACGTCATGGCAGAAGTACTTGCCGCCGAACTGCGCGCCGATGCCCATCTGGCGCGTCAACTCGAGCACCTTCTGCTCCATCTCGCGGTCGCGGATCGCGACGCCCTTGTTGTTGCCGACATCCGGCAAGTCGTCGAGGTAGCGTGTCGAGGCGAGCTTGACCGTCTTCAGGTTCATCTCGGCCGAGGTGCCGCCGACCACGATGGCGAGGTGATAGGGCGGACAGGCGGCGGTACCCAGCGTGCGAATCTGGGCATCGAGGAACTTCAGCAGTGACGCCTCGTTCAGCACCGCCGGCGTCTGCTGGTAGAGGTAGCTCTTGTTGGCCGAGCCGCCGCCCTTGGCAATGAACAGGAACTTGTAGGCGTCGCCGTCGGTCGCATAGATGTCGATCTGGGCCGGCAGGTTGGTGCCGGTCTGCACTTCCTTGAACATCGACAGCGGCGAGACCTGACTGTAGCGGAGGTTGGTCTCCGTGTATGTCTTGAACACGCCGCGCGAGATTGCCGCCTCATCTCCGCCGCCAGTCCACACCGCCTGGCCTTTCTTGCCCATGACGATCGCAGTGCCGGTGTCCTGGCACATCGGCAGCACGCCACCGGCCGAGATGTTGGCGTTCTTCAGCAGTTCCAAGGCGACGTACTTGTCGTTCGACGACGCCTCCGCGTCATCGAGGATCCTGCGGAGCTGGGCGAGGTGGCCGGGACGCAGCAGGTGGGAGATGTCGTGGAACGCCGCGGCGGTGAGAAGCGTCAGGGCTTCGGGCTCGACCGTCAGAACATCACGGCCGTTGAACCTGGCCGTGCCGACATGGTCGGCAGTGAGCTTGCGGTAAGGCGTCGTATCCTCGCCGTGCGGAAACATCTCCTGGAACTGGAAATCGGGCATGACTCTTTCTCCTGGCGCTCCCCATGGCGTCTGGCATGGCGTTTCGGCTTAGAGGCGCGCATCCGTGCCGCAAGCGCGGCGGATCGTCCAGCTACTTCTTGCGGAAGCTGTCGAGCTTGACGACCTTGGCGCCGGCATCTCCGGACTTGTCCTCCGGCTGGGCGGAAGCATCGGCTTCGGCGCTGGCTTCGGCATCCGTGCCGGCCGGCGGGGCGAGGGGCGGCCGCTTCTCCGCTGCGGGCAGGGCGGCGGGCGGCGTCACCGGCGCATCCTCCGTCTCGCCCGCCTTGTCCTTGCGATCGAACTGCAGCCCGAAACGCACCGACGGGTCGACGAACGCCGACAATGCGGCGAACGGCACTTTGATGTGCTCCTGCTGCTTGTTGAAGCTGACGGTGACCTCGAAGTGCGTCGGCGTCACGATCAGGTCCCAGTATTGATGCTGGAGCACGATCGTCATCTCGTCCGGATATTTCGAACGCAGGTACTCCGGCAGGATAACGCCGGGATCGTTGCTGCGGAACGAGATGTAGAAATGGTGCGAGCCCGGCAGGCCCTTTTCGGCGACCTGCATCAACACGCTACGCACCACGCTGCGCAGCGCATCGTCGACCAGAGCATCGTAGTGGAAGCGGTCATTCATGGCTTGTCGGATTCTTCACAAAGCATCCGTCCGCGTACCATCAGAGTCAATCGCCGCAAAGCGCGAAGCGCAGGATGAAGTGGGAGGGCTTCTGTTGCCCGGTGCCCCCCCGAACCGCGCTTACGTCCGCTGTTTAGGCGGCAGCAGCGAGTGTAACGGTGTTATCGTTAGCACTTGTGAATGGCCCGTCACGGCGGAACCATACCGGGCAAAAACCGCGCCTTTACCACGCTCGTCGATCCTAGTTCGCCCCCGTCGGCCCCGGCCCTCAGCAGGCGGGGGAGTTGGTGGAGGCGCCGGGTACTGCCCCCGGGTCCGATACGCTTATGCCACGCGGCGTTTATCGCCATAGTCGGTTTCCCGACGCCGCCAATATAGGCGGTCCAGCGCGCATTTTGAAGGCAAGACGGCGTCACGGCGGTCGATTTCCCCATGGAACCTCCGGGCTCCCGCCCATAGAGTCCCCCGCCAACGAAGGACAATCAGGAATGCCCCTCTCCAGCGACCAGCAGGCCGAGATCGACCAGGCACGCGACGCAGCGCAATCGACGCTGCGGCCCTGTTCGCCCGCGCTCGAGGAGATCCTGTTCCAGGCGCTGCCCGTGCTCGACCATGGCTTCGTCCGTGTCGTCGACTACATGGGCGACGATGCCGCGGTCGTTCAGGCAGCACGGGTGAGCTATGGCCGCGGCACCAAGAAGGTCAGCGAGGATCGCGGACTGATCAACTACCTGATGCGGCACCGCCATACGACGCCGTTCGAGATGTGCGAGATCAAGTACCACGTGAAGCTGCCCATCTTCGTGGCGCGGCAGTGGATTCGCCACCGCACCGCCAACGTCAACGAGTACTCGGCGCGCTACTCGATCCTCGACAACGAGTACTACGTGCCGCGGCCCGAGCATCTGGCGGCCCAGAGCAAGGCGAACCGCCAGGGTCGCGACGAGGTGCTGTCCGGCCGGGAAGCCGAGCGGGTGTTCGAACTGCTCAGGAAGGACGCCGAGCTGGTCTACGAGCACTACATGGAGATGCTGAACGAGGGTATCGACGGTGCGCCGCTCGACCCCGAGCGCTCCGGACTGGCGCGCGAGCTCGCGCGCATGAACCTGTCGCTCGCCTTCTATACGCAGTGGTACTGGAAGACCAACCTGCACAATCTGATGCATTTCCTGTCGTTGCGCGCCGATGCGCACGCGCAGTACGAGATCAGGGTCTACGCCGACGTGATGCTGGACACGCTGCGCCGCTGGTGTCCGATCAGCCACGACGCCTTCATGGAGTACCGGCTGGGCGGCGCGCACCTGTCGAAGACCGGCCTGACCGCGGTGAAGCGCATGATCGCTGGCGAGAAGCTCGACCAGAAATCGAGCGGCCTCAATCCGCGCGAATGGCGCGAACTGGCGGCGGTGCTGGGTCTTGGCTAGGGGCGATCCCGGCAGGCTGCGCCTGCTGCGCGAGCGGCCGCGCGACGCCGCCGCCATCGAGGAGATGAACGAGGCGGCGTTCGGCCCCGACCGGCATCACAAGACCGTCTATCGCCTGCGCGAGGGCGTGAAGCCGATCAGGGAACTGTGCTTCGTCGCCATCGACCAGAAGGGCCGCATGGTCGCCTCGATCCGCAACTGGCCGATCCTGATCAACGAACGCTGGCCGGCCGTCCTGCTGGGGCCGCTGGCGATCTCTCCGGAGCTGCGCGGCCTGGGCTACGGCAAGGCGCTGATGTGGCATGCGATGGCCCAGTCGCGCATGCTGGGCCACAGCCGCATCATCCTGGTCGGCGACCCCGAATACTACAATCAGTTCGGATTCCGACGCGACCTGGCGCTGAACATCCAGCTTCCGGGATGGGTAGAGGATCGGCGCTTCCTTGCCCTGGAACTGGTCGCCGGCTCGATGATCGGCGTGCACGGCATGATCGGAAAATGGGAGCCGCGCAAGGCGGCCGCGGCGGGGCGGAAACGGAAGCGGCCGTCGTGACGCCGGCGGCGCCCTAACGCACCACGATCTTCGGCGCGGCACGCGGACCGCGCTGATTGACCGAGAGCTGCTTCCAGACCCGGCCGGCGATGTTCTTGTAGATCTGGGCGTACGGGCTGTCGGGTTGGGACACGACGATGGGGTGGCCCGAATCAGACGTGGTGCGGATATCGAGATGCAGCGGCACCTCGCCGAGGAAGGGGACGCCGAGCTTCTCGGCCTCCTCGCGTGCGCCGCCATGGCCGAAGATCTCGGACCGTTCGCCGCAGTGCGGGCAGAGGAAGAAACTCATGTTCTCCACGAAGCCCAGGACGGGTACCGCGACCTTGCGGAACATGTTCAGCCCCTTGCGGGCGTCGACCAGGGCGATGTCCTGTGGCGTCGAGACGATCACGGCGCCGGCCAGCGCGACGCGCTGCGCCAGGGTGAGCTGGGCGTCGCCGGTGCCGGGCGGCATGTCGACCACCAGCACGTCGAGTTCGCCCCACTGCACGTCGCGCAGCATCTGCTCGAGCGCACTGGAGACCATGGGACCACGCCAGATCATGGGCGTGTCCTCGTTGACGATGTAGCCGATCGACATCGTTCGCAGCCCATAGCGCTCGATCGGCTTGAGAGCCTTGCCGTCGACCGATTCGGGCTTCTCCTTGACGTCGAGCATGCGCGGCATCGACGGGCCGTAGATGTCGGCGTCGAGCAGGCCGGTGCGCACGCCGTTCGCGGCGAGGCCGAGTGCGAGGTTGACCGCTGTCGTCGACTTGCCGACGCCGCCCTTGCCGGAGGCCACCGCGATGATGTGCTTCACGCCGGGAACGTCGATCCGCCCGCCGCCGCCTGTCGTCTTCGCCGCAGGCCCCTGGTTCGCAGCAGGCCCCGGGGCGGTTGCGCCTCGGGGACGGTGCACATGGGACGGTGCTTCAGGTGCCGGACGCTCCGACGTCATCACCGCCGTCGCCGACAGCACGCCTGGCAAGGCGCGGACGGCCTGTTCGCAGGCCTGGCGCAACGGCTCTAGGGCAGTGCCGCGCGCCGGATCGACGTCGAGGGTCACCGCGACATGGCCACCCCGGACCGCTATGCCGCCCAGCATGCCCTGCGCGACGACACTTTTCCCGGTCGCCGGATCGATCACGGTTTCGAGAGCGTTACGGACCGCTGATTCTGCTATTTCCGCCATGTTCGCTTGCTTTCGCGGGCCGGGCAATTTTGTGTCGCAGCTTGATTGCAGCTAATGCTGCCGTCACATATATGCAGCGCGACGTGAAATCAAAAGCGGCAATCCGCCGAGGCCGTCCGGCCGATAGCCTGAGGTGATCAATGGCGTGGAACAACAACAGTGGC
>QFCS01001185.1_pt1 | contig 12698 bp, 11 predicted proteins | sample 3576561 | NCBI WGS metagenome assembly QFCS01 | reverse complement strand
TATCGGCCACCGGCACCAGAAACGGCGACACCGCCATATCCGGCCTCCGGTTCCGCTTCGCTCCACCTCCGTCCGGATATGGCGGCGATGAGCTTAATGCACTAACAAACCAATCGGTCCACTCGGTGGGGGCAGATCATCCTATGCGCACGAGCCTCGATCATCTGCCGCCCGCAAAGCAGCGCGAGCTTGAGCGCGTCGTCGAAATCCTGTTCGAGGAGTTCAATGACGTCCTCGCGCTCGCCAGCACCAGTGGAAGAAGAAGGGCCGCATCACCAAGGTCATTCTCTACGGCAGCTACGCACGCGGCGGCTGGGTCGACGAACCGCACACCGCCAAGGGCTACAAGTCCGACTTCGACCTCCTCGTCATCGTCAACGACAAGCGGCTCACCGACTATGTGAAATACTGGGCGAAGGCCGAGGAGCGTTTCCACCGCGAGTACGGCATCACGAAGAGCATCAAAACCCCAGTCAACTTCATCGTGCACACGCTGCAGGAGGTGAACGACGGCCTTGCCCATGGCCGGTATTTCTTCATGGACGTCGCCAAGGACGGCATCGCGCTCTACCAGAGCGACGACAGCGTGCTCCATACGCCAAAGCCCAAGACGCCGAAGGATGCGCTAAAAATGGCGCGGGAATACTTCGATGAGTGGTTTCCTTCGGCGATGAAGCGCTACAATATCGCCAAGTTTGACGTCGGGCAGGGCTACCTAAGAGATGCGGCCTTCGATTTTCATCAGGCAACCGAGCGACTCTACCACTGCGTGCTTCTGGTCTGCACGTTCTATACTCCACACGTTCACAACCTCGGTTTCTTACGGTCACAGGCCAACCTCATCGACCGGCGCCTGATGTATGTCTGGCCCGAGGACAACCGCAAGCAGCGCGTGATGTTCGAGAAGCTCAAGCAGGCCTATGTGAAGGCGCGCTACTCGAAGCATTACCGCATCAGCGAGGAAGAACTCACGTGGCTCGGCGAGCAGGTCGAGGAGCTCGGCCGCGTCGTCCACGCTGTGTGAAGCGAGCGGATCGCCGAGCCTGAAGTGGCCGCCAAGGGCTGATTTAGGCCGATAGCGACAGGTACGGTCTCTCGCAGTGCAGCGTGACAGCGGCGATAGCCGCCGACAAAACGGTCGTTCCGCCACCAAAAACCGAGATTTGTTAGCTGCCTTTGTTTCATGCGCGAATGCCGGCTTCCGAAAACGTCGAGAAGCCGGTGAGGGATCAAATTTCGGTCCGTTCGGACAGCGTGAGAGGATCATCGACATCTACGCCGAGGTATCTGATTGTATTCTCGATGTTGGTATGGCTGAGCAGGATTTGTACGGCGCGGAGATAGCCTGTGGCTTTGTAAATCAGCGAAGGCTTCGTTCTTCGCATCGAGTGCGTGCCACATTCCCGACTGTCGAGACCAATCGTTAACACCCATTTGTCGACGAGACGTGCATATTGCCTTGCGCTCGAGTGACCGAGACAATCGATCCTGCTTGGGAATACAAAATCACGGGTCGTTCCGCTACGCCGCTCAAGCCATGCGTTTAGGCTCTTGCGTGCCTTTCCCGAGTTTCATGCACTGTTCTCGGCTGTGCAGACGGAACCTAGCAGGTGAGAGCGTGGCGGTCACTTGCAATCCCGTGCGCGGTCATCGCAGGAGCTCATCCGGAAGGTCAGCAAAAAGCGCGGCGGTGCGACGGACATGCGCTCGCATTCGCTGTTCGGCGGCCTCACCGTCACCTTTCAGAATGGTGTTGAGGATGCCGATGTGATCTTCGCGCGAGTGGCGCCATATGGTCGGCGACATTAGCCTGAAGAATATCGAGCTCAGCTCGGGAAGCTGCATTTGTACCAGTACGCGCTCGATGACGGGGCTTTCCGCCGCGTCGACGACAAGTTGGTGCAGATGCTCGTTTGCCTCCATCAGGATAAGGCCGCTGTCGTCGACATTCCGCAGCGATTCCTCGTCAAGCGCGCGCTCTATTGATTCGAGGTGAGGCGAGGTGGCCGCACGCAGCGCCGCGCGGCGCGCCGCAAGACCTTCCAGAAGTTCGCGAACTTCGAAAACCTCGACCATCATCGCCTTCGAGGCTCGCGCCACGACAGCACCTTTGTTGCGCTCGATCGCAACCAGACCTTCAGCGGCCAGCAAGCGCAGCGCTTCGCGTACAGGCCCTCGGCCAAGGCCCGTGAGGCTGCTGAGCTCGCTTTCCACAAGGCGCTGGCCGGGCGCGAATCGTGCTTCGAGAATCGCACCGCGGATGAAAGCTGCAGCCCGGTGTGCCGGCGATTCTTCCTTGTCGAGCGAAGTCATGGTCGTTGAAATCATGCGCCAATTTTCTCCTAGCCACCCACAAATAAAAGTGGGTTGACGATTGTTTTGAAGATTGTTAGCAATCTCGTCAACAATAACGTTGGGATTTTATAGGACGTGGCTAACCAACCATCAATCGCCGAGCGCAGAACCAAGGTTTGGGAGCCTTATATCCGTGCGAAACTCGGGTTCCGAAACCATTGGTATCCCGTTCGCCTCGCGAGCGAAATCGCCGAAGGTACTCCCGTTCCCGTCAAGCTCCTGGGAGAGAAGATTCTGCTCAATCGCGTGGGCGGCAAGGTCTATGCGATCCAGGACAGGTGCCTGCATCGCGGTGTAACGCTTTCCGACCGGGTCGAGTGCTATTCCAAGAACACCATATCCTGCTGGTATCACGGCTGGACATATCGCTGGGACGATGGCCGCCTCGTCGATATCCTCACAAACCCCGGCAGTGTGCAGATCGGCCGGCGCGCTTTGAAGACGTTCCCGGTTGAAGAGGCCAAAGGTCTTATCTTCGTTTACGTAGGCGACGGCGAACCAACGCCGCTTATCGAAGATGTGCCGCCCGGCTTCCTTGATGAAAACCGCGCCATTCACGGCCAACATCGGCTCGTGGCCTCGAACTGGCGCTTGGGTGCGGAAAACGGCTTTGATGCGGGGCACGTCTTCATTCACAAGAATTCGATCCTGGTGAAGGGCAACGATATCATTCTGCCGCTTGGCTTTGCGCCTGGCGATCCCGACCAGCTTACGCGTTCCGAGGTTGCTGCGGGCAAGCCCAAAGGTGTTTACGATCTGCTTGGCGAGCATTCGGTGCCGGTTTTCGAAGGCATGATCGAAGGCAAACCTGCAATCCATGGCAACATTGGCAGCAAGCGCGTCGCCATCAGCATATCGATCTGGCTGCCGGGCGTACTCAAGGTCGAACCGTGGCCGGATCCCGAGCTCACGCAGTTCGAATGGTACGTGCCGGTCGATGAGACCAGCCACCTCTACTTCCAGACGCTGGGCAAAGTCGTGACGTCAAAGGAAGCGGCAGACTCCTTCGAGCGAGAATTCCACGAAAAATGGGTAGGCCTCGCGCTTAACGGCTTCAATGATGACGACATCATGGCACGTGAATCGATGGAGCCGTTCTACGCTGATGATCGCGGTTGGTCCGAAGAAATCCTGTTCGAGCCGGACCGCGCAATCATCGAGTGGCGGGGGCTTGCCAGTCAGCACAATCGCGGCATTCAGGAAGCACGTTGATGGGCACGACCGCCTCCTATCCAGTAAACCGGCTGATGCAGGAGCTCTTTACAAACCCCGGCAATGTCGAATTGTTCAGGGCGGACAGAGAGGCGCTATACGAGCGCTATGGTCTTTCGAGCGCACAACGCGCAGCGCTTGACGAGGGCGGATTTGGCGCTCTCACCGCAGTCGGTCTTCATCCGGTTTTGCAGATGCATCATTTCATGCTGACAAATCCGATGGCGCCAGACTTCGTCAGCGTTAAGGCGTACCGGAAAATGGTCGATCGCAATGGCTGAAATCGTTGGAGTATTCGCCACCTCGCATGTTCTATTCGGTTCGCCCGATGGAGATGCCCAGGCGCTTCGTGTCGTCGAGGGCATGAACGAGATCGGCAGGCGTGTTCGCCTCTTGCGGCCAGACCTGCTGATCGTCATCGGCTCGGACCATCTTTTCAACATCACGACGCGTCTTCAGCCGCCCTTCACGGTTGGTGTTTCGGATACGTTCACTCCGCTGGGCGATATGGACATTGAGCAGCGGCCTTTTGCCGGAAACCGGGCCTTCGCGGAATCGCTGTGCGCGCGAGCGGCCGATCGCTTCGACCTCGCGCAGGGCGAAGAGCTTCGCCCGGATCATGGCGTGATGGTGCCGTTAATGTTCATCGACCCCGATGGCAGGATTCCGGTCGTCCCAATCTACGTCAACGCCAACATGACGCCGCCGCCGACTGCAGCGCGCGCGGCACAGCTTGGTGATATCGTCGCCGAAGCAGTCGGGCTCGACCTGCCTTCGCATCTGCGCGTTGTCGTGGTTGCAACAGGCGGTCTCAGCCATTGGATCAACATCCCGGGACATGGTGAAGTCAACGCGGAGTTCGACCGCCGCGTTATCGCCGCGTTCCAATCGGGCGATATGCGCTGGCTCAGGGCTATCGATACTGAAACGTTGCTCAAAAACGCGGGTAACGGCGGTCTGGAAATCGTCAACTGGGTGATGGCAGCGGCCACCTTGCCGGGCCGGAGGGCTGAGAAAATCTATTACGAACCGATGCCTCAATGGATGACGGGGATGGGCGGAATAGCAATCGTTTAGGCGTTTGGCGGCGGGTTCGCGCGCCTCAAGGGAGACAAGAACATGGTTTTGGCTGCAACAGCCGGACGGTCGGTGACCGTTCGCGGCATGGAGACGTATTACCACGAGCAAGGCAGCGGCGATGTCGTGGTGCTGGTTCATGGCGGCGGCGCTGGTGCCGACAGTATGGGCAACTGGCGCGGCGTTATGCCGGTCCTGGCGGATCGCTATCGCGTGATTGCGGTCGACATGCTTGGATTTGGACGCACTGCGAAACCCGCCGATCCATTCGTTTTTTCACAAGCGGCGCGAACCGATCACCTTGCAGGCTTTCTCGATGCGCTCGGGCTTTCAAATGTCGCGCTTGTCGGCAATTCGATGGGTGGCGCATCGGCGCTCGGCGTCGCGGTCGAACGGCCGGGACTCGTTCGCAAACTCGTCCTGATGGGCAGCGCCGGTCTGGTGTCGAAAATCGATCCTGCGCTCGAACCCGTGCTTGGATATGATTTCACGCGCGAAGGCATGATCCGTCTCGTCCGTGCACTAACGACCGACAATTTCCAGATCGACGATGCGATGATCGACTACAGGTATGCACTGTCGGTAGATCCGGAAACGCGCCGCGCTTACAGCGCCACGATGCAGTGGATCCGCGACCAGGGCGGCCTCTACTACGAAGACGATTATATCCGGCGCATCACCGCGCCGACTCTCATCGTAAACGGCAAGCTCGACAAGGTTGTTCCGCTCGCCAACGCATACAAGTTCCTTGAGCTAATTGGTCCGAGCTGGGGCTACATCATGCCCGACTGCGGGCACTGGGCGATGATCGAACATCCGGTCGATTTCGCGCGCACGACGGCCGCATTCATCGAGGCTGCGCAGTGATTGGCGGAAACGTCGGCGTTCCGGCGAAGGAGGTGACGCAATGACCGCAAAGGTCCGCGTGATCTTCCGCGCAGCCGGCGGCTTCGAGCATCTGGTCGAAACCGAAGCGGGAGTATCGCTCATGGAAGCGGCCGTTCTGAACGGCGTGGACGGTATCGAAGCCGTTTGCGGGGGCGCCTGTGCCTGCGCCACGTGCCACGTTTACGTTGGCCCCGAGTGGCTAGATGCGCTGAAACCGCCGAGTGAGACCGAAGACGAAATGCTCGATTGCGTAGCGGAACGTGCGCCGCATTCGCGGCTGTCCTGCCAGATCCGCCTTACCGACCTGCTCGACGGCCTGACCCTGGAACTGCCGAAGGCACAGTCATGAAACACAAGAAGAACACCAAAATTGTCGAGGGGAGAGAGATCATGTGCAAGCTTCTTATGGGCTCCGCGCTTGCGGTATTGGCCAGCGCATCGGCTCCAGCGTTCGCGCAGCAAACGGACGGTGTTGAAGTCGATGCGTCCGAGCTGGAGATTATCACCGTTACGGCGCGGCGCGTCAGCGAAAATCTTCAGGATTCGCCCGTCGCCATCTCAGCGTTTGGCGAGAACGCCATTCGCGAGCGCGCGATCAACAATGTGTCGGACATCGGCAAGTTCACGCCGAGCCTCAGCTTCGATTCCGCAGCGGCAGCTTCGGGATCGAGCAACTCGGTCACTGTGTTTCTGCGCGGTATCGGGCAGACCGACTTCAATATGACGGTAGATCCTGGTGTCGGCATCTACCTCGATGGCGTCTACATCAGCCGCTCGGTTGGCGCGCTGCTCGAGACGCGCGACGTCGAGAGCATTCAGGTGTTGCGCGGTCCGCAGGGCACACTGTTTGGCAAGAACACCATTGGCGGCGCTGTTATCGTCACGTCACGGCGCCCGGACGAACAGCTTGGCGGTAACATTGAGGCCACGACCGGCTCGTACAACCGGATTGACGTCGGCGCACGGATCAACGTGCCGGTATCCGAAGATTTCCGTTTCTACGTCAGCGGCCTTGCGCTGACGCGCGACGGTTATGTCGAGCGACTTGTCGATGGACAGAAGAAGGGCAACCAGAACAGCTACTCAGGCCGTTTCGTCGCCGAGTGGGATGCAACGCCCGATTTCAACCTTCTCTTGTCCGCCGATTATACGCGTACGCGTGAGCGCGCTGTTGCAACAACGCTTCTCGATGTCAATGAGAACGCCATTTTCCCTCTGTTTCACAACGTTTTCCTGAATGCGCCGGGCTGTCTGCCGCCATCACCAACCTCCAATCCTAGCTGCTACAACGCGCAGTGGCTTACTGGCGACAAGGATAAAACCAACGAAAGCGGCCCAAACCGTTCGGTGTCGGACGTGTGGGGCGTATCGCTGAATGCTTCGTGGGATGCGGGACCGGTGACCATCAAGTCGATCACCGCCTACCGTGAGCTCGATAGTGCGTTTGCGGTCGATATCGACCAGTCGCCGCTTGCCATACAGCGGACCGAAAACGACTACACGCAAAATCAGTTTAGCCAAGAATTCCAGCTTCAGGGCGACGGGTTCGGCGAAAAACTGAACTATACGCTTGGCCTATATTACCACCACGAAGGCGGCACCGATATCAACTCGCTGTTCACTGCGCCGACCGATTTCCGGAGCGGCGGTAGCGTCAAGAACGACAGTTATGCGGCCTTTGCTCAGTTCATCTTTCATGCGACTGACAATCTCAATCTGACGCTTGGCGGCCGCTATACAAGTGAGGACAAGCGGTTTTCGCCCGACCAAGAGGTGCTGCGCGTACATCCGGCTGCGCAGGCGCCGCTGCCACCGGGCTTCCCGACGCCGTTCTTCCTGACGAACCCGGTGACCAGCATGGCCGCCGGTTCACCACAGCCGCTGCGGGTGGGGGATATCGTCATGCCTGCAGTGCAGCGTACGACGTCGGCGAACGAGTTCACGCCGTCAGTGACGCTCGACTACAAGTTTACGCCCGACATGCTTGGGTATTTCACCTTCTCGCGTGGCTTCAAAAGCGGCGGCTTTACGCAGCGCGTGTTCCCGCCCGAGCCGGAAGCACCTGCGTTCGAGCCAGAATTTGCGCGTGTGCTCGAAATCGGCGTGAAGGTTGAGCTGTTCAACCGCCACCTGCGGTTGAACAGCGCCCTATTCGACACGAAGTACAGCGACCTGCAGATCATTGTGAATGACGGGTTTGCACCGAAGGTGCGCAACGCCGGAAAAGCGCGAATCCGTGGCTTTGAATCGGAAGCCCAACTGGTTGTGACGGACGCTTTCCGGCTGACCGGAGCGGTCAGTTATCTTGACGCCGAGTACCGCGAAGTGGATGCCCGCGCGGCGCCGGTGACGGTGGACAGTGCGCTGGCCAATACGCCAAAATGGACAGCAAATGCTGGGATTACAGTTGAGCCTTACGATGGTGAGGCAGGGCGCGTGGTGCTGCAGGGCGACTGGTCGTATCGAAGTGCGACGTACAAGGACGCGATCAACACACCTTCGCTGAAACAGGACGGCTACAGCGTCTTCAACATGTCGGCGACGTTCGATGCTGCCCAAGGCTGGTCGGTGACGGGTGGAATCACCAACCTGACCGACAAGCGCTACATTATCTCGGGATACTCGGACCTCAATTTCATCGGATCGACGTATGGGGTCTATTCGCGGCCGCGCGAATGGTACTTGAAGCTTGGGTATTCGTTCTAGGGCTTCAGGTGATCGGACGGTGACACCGAGAGCAAGCCGGCAACGCCGTGCCGCTCACCGCGATCTTCTGGCTCCTATGCTCGCTGGTCATGCTCGCCGCCGCCTTCCGCCCCAAGCCGCGACCGAAGCATTTGCTTCTAAGGCTTTTGGTCGTCAGCCTGGTGACCTGCCCGATAGACTTCCACTCGGTACATCGCGGAGGTGCGGCTTCCTGATCACTGCCGGCTCTTTAGCTTCGATAACCGATGCCTGGCGGCGCCATCCGCCGCCAAACCGGACGTTCACAGCCTGAATTGCGCCCGTCGAAACTTGCCATACATTCAGGCGCTGGTTGAGTAGCGCGAATGGCAAAAATGGGGAGATACCGTTGAAAAAGTCGCCTTCTCGGCGAAGCGGAGGGTACGGATCGAAACGGCTGAGCAGAGTCGCCTGACCTCATGTCATCGCCATCTGCCTGGCGATGCTGATCTTGGCGAGCTTGCGCAGGTTCTGGGCGGCAGCGGCGAGGTGGAACTCATCCTGGGCACCATTGGGTCCGCGTAATCGCAGCCGGTCGAGCCGCATGATGCGCTTCAGGTGGGCAAACAGCATCTCGACCTTCTTGCGCTCGCGGCGTGAGGCGATCCATTCATCTTCCTGCGACAGGGCCCGAGCGAGATCGCGAGCGCCCTCGTGGATGGAGCGGGTCACCTTGCGAGCCGGCAGGATGGGTGTGCATTGTGGCTTGAGCGCGCAGTTGCTGCAGTCCTGCTGCCGCGCTCGGTAGCGGATGAAGCCGTCCTGGTCGGCCTCCGGTCGCGGCGAGGTGAAATTGCGGTTACGCGGTCGCAGACGCTTGCCGGCCGGGCAGATATAGCTGTCATCCTTGTGATCGAAGGTGAAGTCGCTGCGCTCGAAAGCGCCATCGCTCCTGGCGGACTTGTCGAAGACGGGCACATGCGGCTCGATGCCACGCTCGTGGACGAGCCAGGCGAGCATGCCCGCAGAGCCATAGCCGGTGTCGCCGATCAGCTTGCGGGGCCATAGACCATGGCAATCGGCTGCCCGCTCGATCATCCGTTTGGCGGCGGTCACCTCGGCCTGGCGCACCGCCGTGCTCGCCTCGACATCAACGATCACCGCATTGTCGACGTCGATCAGGTAGTTGGTGGCGTAGCAGAAGTCGGCGCGGTTGCCGTGCGCCTGGGTATAGCGGGCCGCAGGATCGACAGGCGAAACGCGTTTGGGATCAACCGGCGTTGCGCCGCCGAAAACGGCATCGTCGAGTACGGCGAGATACTCCTCGACGGCACGCCCTGCCCGAACAGCGCCAAGCCCCTGCGTTCCCTCGACATAGGTCTGCCGGTTGGCCTCGGCGCGGATCAGGCTGGCATCGACAGCGAAGCCGTCGCCGCCGACCAGTCCTTCCTCAATGCAGCGCCGCACGGTGGCTTCAAACAACTGGCGGAACAGATCACTCTCACGGAAGCGCCCATGCCGGTTCTTCGAGAAGGTCGAGTGATCCGGCACGTCGCCGTCGAGACCCAGGCGGCAGAACCAGCGGTAAGCTAGGTTGAGGTGCACCTCTTCGCACAGGCGGCGCTCCGACCTGATGCCGAAGCAGTACCCCACGATCAGCATCCGCAGCATCAGCTCAGGGTCGATCGAAGGGCGACCAATCGCGCTGTAAAAGCCGCGCAGGTGCTCGCGCATCCCCGACAGGTCCACGAACCGGTCGATTGCCCGTAGCAGATGATCTGCCGGAACGTGTCGATCCAGACTGAATTCGTAGAACAAGGCCTCCTGCGCCACTCGGCGCTCGCCCATCATCGCTTGGCGTCCTTCAGCATGCTGATGCTGAATCAGACCGTCACCCCGACTGCAAGACCGACTTTTTCAACGGCATCGGGACAAATCTGCCGTTCATTGCAGCTCCCCTCTATGCCGGCTTCCGGTGCATGACCTGCCACTGGTTAGCGAAGCGCCCGCGCGCGCTATGCTGATGTGTTGACCTCGCCGCCCTGATCGGGCCTGTTCGCGAGATGCAAGAAGCTCCTCGACTATTCATCTCTTACTCCCACGATGACCAAGCACACAAATGTCAACGGGCGCCGAAGATTCCGCAAAAGTGGGCATCTAAAATTCCCTAGTTTGGCGGGACGGTTGTGTCGGTGATCAGCCGTGATGGAGATCGGGATTTTCCTTTGCTGGCGGGCGGCCACGCCGTTTGGGCAAGGGCGGCGGGTTGATGGACGGTGCCATGCGCGCATGCTCGGGCAGCAGGTCAGCGTGCTGTCGCATGCGATAGCTGGAGCCCTCGATCTGGATGACCACCGCGTGGTGAAGGAGGCGGTCGAGCAGCGCGGTGGCCACCACCGGATCGCCAAAGACATCACCCCATTCGGCAAAGCCGCGGTTGGATGTCAGGATCATAGCGCCCTTTTCGTATCGGGCATTGACGAGTTGGAAGAACAGGTTGCCACCGCCCGGCGTAACAGGGAGATACCCGATCTCGTCTACGACGAGCAGCGCGGATCGGCATAGGAAGCGGATCCTTTCGCGCAGCGTGCCCTCCCGTTCCGCCTTGGTCAGTGAAGCGATCAGATCGGCGAGCGGGATGAAGTAGACGCTCTTGCCCGCCTTCACGGCCTCGACTGCAAGAGCAGTGGCGATATGGCTTTTTCCGGTACCGGGCGGACCCAACAGATGCACCACCTCGGCCCGGTTGATGAAGTCCAGGCCAGCGAGCGCCAGGATGCGGTTCCGGTCGAGCGATGGCTGGAAGGAGAAGTCATATCCGTCCAGCGTCTTGATGATCGGCAGCCTTGCCATGCGCAGGGCCGCCTTGATCCTGCGGTTCTCCCGGAGCGATAGTTCTTCGTTCAGCAATATGTCGATGGCCTCGATGCCATCGATTTTGCCCTGCTCTATGCCGCGCAGGGTGGCGTCGAGCATCTCCAGAGCGCGTGGCATTTTGAGATGGACCAGGCTGCGGCGGATATTATCGACGCGGGATGCGGCACCCCCTTGGTTCATGGCCGTTCTCCCCGCGCCAGTTGGCTGCCGATCGCCTGATAGATGGCCAGGGAGCGCACAGCGACATGCTCGCCTATACGACCGATGGCGATTACCTCTTTGCCATGGATACGGCGCTTGGCGCCGCTGCCGCCTGTCCGATGCGCAGGATCGATCCTACACTGCCGACGCCCCTCAAGAACCGGGTGCTCGGCAATGACCTGGCCCAGGTCTACGATCCTGATCTTGTCAGGCAACTGCTGGATTTCGACGACGCGCCGAGTGCGATCGGGAACGCTGTAGTAATTGCCGCCGACAGAGACCATCCCATCATGGCTGACGCGGCGCTCCAGCTTCAGAACGGCGTCAAAGCGACCCGCCGGGAGCAGCTGCAACTCAGGCTGCTCGGCGGCGAAGGCTTCAACAATAATCCGCTGCGTCGTCCCGTGGACACGGACATTGGCGACGGTATCGAGCCAGTCGATTAGCTGGACATTGAGATCGTCCAGATTGCGGAAGCTGCGGCCCAGGAAGAAGTCCTTGCGGATATAGCTGAACGGCCGCTCGACCTTTCCCTTGGTCTTGGCCCGATAGGGACGGCAGGCGCGTGGCACGAAGCGGTAATGCCCCGCCAGGGCCAGCAATGATCGATTGTAGATGATATGGCCCTGATCATCTTCGCCGGTTACGGCGGTTTTCATGCGATCGTAGAGGATTTCGATCGGGACGCCACCGAGCGCTTCAAAGGCCTGCATATGACAGCGCAACAGAGTTTGGAGATCCTGGTGCATGACGTAGCGTGCAAACAGGAAGCGCGAATGTCCCAGCACCAAGCTGAATAGCCAGACGATCCGGCTGACGCCGGGCTCATCGGTAAATTCGACGACGAACCGGGCAAAGTCGACCTGTGCCTGCACGCCAGGCGGCGTCTCGAACCGAACCTCGAAGGGCTTGGGGCCGTTTTCCGGTCGAATCGCTGCCAGGAACCGCTTTACCGCAGTATAGGCGCCCATATACCCCAGCTCACGGATTTCCCGCGTCAGACGCGCCGCCGTCAGATCGGGAAAGGCCACCACTCGCTCACGCAAAAATTCTAGATAGGGTGCCAGTTTGTTCGGTCGACCCAGCATGCGTGGGCCGTAAACCGGGGCCTCGACACCCCGTTCGATATATTTTCGGATGGTCTTGGGATCGCGACCAGTGCGTCGGGCAATGGCGGATATCGATACGCCCTGCCGATGTAATTCGAGGATCATCATCAATTCTCCAAGTCGGATCATCGGCCCCGTCTCCGCGTCTGCAAAGGAGATGAGGACAATGTCGGCTCATCTCATTCTGCCGGGGCTAGCCCCGGCAGAATGAGATGAAGGGGCCACCAACTAGGGAATTTTCAAAGCCCACTTTTGCGGAGAATTGCATGACCGATGACAACAAAGATTGGGTGCTGATGCTTGCCACCCGGCTCG
>QFCS01002176.1_pt1 | contig 12717 bp, 10 predicted proteins | sample 3576561 | NCBI WGS metagenome assembly QFCS01 | reverse complement strand
TCGCGATCGTGATGTCGGTCGGTACGAAACCTGCCAGCCCGGTAATGACAACGCGGTCGGTCGGCGACGACGCCAGACCGGAGATCGTCTGTGCCAGCAGGCGCTTGCCCGTGCCTGTCTGCAGGCCGGCGAACAGCAGTCCCAGTGCGGCCACGAGGGCGCCGACCACATAGCCAAGGATCCTGAAAGCGCGCATCAGAAGGCCTGCCCCAGGCTGACATAGACGCCGAATGGCGGATCCCCTTCACGACGGTTCACCGGCAAGCCGACATCCAGCCGAATCGGTCCGAAGTCGGTATAGTAGCGGATGCCCGCTCCCGCGCCGACGCGCGGCGCGAAGATGGAGAAGTCGGGGATGAACCACGGATAGGCGCTGCCGGCATCGACGAAGGCGACCGCTCCGAACGATTCGCCGAACCGCTGCCGGAACTCCACGCTGGCCTCGAACAGGCTGGCGCCGCCGAGAGGATTGTTGAACGCATCACGCGGGCCGGCGCTCTGATAGAGGAAGCCGCGCACCGAGCCGCCGCCACCGGCATAGAAGAGCTTGTCCGGCGGAATGCCGCCGATGCTGATCGCCGGCTCCGTGCCCAGCGCTGCCCGCAGCGCGAGAACGCTGCGGCCGGGTTTGGCGAGATCGAAATAGGTCCGCCCGGTCGCCCGGATAACCGTGAAGAAATCGCGCGAGTAGACCCAAGGAGTCACGTCCAGGTCGATGCGATAGCCCTTGGTGGGGTTCAGGTCGCTATTGGCGTTGTTATACAATACGGACATCGGCAGCCCCAGGAGCTGATAGTCCATCGTCAGGCCGTTTCGAGTGATCTGCGATATCTCTCCGGAGAAGCCGAGGCGGGCGTGCCACTTCGACGAGATCGCGCGGTCCAGCCCGGCATACGCAATGACGGCGTTCCGCGTGTAGGCGTCGTACACCTCCCGCGATCCCGAGGCTTCAAGCCGGGCATCCTGCCCGGCGAGCCACCAGTCGGGTTTGCGGAAGGCAGCATTGAAGGCGAAGCCCGTGTTCTGGATCGCGTATCCTTCGCCGATGTTGTTCAGTTCGGCCGACAGGCGGAGGCTCTCGGCCTGTCCGAAGAGGTTGCGATGCGTCCAGAAACCGCTGATGGCAAAACCCAGCTTCGTTTCGTAGGACACGCCGAAACCGATCGTGCGCCGAGCCCGGTCGGTCAGGGCCACGTCGATGGGCAGCTCGCCCTTGTCGTCGAGTGCCGTCGCAGGACGAATGCTGACGGAGTTGAAAGTACCGAGCGACGTCAGCTTGCCGCGCAACGCCTCGACCTTGCCCGGGGCGTACAGCTCGCCTTCCTTGAAGGGAACACGGCGCTGCAGCCATGTCGTGTCGACCTTGGTATCCCCCGAGAAGCGCACGGGTCCCATGCGGGCAAGCGGGCCCGGCGTGACGACGAACGTGATCGCCATCTCGCGGGTCGCGTGATCGACGACGGCTTCGCGATCGTCGATGGCGGCCAGGGCGTAGCCTTGCTTGCGCAACTCCGTCAGGAGCTTCTCCTGCGCGGCGATGATGGCTGCCGCATCGGCCGGATCACCCGGCGCAAGCCCGAGTTCCGCTCGATCGATGCCCGGCAGCGAGGCCTGTGTATTCGGCGGCCGGATCGCGATATCGGCGATGCGATAGCGCGGCCCCGTCTCCACGGAAAAGTCGAAGGAGACCGGCGCATCACCGGACTGGGAATCGATGGAGTCAAGGGCGGACATCGCGTCGATCTGGTGACCATTGACGGTGCCGGTAGCTACCGCGTCATAGAACCCCTTCGAGCGCAGCGCGGTATTCACCCGCGCCAAGGCGGCCTGCGCGCCCTGCAGCAACGCCAGTCCATCGCCCGACAGCGGCTGATCCTTCTGGAAGATCTCGATCAGTTCCTTCAACTCTTCCTGCATGCGTTCATCCCCACGGACACTGAGGACGATCTGTCCCGTGCGGGCTGCTGCCGGATTCCATGGCGACGCCGCCAGCAGCACGACAATGGCCAGGAACGCCAACAGCCATGCTGATCCGTCGGCGCTGACACCCCGGTCTGATCGGATGGCGCATCGAGCATGCATGATCGCCACCTCCTAACGCCTCAGCCCGAGCTTGGATGCACGGCGGCGGCGTTTCATGCGAGGATTGGCGCGGCTTGTGGAGACGAACATGAACGACCTATGGATTCAGCCCACTGGTGGTGCATTGGGCGCCGACGTCCACGGCGTCGACCTTTCGCGGCCCATTGACGACGTGCAATTCAGGTCGATCGTCGAAGCTTGGGCAGAACATCTCGTCCTTCGTTTCCCGGGCCAGCGCATCGACGACCACATGCTCATGCGCTTCAGCGCGCGCTTCGGGGAACTCGACCGCGTCCCGATCGCCTCCGCGGCCGTGGAACGCGGCGACTCCGGTGTACCCGACGACGTTCGGGAATGGGTGGCAGTGATCTCGAGTCTGGTCAAGGACGGCAAGCCGGTCGGCGGACTGGGGAACTACGAACTCGTCTGGCATACGGACATGTCCTACAACCCGTTGCCACCTCGTGCATCCCTGCTCTATGCATTGGAGGTCCCGCCGGCCGGGGGCGATACGGGATTCCTCAACATGTATGCGGCGTACGACACGTTGCCGCCCGACCTCAAGCGCGCCATCGAAGACCGCACCTGCATCCATGATTCGAGCCGCAACTCCGCCGGCGAATTGCGCAGGGGCTTTCAGCAGACCTTCGACGTCAGGCTGACACCGGGCGCCGTGCATCCGCTCGTTCGCCTGCATCCGGTGATTGGTCGAAAGGCGCTGTTCCTCGGCCGTAGGCCCGGCGCCTACATCCACGGGCTGTCGATCAATGAAAGCGAGGCACTGCTCGACGCCCTCTGGGCGCATGCTACGCAGGAGTGCTTCGCCTGGTATCAGAAGTGGCGGACGGGTGATCTGGTGCTCTGGGACAATCGCTGCGTCATGCATCGCCGCGACGGTTTCGACGAAGGCCTGCGCCGGCTGATGCATCGCACCCAGATCGTCGGCGAGCCGGTCATGGCGGGGTGAGTCGGTATGGGATACGTTGTCTTTTTGGTCTTCCTGGCGGTGCTGGCAAGTGTGGCCCATGCGGCACCGAACAGCGCGCAGGTCGACGCGATCTGCCAATCCAGATCGACCTGCGTCGTCGTCAAGAGCTTCGATGCCGGCACGTCCGCTGCCGGAACGCCGCTGACGGTCGCTCAAGTGCAGCTGGGGCTTGCCGACAAGCCAGATGACCAGCCGGAAGGCTGCCACGCCGGCAATGAGCGCGACGGCGGCGTGGAGTATTGGCTGCTCGAAGGTACGATGCCGCCACGCCGCGTCCTGAAGCTCTGCAACGACGGCTACGGCATGGCGGGCGTCGGCGAGGACGATGTCACCGTCGGCCCCAACCAGCTCGTCCAGTTCCAGTCAGGCGGCTCGGCCTGGCGCTGGACCACGACCTACACTTTTTCGCTCGCTCCCTCCCGCCTCGTCGCCGAACGAGACTGCAGCTACCACAACGCGATGGAGAGCACAGGGACGGTGACCGAACTCGACTATCTCGCGATGACAGCCCGGTCGATCGGCAAGGACAGTATCGGCAATGACGATGGCATCGGTTGCCCCGACTGGCCGGCAGCGGCCTCCCGCCAGTTCACGCCCGTACCGGGTCGGGGTCTGCTCGGAGCCTACAATCTGCTAACCCCCTACGCCGGACGCGATGCCAAGGGCCCTATGGTCGCGCGTGGCGGAGCGATCGGCGACTGCGTTCCGGCGATGGATACCACGGGCACGAACGGATTCATCGTCTACGGTCAACCTGCGCCAGCCGGTCAGGTCGCCGAGATTCGCGCGATAGCGGAGTCGCTCAACGCTCTGGTGGTCCAGGTCTTCGATCCCACGGCGGTATCCCGGCCGACGCCAACGGGAGGTTCCTGGGTCAACCGGCCCCACGTCGAGATCTGGCGCGGCCACAACGGCGACGACCTGCGCGCCCGCCTCGCTCCGGCCGACCTGTCACAGGTCGGCGTCGACCTAGACGGAAAGGCGTATGCCGGCGTCGGCAGGAAGGTTGCCTTGCCGACAGTCGAACGCTGGCAGGCCACAGACGAGGCCGGACGGACGGTAACGGTCCTGCGTCTCACCTGGCCGGATACCTATGCCCTGCTCCACGGTGTTGCGCTCGTGTACTCGCAAGCCGATGGTGGGCGACAGGCGCGACTGGTCGCCACCACGGGTATCGTCAACAATCGGCCCCTTTACCTGGCCGATGTCGTCGGCATTCCCGGTCGGAACGGCGGGCCGCAGCCTGGCCGTTGCCAGATGAGAGACGGACGCCTGTCGCTGATCGTGCAATGACCTGCTCCGCAGCGATGATCCCTTGTCATTTCAGCGATATCCGGCGGCCTGGAGCTCGAACAGCTCGGCGTAGAGGCCGTGCTGTGCGATCAGCTCCTCGTGTGTGCCCGTGGCCTCGATCCTGCCGTTCGCCAGCACAAAGATGCGATCGGCCATCCGCACGCTCGAGAACCGGTGTGAGATCAGAATGGCGGTCTTACCCTTGCTCAGCTCCTTGAAGCGCTGGAACACCTCGAACTCGGCACGAGCGTCCAGAGCCGCCGTTGGCTCGTCGAGGATCAGGACCGTGGCCTCGCGCATGTAGGCGCGCGCAATGGCAATCTTCTGCCATTCGCCGCCGGACAGCTCGACACCATTCTTGAAACGCTTGCCGATACGCTGATGGTAGCCGCCGGCCAGCCCGGCCACGACCTCGTCGGCCTGGCTGCTGCGCGCCGCCCGCTCGATGCGGGCCTGATCTTCGCGAGCCGTGATGCGGCCAACCGCGATGTTGTCGCCTGCGGTGAAGTTGTAACGGACGAAATCCTGGAAGATGACCCCCATGCTGCCGCGCAGCTCCTCCAGGTCATATTCGCGCAAGTCATGGCCGTCGAGCAGAATGCGCCCCTCGTCGGGGTCGTAGAGGCGCGTCAGCAGCTTCACCAGCGTGGTCTTGCCAGCACCATTCTCGCCGACCAGGGCGACGACCTCACCTGCCTTCAGGGAAAAATTCAGATGCCGCACCGCCCACCTTTCGGCCCCCGGATAGATGAAGCCGACATCCTCGAAGACAAAACCCTTGCGAATCGGCATCGGGAACGATCTGGGATGTTCGGGCGACAGGATCTCGGGCTTCATTTCGAAGAACGAGAAGAGATCGTTGAGATAGAGAGCCTGTGCGGCCGTCGATGAGAAGGACAGCAGCAACCCTTCGAGAAGGCCGCGCAGCCGCAGGAAAGAGCCGGCCAGGAACGTCAGATCGCCGATCGAGAAATCGCCGGTCAGCGTGCGCCATAGGATATATGCATAGGCGAGGTAGTAGCCGACCGTGCCAACGGCCGTGAAAAGGCTGCCCCACGTTGCCCGTCTCATCGCTAGGGCGCGGTTGGTCGCGTAGAACGCGTCGGCCAGGCTGCGATAGCGGTCGATCAGGAAGCGATTCAGCCCGAAGATCTTCACTTCTTTGGCCGTTTCGACGCTGGCCGCCGTCTGTCGCAGATAATCGAGTTCCCGGCGTTCCGGCGTACGTCCGAAATCGAGCGAATAGGTCTGCGCGTTGAAGTGTGCCTCGCCCAGGAACACCGGCACGAGGGCGACCAGCAGCAGAACGATCAGCCAGGGCGCATAAACCAGCAGGCCGGCGGCAAAGCTCACGACTGTCACAATGTCCTGCACCTGGGCAAGCAGCTGTGACATGAGAGCAAGGCGGCCGCTCGTCTGTCGACGAGCCCGCTCCAGCTGGTCCTGGAATTCAGCGTCCTCGAAATCCTCGAGGTCGAGCGTGGCGGCATGCTCCATCAGGCGGACGCTCGAGCTGTTGGCCACTTTCTCGGACAGGAGGCCGTCGGCGAGAAAGGCGGCACGACCCGCGAGGTCCGACAGGACCGCGAGTGCGAATTCGACCGCCAGCAAGGAGCCGAGCCAGTCGAGCTGGCCGCTTAGCAACCAATCCTCTAGCGTCAGCGGCCTGGCGTCGACCTGCACAAGGTGCACCACCTCGTCGATGATCAGCTTGCCGACATAGAGGGCAACCACCGGGACGAGCGCCCGCGCGAACCGCAGCAGCAGCGAGGAGACAGTGAGCGACGGGCTTGCCCGCCAGACCATGGCGACGAAAGGACGGAGCGTGCGCAGTGCACTGAAACGCTCCTTCAGCGATCCGACATTGGTCACCGGTCGCTTGATCTCGGGAGACATCGTGCTGGAATGCCTGATGACAATCCTCGTTGCCGCGACTTGCAGCCGGGATACGCGGCGCGCGCCGACTTCATCCCTGCTGCTTCGACAGCCCCCCTGGCATTTTCACTGCTGCATCGCGCCGCTCGACCATCGAATCCTCGAAGGCGCGCGGATAGCGATGCGGTTGGGCCGAGACCTTATCCAGCCGCGTCCTCGCCTCCTCAGGCAGGCGCCAACCACCGGCCGCCAAGGTCTCCTGCAGCTGTCCGGCATTGCGGGCGCCGACGATGGCGCTGGTCATGAAGGGTTGATCCATTACCCAGCGCAGCGCGGTCTGCGCCGGCGAGCGGCCGATCTCAAGCGCCGTCTCGAGCAGCGTCTGCAGTATCTCGGCGTGGTTGGGTGCGAAGAAGCGACCCTGAAATCCCCAGCCTTCGGCCGAGCGCGTGCCTTCGGCCTTGAGGTCTCCGGGCCTGTACTTGCCGGCGAGATATCCCGACGCCAGGGGCGACCAGGCCACGATACCGAGCCCCTTTTCCTGACAGGCCGGCACGATCTCCTCGTCGATGTCGCGTACTACCAGACTGTATTGCGGCTGATAGGCCTCGAAGCGCGCCCACCCATTGGAATCACTGAGCCACAGCGCCTCCATCAGGCGCCACGCTTCGTAGTTGGAACAGGCCGTGTAGACGACCTTCCCCTGGCGCACGAGATCGTCGAAGGCGCGCAGCATCTCCTCGAGCGGAGTCTGGATGTCGACATGATGGATGTAATAGACGTCGAGGTAGTCGGTCTGCAGGCGCCTGAGGCTGGCCTCGACCGACTGCATGATGTGCAGGCGCGACATGCCCGAATCGTTGGGACGGTGGCCCATTGGATTGAACACCTTGGAGGCGATGATCGCATCGGACCGCCGCCCCTTCAGCGCCTTCCCCAGCATCGTCTCCGACGTGCCGCTCACATAGGCGTCGGCCGTGTCAAAGAAGTTCACGCCGGCGTCGAAGGCCGCATGCACCATGCGTGCTGCTTCCGCCTCATCGGAGCCGTTGCCGAATGTCATGGTGCCGAGGCAGATCTCGGAAACCTTGAGGCCACTGCGGCCGAGGCGGCGATAATCCATGGTCAGAGGCCCAGCATCGCCTTGGCCAGCACGTTGCGCTGCACCTCCGACGAGCCGCCATAGATCGTGGTCTTGCGATTGTTGAAGTAGCGCGGTGCAACGTCGTCGACATACCCGCCGCCGACCGGCACGACATTGCTGTCGTAGTTGCGAAGTTCCGTGAACGGCACGCCGTACCAGCCGACCGCCTCCACGGCGAGCTCGGTCACCTTCTGGCCTACCTCCGTGCCGCGCATCTTCACGATCGAGGCCATGCTGCCGGGGGCATCGCCGGTCTTCATGCTGGAATAGAACATCAGTTCGTTCATTTCGACGGCGTCGATCTCCATTTCGAGCGCCGCCATCTTCTCACGCCATTTTGAATCGGCCGACAACGGCTCCCCGGCATCCAGCTGCGTCTTCGAGAGGGTCTGGAGGTGGCGGAAGGCCTTGCGCAGGCGCGGCCCGAACGCCTGCCCGCCCCGCTCGAATTCAAGCAGGTACTTGGCATAGGTCCAGCCCTTGTTTTCCTCTCCGACCAGGTTCTCGGCCGGAACCTTCACGTCCGTGAAGAAGACCTGATTGATCTCATGGCGCATCGGCGTGCGCGTGCCGTCGACCATGTAGATCGGATCGATGCGAATGCCCGGCGTCTTCATGTCGATCAGCAGGAAGGAGATGCCCTCCTGCGGCTTGCCCTGCGTCGAGGTCCGGACCAAGCAGAAGATCCAGTCGGCAAACTGCGCATTGGTCGTCCAGATCTTCTGGCCGTTGACGATGTAGTGGTCGCCCTGCCGCTCTGCCCTGGTGCGCAGGCTGGCCAGGTCCGACCCGGAGCCGGGCTCGGAATAGCCCTGGCACCACAGCTCTTCGGCAGCTGCGATCTTCGGCAGGAAGCGCTTCTTCTGCCAGTCGCTGCCGTACTTCATCAGAACGGGCGCCACCATCTTGATGCTGAACGACGACAGATAGGGCGAGTCAGCTCGCGCCATCTCCATCTCGAAGATGAATTTCTGCGTCGAGGTCCAGCCCGGGCCGCCATACTCCCTGGGCCAGTTCGGGCAGAGCCACCCGCGACTGGCGAGCTTCTTCTGCCACTGCAGCAGGCGTTCCTTGGAAACATGGCTCGAGCGGCTGCGCCTGCTCTCCTCCGCCACCTCCGGCGGCATGTTCGTCTCGATCCAGTCTCGTACTTCCTTCTGGAAGGCGAGCTCTTCCTGGTTGAATGCCAAGTCCATCGAAATCCTCAACTCCGTCGTCTGGGTTCATGCCGGGCTAGAGGCCCAGCATGACCTTCGACATGATCCCACGCTGGACCTCGGACGAGCCGCCGTAGATCGTCATCTTGCGGCCGTTGAAGTAGCGCGGCGCCAGCACATCGGCCCCCTCGGGTCCGATCGGCTCGACATTGGCGTTCCAGGCCCGCTGCTCGGGGAATGGCTGGGCATAGTAGCCCGCCGCCTCGACGGCGAACTCCTGCACCTGCTGCAGCACCTCGGTGCCACGCAGCTTGATCATCGACGACATAGGCCCCGGGTTCTGGCCGGACGCCAGCCTGGAATAGAATTCCTGCTCGAACATCTCGAGGCCGGAAATCTCGATATCCATGCGGGCAAGCTTCTCACGCCAGGACGGGTCGGCCAGGATCGAATCGTCACCATCGGGCATCGCACGCGACAGGCCCTTCAGTCGCTCGAAGGCAGAACGCAGGCGTGGACTGTAGGGATTGCCGCCGCGCTCGAACTCGAGCAGGTACTTGGCATAGGTCCAGCCCTTGTTCTCCTCGCCGACGCGGTTCTCCACCGGCACCTTCACGTCGGTGAAGACAACCGCATTCACTTCCTGCGTCCCCGCTCTGTTGCCGTCGGCTGTGATGATCGGCTCGACCGAGATGCCGGGCGTCTTCATGTCGATCAGGAGGAAGGAAATTCCCTCCTGCGGTTTGCCCTCGCTGGAGGTCCTGACGAGGCAGAAAATCCAGTCGGCCGTCTGAGCCAGTGTCGTCCAGGTCTTCTGCCCATTGACGATATAGTGGTCGCCCTCGAGCACCGCCTTGGTGCGCAAGGAGGCGAGGTCGGATCCCGAGCCCGGCTCGGAATATCCCTGGCACCAGATCAGGTCGGAATTGAGCATCGGCGGCAGATGCCGTGCCTTCTGCTCCGCCGAGCCATACTTCATGATCACCGGCGCGCACATCTTGGGGCCGAACGGCGATGTGCCTGGAGCGCCGGCGCGAGCCATCTCCATCTCGAAAATATACTTCTGGGTCGTCGTGAAGCCTGGACCGCCGAACTCCTTCGGCCAGCCAGTGCATAGCCAGCCTTTTCTGGCCAGCCGCTTCTGCCAGTCGATCAGCCGCTCCTTCGGCAGGTAGGCATTCCGTGCGGCCTTCAGTTCGCCCACGATCTCGGGCGTCAGGTTGTCCTTCAGCCAGTCGCGCACTTCCTGCTGAAAAGCCAGCTCTTCCTTGCCGAACGTCAAATCCATTGGGGGACTCCTTTGCGGCGCACGGTAGCGCGCCGTTCACGGGATGTTCAAGTCGGCATGCGACCGGTGTTCAGCCGGCCTTCTTGGCCAGATGCGGGAACATGGCAAGACGCGCCGCGTCGTCCATCTCGGCCTTGAACCTGTGCTTGTCTTTCAAGGCCAGCGCCCGTACCGCCGCCGGCCGCGCATTGATCTCGGCAAGATGGCGCTGCAGGTTGGGAAGCTGCTGCGCGCCTTCCTGGCCCAGCACCACCGGTAGCAGGCGCGACCACCCCCATACCGCCATGTCGACGACGGAGTAGTTGTCGCCGCACATGTAGCGTTGCCGGCCCAAGCGGGCATCGAGAATGCCCCAGTGACGCTGGGCTTCGAAGGTATAGCGGTCGACCGCATACTCCTTGGGCTCGGGCGCGAAGTTGCGGAAATGTACCGCCTGCCCCGAGTATGGTCCGATGCCGGATGCGACGAACATCAACCAGGACAGCATTTCGCCGCGCGAGGCAAGCGACGTGCCCGGCAGGAACTGGCCAGTCTTTTCGGCGAGATAGAGCAGAATGGCGTTGCTGTCGAACACCGTGACCCCGTCGTCGACGATGGCGGGAACCTTGGCATTGGGATTGATGGCCAGGAAGGCCGGATCGTGCTGTTCGCCCTTGCGCGTATCGACTGGCACCAGCTCGTATCTGAGGCCCATCTCCTCCAGGCAAAGTGCGACCTTCGTCGGGTTGGGTGCAAGGTTGTAGTAGAACTTGATCATGCTGCCTCCTATTCCGCCTTGGCGCCGGACTGCTTGATGATGGGGTCCCAGAACGCCATCTGGTCGTCATAGAACTTCTTTGCGGATTCCGGCGTCGAGCTCACCAGCTCGATCGCCAGATCGTGCGCCCGCTTGACCACCTCGGGGTGCTTGAGCGCCTGATTGAAGGCCGCATTCAGCTTGTCGATGACCGGCCGCGGAGTCTTTGCCGGCGCGTAGGCCGCGTACCACGTGTTGATCGAGAACGGAAATCCCGCCGCCTCCTGCACTGTCGGCACGTCGGGCAGCTGTGGGAGACGCTTGTCTGCTGCGACGCCGATCACCCTCACCTTGCCGCCGTCGATGAACCCCTTGCTCGATTGCAAGGTGTCGATCTGGAAGGCATGGCGGCCGGCGATCATGTCCACCATGCCGGGCGCGGAGCCCCGGTAGGGCACATGCAGCGCGTCGCCGCCAGCCCGTTTCGCCAACAGGTAACTGGACATATGGATCATGCCGCCATTGCCGGACGAGGCGTAGGAGTACTTGCCCGGATCCTTGCGCAGCATGGCGATCAGCTCGGCCATGTCCTTGGCGCCGTTGGCCGGCACGAGCACGATCAGCGGGACGCTCGCGACATAGGCGATCGCCTGCAGGCCGCTCACCGGATCATAGCCGAGCTGTCGACCGTAGAGCGCCGGTGCCATGGCCATGGTCGAAGCGCTGAACAGGATCGTGTAACCGTCGGGCTTGGCATCTGCGACGAGGGCAGTGCCTATGTTGCCTGTCGCACCGGGCTTGTTCTCGACCAAGACCTGTTGGCTCAGGATCTCGCTCAGCTGCTGCGCCAGCAATCGCCCAACCACGTCAGTCGGTCCGCCCGGCGCGAACGCGATGACCATGCGGATCGGCTTGTCGGGATAAGCTCCCTGGGCTCGTGCGCTGCCCATCCACGCGAGCCCTGCAGCACCGGCGAGTGCTGTCCTTCGTGACAGTTCCATCGCTTCCTCTTTATTCGACCCTGGCGCCGGACGATTTCACGATCGGCTCCCACAGGGCGATTTGTGTTTCGTAGAATTTCTTCGATGATGCCGGAGTCGACGGTATCAGCTCGATCGCCATCGGCTTGGCCTTCTCGACCATCTCGGGATGCCGTATCGCCTGGTTGATTGCCGCGTTGAGCCTGTCGACGATCGGCCTGGGCGTGCCTGCCGGCGCGAAGACCAGGTTCCATGTGACGACTTCGATCGGAAAGCCCGCCTTCTCCTTCACCGTCGGTACGCCGGGCATCGACGCCACCCGTTGGTCCGTGCACACGGCTAGGATGCGCAGACGACCAGCGTCCACGAACCCCTTGCTGGTGCCTAGCGTGTCGATCTGGAAGGTGTGACGCCCCGCCAGCGTGTCCTGCATCGCCGGCGCCGAACCCTTGTAGGGCACGTGCAACGCGTCGCCGCCGGCTCGCTGGGTGAACAGAAGGCTGCCCATGTGGATGAGGCTGCCATTGCCGGGCGATGGGTACGAGTGCTTGCCCGGCTCCTTGCGCAGGACCTCGACGAGCTCCTCGATCGACTTCACGCCGCCTGCGGGCGCCACGACGATCATCGGCACAGTGGTGAAATGTGCCACTGCCTCCAGCCCGTCGACCGGGTCGTAGGGCAGCTTGTCATACAGCGCCGGCACGATGCTCATGATCGAGGTGCCGAGCAGCAGCGTATGACCGTCCGGCTTGGCGTCCGCCACGATCTGCGAGGCGATGTTTCCGGCAACGCCCGGCTTGTTCTCGACAACGAATTGCTGCCCCAGGATCTCGGTCAGCCGCTGTGCCAGCAGCCGGCCGGCGACATCGGTCGGACCACCGGGCGGGAATCCGATGACGAGCCTGAGCGGACGATCCGGATAGGACTGCTGGGCCATTGGCATCGAGGGCATTGTCAGTGCCACACCAGCGGCAAGCAGGCCGCGACGGCCAAGTCTGTTCATACTTTCTTTCCTCCCTTTGCATGCGAGTCTAAGGCTATGCTTGCCGTCGGCAACCCATCGGGTCCGTACAGAGGAAATGGCCATGGCGAAGCGCATCAACCGCGCCGTCGAGCTGCTGGAGGCCGACCAGGCGATCTACTATGACGGCCCCCATACCGGGCATGTCCTGAC
>QFCS01001296.1_pt1 | contig 12719 bp, 11 predicted proteins | sample 3576561 | NCBI WGS metagenome assembly QFCS01 | reverse complement strand
CGAAGGTCTGCTCCGCAGGACCGCCGGCAGCGCGGCGGCGGCGTACGGCCTCGCGGAGCTTGGCCGCGGCCGGCATCCGCTCGGCGGTCGCCTGGCCGACGACCTCGTCGACCCAGCCCTCGACCAGCGCGAGCGCGATCTCCAGGCGTGACAGCGCCGCCTTCTGTGCATCGGTCTGCGGCGGGTCGAACAGCCCGCCCTCGAGCAGGTTCTGCACGGACTCCAGGTTCGACGGATCGATCCCGCGCAGCTGCTCCTGGACCTGGTCCTGGATCTGCTGGGCGTTGATCTCCAGGCCCCTCGCGTAGTCCGTGACGGCGCCGAGCAGGTGCTCCCGCAGCCACGGGACGTGGGCGAAGAGTCGCTGGTGCGCGGCCTCGCGCAGCGCCAGGTAGAGCATCACGTCGTCCTCGCCGACGTCGAGGCCCTCGGCGAAGGTGCGCACGTTGCTCATCACGAGGGCCGCCTTGCCCGGAGCCCCGAGCGGGAGACCGATGTCGGAGGCGGTCAGCACCTCGCCGGCGAGGGCGCCGAGCCCCTGCCCGACCTGCATCGCGAGCATGCCGCCGACCGCCTGGCCGATGATCCCGACCAGCGGGCCGGCCGCGGCCTTCATCTCCTCGGGCAGGCCGCTGGAGAGCCCGGTGACCGAGCGCGCGGCGACGGGCTCGACCAGCACCTTCCACACCGGCTGGGTCTCGACCAGCCACTCGGCGCGACTCCAGGCCGCCGTCGTACCGACGCCGGAGGGGAAGCCGGTCGCGGTGTCGAGCCAGTGGTCGGCCAGCCGGACGGCGTCCGCCACGCGGTCGCGGTCGCGCTGGACGGGCGAGGGGTCGGGCTCCTGGGCGATGCCCTGGCGCGCGACGTCGTTGGCCGCGTTCCAGTTCAACGGACCGTCGTGGGGCTGCATCAGGTTCTGCAGCTGCTGGAAGAACGCCATCCCGCCGCCGGGACCGCCGGGGAACGCACCACCGGGGAACGCGCCGCCGAGGGCGCCGAAGATCTGCTCGAACGGCGTGCCCTTGAACGGGTTCGGCTGGTCGTCGCCCGGGTTGTTGGTCATGATCCGAATTTACGCCCGATCGCCAACCGACGGTGTCGGGGAGACCCCTGAACCTCCCCCGGGAACTCCTAGAGTGCTGCCATGAGCAGCAGCGCCGTGCGCCTCGTCGCCGTCTCGGATCGACCGCTGTCGGTGAGCGAGGTCATCGACAGCCTGGACGACCCGTCGGCGGGCGGCCTCGTCCTCTTCGTCGGCCGGGTCCGCGACCACGACCAGGGACAGGGCGTCACCGGACTGTCCTACTCGGCGCACCCCTCGGCCCTCGACCGGCTGCGCGCGGTCTGCGAGCGGATCGCCGACGAGTACGACGTGACGGCGCTCGCGGCCGTCCACCGGGTCGGCGACCTGGAGATCGGCGACCTGGCGGTCGTCGTCGCGACCACCGCCGGACACCGAGGTTCCTCCTTCGAGGCCAGCCGTGCGCTGATCGACACGCTCAAGGCCGAGGTGCCGATCTGGAAGCACCAGCGCTTCGCCGACGGCTCCGACGAGTGGGTGGGCTCTCCCTGAGCCGGTCTGCGGGGCGTGTCCTGACCGATCCGTCCCCGCCGTCGACCTAGGCTCGTGGGGTGGAGATCCTGCTGTGGCTGCTGCCGGCCGCCGTGCTGACCCTCGCCTCGATGGCGTGGGTGGCGTGGTGGGGGCGCGCGGGCCGCGGCGAGGTCGATCGCGAGACGGCCGCGCGCCGGCTCGGGGAGGCGCTGTCGCGCGAGCAGCGCAGGCGGCCGGGGTACGCCGTACCGCGGCGTGAGGCCGATCCGGCCAGCGGTGTCGCCCTGCGCGCGTCCCGCGCCCGGCCGGTCGGTCTGCCCGGCGGGCGTCAGGACGACACGGTGGAGGCGGAGACGCCCGACGTGGTCCTCCGGCCGGTGGCCGAGGAGCCGGGAGACGGCGCCGAGGGCGCCGAGGGCGGGACGACGAGGGACCGGCGCGCCTCCTGACCTGGCCCGCTGATCGGTGCGGTGGCACCCTCCGCGTCCCGCCGATTGGTCGAGTCTGACAAGGTAGTCGCCATGAGTCAGCGCCTGTTCGCCGTGTGCATCGCGGCTCCCTTGGTGCTGATCCTGGGCGGCGTGGCGCTCGCGGTCCCGCTTCCCTACGCCTCCTACAGTCCGGGACCGACCTTCGACGTCCTCGGCAAGGATTCCGACGAGGCCGAGCTGATCCAGGTCGACGGCCACGAGTCGTACTACGACGACGGCCAGATCCGGTTCACGACCGTGGTCGCCTCGTCGTACGGGCAGCGGCTCTCGCTCGGCGAGGCGTTGGCTCGCTGGGTCGACCCGGACAAGGCGGTTGTGCCGTACCGCGTCGTGCATCCGCCGGACTCGTCGGCGGAGCAGGAGAAGGCCGAGGGCGCGATCCAGATGTCGACCTCGCAGGACGTCGCGAAGGCGATCGCCCTCCAAGAGCTCGGCATCGAGTCGCCCGCGGCGATCCAGGTCGGGATCGTCGACGAGGAGGGGCCGGCCGGCAAGAAGCTCCTGGTCCGCGACATCTTCAAGGAGGTCGACGGCGAGCCGGTGACCTCCACCGAGCAGATCGTCGACGCGGTGCGTAGCCACGACGACGGCAGCCTGGTGGAGTTCCGGATCCAGCGCGACGACCGCGAGCTGACGGTCCGGGTCAAGCCGGAGGTCGACGAGGAGGACGTGCCGAAGATCGGCGTGACCCTCGGCGTCGGCTACGACTTCCCGTTCGACATCACCCTGCGCGTCGATCCCAACGTGGGCGGACCCAGCGCCGGGCTGATGTTCTCGCTCGCGATCTACGACACCCTCACCCCCGGCTCCTTGACCGGTGGGGCGACCGTCGCCGGCACCGGGGAGCTGCGTCCCGACGGCACCGTGGGGCCGATCGGCGGCATCCAGCAGAAGATCGCGGGTGCGGAAGAGGCGGGCGCCGAGCTGTTCTTCGTGCCCGAGGACAACTGCTCCGACACGACCGGGCTCGACCCCGACCTGCGCCTGGTGAAGGCGACGACCATGCACGAGGCGCGCACCGCGCTCGAGAAGTGGGCGGGCGACCACGACGCCAAGCTCCCGACCTGCTGAGACTGCCGAGACCGAGGAACGAGCGGACCCGAGCCATGGACTACGAGCTGGACGTCGACCCGGCACTCGCCGCCGCCGTTCTCGAGATCGAGAAGCACCAGGCCCGCCTGGGCTGGGACCAGCCCGCCCGGCTGTACGCGCTGGTGGACACCGCGCGGATCGTCGAGCAGGAGCCGGCCCTGGCCGCCCAGCTGGGTCTGGACGGCCCGAAGGAACGCGGATCGATGACCCCGATCGAGCAGGACGAGCTGCCGCCCGGACAGGAGCTCGAGAGCGTGCTCCCCGGGATCGTGTGGCCCCCGGTCGTGGTGGGCTGTGCCGCGGTGGTGGAGCGCCTCGTGCTCCCACCGGCGGCCGACGGACAGGTGCCGGACGATCCGGCTGCGGCGTTGGAGTTCGCTCGGGAGCATCCGGACGCCGAGGAGGTGCGCATCGTCGCCGGGGTCACCCGGCACGGTGCCAGCTACTGCGCCCTGCGATTGCGCAGGGAGGACGACGACAGCGCCGTGATGGGCGGGACCGACGTGGTTCCGGGCCTGATCGAGCTGTTGCGCGGCACGTTGGCCGACGACGTGCTGGAGGACGTGGAGGACCGAACCATGGGTGGCAGCGATGAGTGAACTGTTCGACGAGGAGCCCGAGCGCCCCGCACCGGAGCGACCGGGGAGGCGGGCCCGAGCGCTGGTGATCACCGGCGCGATCCTGGTGGTGGGCTTCTTCCTGCTCAGCGCCTTCGCGGGCATCTACACCGACCGGCTGTGGTACTCCGAGGTCGGCTACCGCGAGGTGTTCACCAAGCTGTTGTGGACCCGCGTGGGGCTGTTCGTCGTCTTCGGCGCCTTCATGGGTGCGGTCGTCGCGGTCAACATGTACCTCGCGTTCCGCTTCCGCCCGCTGTTCCGGATGCCCGGGCCCGACAACGGCGTGGACCGCTACCGCGACGCCGTCACCCCGATCCGCGGCTGGCTGCTCGCCGGCGTCGGCGTGGTCATCGGCATCTTCGCCGGAACCTCGGCGATCGGTCAGTGGCGCAACTTCCTGCAGTGGCGCAACGCCGAGGACTTCGGCCAGAAGGACGCCTACTTCAACCGCGACATCGGCTTCTACGTCTTCCACCTGCCGTGGTGGAACTTCGTGGTCGACTTCGTCATGGCCGCCGCGATCGTGGCGCTCATCGGCACCGCGGTCGTGCACTACCTGTACGGCGGCATCCGGCTCCAGGCCTCGCACGACCGGCTCTCCGGTGCCGCCCAGGTGCAGCTGTCCGCTCTCCTCGGCGTCTTCGTGCTCGCCAAGTCGGTCGACTACTACCTCGACCGCTACGACCTCGTCACCGACGACCACCGTCTCTTCACCGGCATGAACTTCACCGCGGAGAACGCGCTGCTTCCGGCGCGCAACATCCTCGTCGGGGTCGCCCTCATCTGCGCGGTGCTGTTCTTCCTCAACATCTGGCGCAAGACCTGGCAGCTGCCCTCGGTCGGCCTCGCCCTCCTGGCGCTCTCCGCCGTGCTGCTCGGCATGATCTGGCCCGCCATCGTGCAGAACTTCCAGGTGAAGCCGTCGGAGGCCGACAAGGAGAACCCGTACATCAAGGTCAACATCGACGCCACCCGCGAGGCCTACGGTCTCAGCGACGTCGAGAGTGAGCGGTACGAAGGCACGCCCACCGGCGACACGACCGCCGACGAGGGCGTCGGCGTGCTCGGCCAGCTGACGAACACCCCCGTCGTCGACCCCCAGCAGGTCCGCGACACCTTCCAGCAGCGCCAGCAGGTCCGCGCCTACTACTCGGTCGCCTCCGTCCTCGACGTCGACCGCTACGTGATCGACGGCGAGGAGGTGCCGCTCGTTCTCGGCGTGCGCGAGCTCGACCAGTCCGGCATCAACTCCTCCGACCAGAACTGGTCCAACCTCCACACCGTCTACACCCACGGCGAAGGCCTGATCGCGGCGTACGCGAACCGGATCTCCGACAGCGAGGTCAACGGCCGGATCGTGTGGGCCGAGGGCATCAGCGGCGAGAGCACCCGCGGCGCCAGCGACCTGACGAACACCGAGGAGTTCGAGCAGCGGATCTACTTCGGCGAGCAGAGCCCGTCGTACTCGGTGGTCGGCAAGGCGAACGCCGACGCCTCCAGCGTCGAGCTCGGTCTCGCGAACACCGACAACGACGAGGGCGACCAGCGCACGACGTACGACGGCAAGGGCGGCGTCGACATCGGCAGCACCTTCAACCAGCTGATGTACGCCATCAAGTTCGGCGAGCCGAACTTCCTGCTCTCCGGGCGGGTCAACGGCAACTCCAAGGTGCTCTACAACCGCACTCCCGTCGAGCGCGTCGAGAAGGTCGCACCGTGGCTGACCGTCGACGGCGACCCCTACCCGGCGGTCGTCGACGGCAAGATCGTGTGGATCATCGACGGCTACACCACCACCGACCGCTACCCGAACTCGCAGCGCGAGTCCTTCGACTCGATGATCGACGACTCGCTGCAGCAGGAGACCGGGCTCCAGACGATCCCGACCGACGAGATCAACTACATGCGCTCGGCGGTCAAGGCGACCGTCGACGCCTACGACGGCACCGTCACGCTCTACCAGTGGGACGAGGACGACGCGATCCTCAAGACGTGGATGAAGGTGTTCCCCGACTCGGTGACGCCGAAGGACGACATCCCCGACGAGCTGATGGCGCACCTGCGCTACCCCGAGGACCTGTTCAAGGTGCAGCGCTACCAGCTGGCGAAGTACCACGTCACCGACGCGGGCGAGTTCTACTCGGCCAACAACCGCTGGGAGGTCCCCGAGGACCCGAACGCGGCGCGGCAGGTGTTCCAGCCGCCGTACCGGCTGTTCTCCACGGGCGTCGACAACACCAACGACTGGTCGCTGACCTCGGTGTTCGTGCCGCGCGGGAAGGGCACGCTGGCGTCGTACCTGCAGGTGAACTCGGACGCGAACTCGCCGGCCTTCGGCAAGCTCCGGCTGTTGGAGATGACCGACGCCAACACGCCCGGCCCCGGCCAGGTGGCCAACCAGATGCAGCAGGACGAGGACGTCGTCGACGCCCTCACGCCGTACCGGGTGCAGGGGGCGACGCCGCCGCGCTTCGGCAACCTGCTGACGCTGCCGGTGGACGGCGGGCTGATCTACATCCAGCCCGTGTACGCCGTCCGGACCTCGGGTGCCTCGGCCTTCCCGATCCTGCAGTTCGTGATCGTGAAGTACGGCGAGCGCGTCGGCATCGCGCAGAACCTGCCCGCCGCGCTGGGCGACGCTCTGGGCGTCGACCTCGAGACGGGCCAGGAGACCCCGGATCCGGAGACGCCGGAGGAGCCGGGCGGTGAGGATCCGGAGACTCCGGAGGAGCCGGGTGGCGAGGAGCCGCCCACCGGCAACCTGAACCAGCAGATCGCCGAGGCGCTGCGCAAGGCCGACGAGGCGTTCAAGGCCGCCGAGGCCGCGCAGGCCGAGAACGACACCGCGGAGTGGGCGCGCCAGCTGGAGCTGGCCCAGCGCCAGGTCGAGCGCGCCGTGCGCCTGGCCGACCAGCGCGACAACCGCTAGGTAAGTCGTGCCGCCGTGATCCCGCCGACGTGCGGGATCATGGCGGCATGCTGCTGACCCTCGACCTGGTCGGGATCTTCGTCTTCTCGATCTCCGGCGGGCTGGTCGCCGTGCGCAACCAGCTCGACATCGTCGGTGTCGTGGTGTTGGCGATGGCCACCGGGCTCGGCGGCGGTGTCATCCGCGACGTGGTCATCGGCGCCGTCCCGCCGCCCGCCGTCGACGACTGGCGCTACCTCGTCGTGCCCCTGGTCGGGGGACTGGTGACCTTCGCCTGGCATCCAGCCGTCGGCCGGATGGAGCGGGTCATCAACGTGTTCGACGCCTTCGGCCTCGGACTGTTCTGCGTCGCCGGCGCCCTCAAGGCCCACGAGTACGGGCTGGGGCCCGTGCCCGCCGCCGCGCTCGGCATGGTCACCGGCGTCGGGGGAGGGATCATCCGCGACCTGCTCGCCGGGCGCGTGCCCGTCGTCCTGCGCCACGGGGAGCTGTACGCGACGCCCGCGCTGGCCGGTGCCGCCGTCGTCGCCACCGGGGTCGAGCTCGGCGCGCCCGCCGAGGTGATGGTGGTGCCCGCCGCGGTCGTGACGATCGGCTGGCGGCTCCTCGCGCTGCAGCGCGGCTGGACGGCGCCGGTGCCGCGGGTGCCACCGTCGCCGCCGGCCGGGTAGCGCCCCGATTTGGCTCTGGTCGGCCTCGTCCCGTAACGTTGGGTTCACCGACGCGGGGTGGAGCAGCTCGGTAGCTCGCTGGGCTCATAACCCAGAGGTCGCAGGTTCAAATCCTGCCCCCGCTACGAAGAAAGGCCCTCTGACCAGCGGAAACGCCGGTCAGAGGGCCTTTCAGGTTTCTGACCAGATGCGATAAGTGGGCGGAAATTGGGCTCTTAGTGTGGGCACTCAGAGCGCGTCCCCACGGGCGCGAACACGCAAGTGCCCTCGCCGTGAAGACAGCGAGGGCACTCTTGAGTGGGCGGGCGCCGAGTGGGTCCCGTCACGTCGTTGGCGTGATGGGCGGCCGGAACCGTTCGAGGTAGTCGGTCAGGTCAGGCGCGACCTTGGCCTTGTGGATGTAGTGCTCCAGCGTGATGTCCTCGTTGGCGTGACCCAGCTGGGCTTGCGCCGCCTTCGAGTCGACGGTCTGGTCAATCAGGGTCGCGACCGACTTGCGGAAGGTATGGAAGGTGACCCAGTCGTAGGCGGTGCCATCGACTACCCGGTTCCACAACCGTTCCCAATTGGAAACCTGACGCCACGTTCCATTTCGGGTCGTAAACACCGCGCCGTTCCTATTGGCGGGACTCTCTATCATTCGGCGCATCAGGATGTCGACGGCGAATGGTGGGAGAAACAGGGTCCGGTAGCCGGCGTCCGACTTCGTCCACGGCTGGCGGAACGTCCCCTTACCGGTCTCGGTGACGATCGTGCCCGACACTGTGAGGGTCGGCGTCTCGGACGAGAGGTTAATCTCGGGGTAGATGAACCCGGCTGCTTCGCCAATGCGACACCCGGTGGCGAGCATCAGGTCGACGATGTCGCGGAGGTCGGCCGTCATCCGCGGCCCGGGTCGCTTGCGCTTCATCTCGGTGTCGATGAGCGCACGGACCTGGTTGACCTGCTCGAGGTCGAGGTAGGTGATCTCCTTCCGCGGCCGTGAGATCCGAGCGACCTCCTTGACCGGGTTCGCCGGGATGGCGTCATGCCGCACCGCGACGCCGAACATCTGGTGCAGCGCGTTCCGCAACTTCGCCACGTCCGCTCCAGTCGCGGCGCGCTCCTTGATGACTCGGTCGATGACACTCGTGCGGCAGTCGGCGATTCTCCGCTGCCCGATTGCCGGGAGCACCTGGTTGTTCACCACGCTCCGATAGGCGCGCAGCGAATTGGCGCTGACGTTGTTGTCGACCTCCTTCTCCTTCAGCCAGAAGGCGGCCAACTCGGCGATCGACCTCTGTGGCGTCAGTTCGCCATCCCCCACATCTGAGCCCTTCAGGGCCTGCAGCTTCTGGATGAGGGCAGTTCGGGCGGCCGACTCGCTGTGAGCCCGAGCGCGCTGCTTGGCTACACGGCCACTGAAGAGGGCATAGCGAGCCTCGGCCTGGTAGGTCCCGGTCTTGGTCCGCGTGACGCTGATCTTCCCCCAAGTCCCGGGGGGCATCGGCGGCCGACCGCTCACCGGCCGGCCTCACACGAACGCAACGAACTGGCTCCCAGGGCATTTGGGTTTCGAGACATGGCGACTTCTCCGTGGCGGTGGTAGATCGCGAATCGTATCCAGATCAGGCCGGGCGCGCGTCGGTGTGGAGGTCGAGGTAGTTCTCGATCTCACTGCGCCGGTACCGGATGCCGTTGCCGACCTTGATCGCGCGCGGTCCTCGGCTCCGGCTCCGCCATTGGTACAGCGTGCCTTTGGGGACGCCTAGCCAGTCCGACACCTGGTCGACGGTCAGGAGCGGGTCGTAGGCGGGACCATTCGTCGACGGAGACGCTGACCGGCCGGGCGCGCCGGTCGGTGCCGAGAGTTCTACTGAATGGGCCTGCTTCGCCCTCTCTGTGGCTAACTCTCGCGCATCGTGTACCGCTCGTGCCTGCCTCTGTGCCGCAGTTGGTCGTGCCATCGTGGTTCAGTCCCTCATCCCAGGGCCAGCCAGGCTGTCGGTACGTGTTCCCGGTTGGTCTTCGGCTGGCGCAAGCCACGGGGCAACTTGATCCGCTGCCAGCAACGCGTCGAACCGGGCAACTCCGTCGGAATCGCCCGGCATGGCGTCCGGCTGCGCGGGCGCACTGGTCCGTAAGGGGATGTGCGCGTCGGAGGCATGGAGTGGGCGCAGGAACCGGGCAAGTCGCCAACGGTCGGGGTGAGTCATGACCGGCGGGGCGACCAGGTCGCGGTCCTTCAGGTTCTGAAAGCCCTTCGACTTGGCCCATCCGCAGGGGCGCATCACGTCGCGCGCGTTCACGGCTACATGGCGAGGATCATGCAAGGGCGGTAAGTCGTCGTGCATGCCGTTGGCTAGTTCGTCGCTCATGGTGACATCCCCTCAACGCCCCGCGGTGGGAGGTCGGGTCGGTGTGGTCGGGTCCGAAGGACTTCGCGTACCAACCTTCGATCACATCACTAGCGGGCTTCGTACTACGTTGCTGACAGTCACCTAAGTGCGACGAGGACCGCCGAGCGATCACGCCGAGACGATTTCTCCCAGAATCTCGGCGTTGGCGGGTCACCCGACTCGATACGGCCGTTTGACCAGACTGGACGGTTACCGCCGGTGATGCGGCGTCGCCAGAATCGGTGGACCGGCCAACTCGTGTGTGACCACGGTTGATTGGCGAGGCTCTGGCTGACTTGCCCGCACAGTGGATGGGTGGTTCGCGAGCGTGATTGTCGCCGCGGACGCTGACGCAGACGAGGCCGCAACGACCGTCGCACTCGACTTCGCGAGCGCCTCTTGTGCCGGGCGCGGTATCGAGACGATCCGTCGAGCGAGGATGTCGGCGGGGGAGACCCACACGACGTCGCCCTCGGCCGGCGGGGTGGCTAGACCGGCCTCGACGTCGTCGTGCGCTCGGCGGGACAGGGCTCGGGCAGGGCCAGTGAGATTGGGGGTGTCGGCCTTCTCGGCGACGACGTGCGCGAGCTCGGACCCAGCCTCGATCGCGCGGAGCGCAGCCACGCTGGCCTGGGGCAGGCCGGGCTGGGCGGCGACGACCTCCGGTGTCGCGAGCGTGGTGGTGTCGTGGGTGATCTGGCGGTAGGCAGCCCGGACCTCTGCTGCCGCGCGCGCCAAGGGCTCCTCGAGGCGGGCGCCCGGGGGAGCGAGGTCGCCCCAGCGGCTGGCCAGGTTGCTCCAGGCGCGCCCTGCTTCGGCGATCGCGGGAACGAGGCGGTCCCAGGGCTCGAGGATGCCGGCGGTAGCGGCCGCGTCGACGAGCACCATGCTGGCGCCGGCGATGAGTCCTTGGGTGCGGGTGATGAGGAGGATGTTGGACGGCGCGAGGTCACGGGCCAGGGCGCGGTGGGACTGGATGTCCCAGCTGGCCAGCGCCTGGGCCAGTCGGCCGGGGTCGTCGACGTGCCGGATCGCCTCGCCGGCGAGGGCTTGGGGGAACCGGTCGGTCAGGTAGCTGCGGGCGGTGTTCTCGCACGCGGACATCCGGTCGACCCAAACCCCGGTGGGTGCGACTGCGTAAGGGGAGTGGTGCTGGGCCAGTTGGACGCGGCGGCCTGCCTCGCGGGCGTCGTTGACACGGTCGCGGCCGTTGTCGTGCAGGGCGACGTTGACGGCGTGGGCGGTCAGGTAGAGGCCGTGCATGATCCTGGTACGGGCTGCCTCGAGGTCGCGTTGGGCCTCGGGCCGCTCGTCGCGGATCTCGGCTCCGTAGCGGCGCACCAGGGCAGCGGCGTTGACCAGGGTTTGGGTCATCTGGTCGACGCGGGGGTCGGTCGGGCCCTGACCTGGCCACGCCTTCCGGCTGGACAGGCTGCTCTCGATGGTTGCGGCCTGGGCGGAGAGGCTGGTGATGGGGCGATCGCGCTCATCGACGCCCGGCCGGCGCTCCGGCAGGGAGGCCCACAGGTCCTCAGCTGCCTTGACCATCGTGGGCCAGCTGCGCAGCAGCGTGCCGGCGTCATCGCCTCCGACGTCCATGAGCAGCTGGCGGGCCAGGTAGTCGACGTCGAAGAGCATCTCGCCGACGCTGCGTACGTCGCGCGTGGTCATCGGGATCTGGTCGACGTCGATGAGTTCCTGGTCGATGTCGGCGTACGCCAGGCGCAGGTCAGTAGCCAAGGCCGCGGGCTTCCCGGATGAGGTCGCACAGGTCGACGACCAGCTGCGAGCCGTGGACCAGGTCCGGCTTGTGCAGCGGTAGCGGGCGGGTCAGCTCCTCGGCCTCGGTGAGCAGCTCCAGGGGCGTGCGCTCCTTGAGGTCAGGGAGCGGGTCGACGTCGGGCAGTTCGTAGTCGTCGGGCAGCAGGGCGCTGGCCTGGGAGTGCGCGAGGTAGACACCCAGCCCGAGGTCGTGGAGCGGGGAGTCGGGGGCGGCCTCGTCGGCGTCGCTCCACACCTGGGCAGCGGCCTGGTGCAGCAGCTGGGCGATCGAGCCGAGGCGGTCCCAGGTGGCGTCAGCGTTGAGGGTGTCCACGGGTGTTCCTTTCGGTCGGAGGTCGGTCTGGCCCATGAACCCACGTCCCGGCCGCGCCCGCTGCGCCGAGCAGCGTGGCTGTGGATAACTCGGGGTGCTGTCGGCACCTGGGCACAAACTGGTCTCGTTCGCCTATGTCGTTCGGCGGTTGCCGGACGATCACCGCGAGCAAAGTCAAGAGTTCCGCACTAGTGCTGCAAGATGGAGGAGGGTCGAGATGAGGTTCCCGATGACCGTGCTGAGAGCCGTGACGCTGGCGCCGGCACTGCTGGTGAGCTTCGTCCTCACTGTGGTGGTGTGCGCCCTGCTCCCGCCGGCGCTGGGCCTGGTGGCGTTCATGGCTGCGTGCGGCGTGCTGGGCGCGCTGGCGTTGGGGCAGCTGCAGGAGCCTGCGGTCGCGGCGTTGACCAGGTCGCGGCCGGCGACGGAGGCCGAGGTCCGGGTGATGGCGCCGGTGCTGGCCGAGCTGGGCGGCCGCGGTGTCGACGTCGGCGCGCTGTTCGTGCGCCGGGCGCAGCGACCGAGCACCCCGGTGGCGGTGGCGATCGGCCGGCGCGCCGTGGTGGTCAGCCCTGGGCTGGTCGAGGCGACGTACCGCGGCGGTGTGACCGGCGCGGAGGCGGCCGCCGCGCTGGCTCATGCGGTCGGCCGGCGCCAGGCGTTCCAGCCGCGTCTGGAGCTGGCCGTGCTCGCGGCGACGACGCCGTGGCGGCTGATGGTGGCGACGTTCCGCGGCGTCGGCCGTGCATTCGCCTGGCTTCCGTTCATGCGGCTGGCCTGGACGCTGCGCGGCGTCGTGGGGGTGATCTGCGTGGTGCAGTCGGTCGTCGAGGATCGGGCCTGGGCCGGTCTGCTCGGGGGCGCGGTCATCGCGCTGACCTACCT
>QFCS01006401.1_pt1 | contig 12748 bp, 11 predicted proteins | sample 3576561 | NCBI WGS metagenome assembly QFCS01 | reverse complement strand
GGGACGGATAATCCCGCTCGTGATCCAGCACCATCCGGATCGCCCGCTCCCGCACCTCCGGGGCAAACTTGTTCGTTGTCTTGCTCATATCGGCTCCTTCTACTCAAGAGTTGGAGCCTCCGGCAAACGTGGGGCGGTTCAGTCCGCCTGCTTGCCGCATCTGCTGACGCACGCCAAACTTTGGTGCTCGCGAGACGCCGTGACGAATTGTCGGTATCGATGCTCCCCGAGATCGAGACCGCGGTCCAGGCCGCCTTGGGTCAATCGCCGAGCGCGTATCCGGAGACAGAGGCCGCGCTCAATGAAGCCGTTCGGGCCACCGAAGCGAAGATAGCCGCAGCAGAGCGAGTGGGTTCACTCCGCATCGAAGCGCTTGCGGAACTGGATAGCCGCATTCGCGACTTGGAGAAGCTGCGGACGTTGCAATCCGAGCGAGACCGCGATCAGAAGCGACTGACTGATGTCGAAAAGGCGCTCAAGAACGTCGAGACCAGCAGAGGGCACGCGAAGAAAGTATCTGAAGCCGCGGATACGGTCCGCTCAGAAATCGTGAAAAAGGTTTTCAGCACGTCGCTGAATAAGGTCTGGCGTGATTTGTTTGTTCGGCTGGCCCCGTCCGAGCAGTTTGTGCCGGCCTTTCGGCTGCCGACGGGTTCGGGCGGTAAGGTCGAAGCCATCCTGGAAACGTTGCATCGATCAGGCAAGGCGTCCGGATCCCCCGGAGCGATGCTCAGTCAGGGAAATCTGAACACCGCTGCGCTGACGCTCTTCTTGGCCCTTCACCTATCAGTGCCGGTGCGGATGCCTTGGCTTGTGCTCGACGATCCTGTTCAGTCCATGGATGATGTCCACACGGCACAGTTTGCAGCGTTGCTGCGAACATTGGCCAAAGGCATGGATCGGCAGATCATTATCGCAGTGCACGAACGCGCTCTGTTCGACTACCTCACCTTGGAACTGAGCCCGGCCTTCCCTGGAGACAGCCTGATTGCTGTCGAGATAACGCGAAACTTCGACGGGCACGCCGTCGCAATGCCTCGTGCCTTTTCGTTCGAAGAGGATCGTGCGATTGCGGCCTAGCCGGGCGCACCGTGGCTCGACCTGCCAAAAGGCCGCCGGACGCGGGATCAGACGGCAGGCTTGGCCCAATTACCTACAACGGGATCTTGGTCCCAGAAATCCGTACGGGGTCCAAGCCTGCCTGCTCCGGGTGGAGCAACCGTGGTTTCGATTTGTCTGGATCAAACGAGGCGCCCGTCTTCCACATTGCCATCAGGATCACAGCGAGCTTCCTTGCGACGGCAACGCGAGCCTTGAGAAATCCGATCTTTGTTGCCAGCCGGAGTCCCCAAGTGCGCAATGAACTTTCGGTTTTGATTGTGCGAAGCAGCACGGTGGCTGCCGTGATTAGGTGCGACCTGGTCAGCTTGTTTCCGTAACGGCTGATTCGGCCGCGGCGCGCGGTGGCACCGGATTGATATAGATTGGGCGTTAGGCCGAGATAAGGCCCGACATCTCGATTGCTTCTAAAGCGGTACGGGTCTCCGACGGCGCTGTAAAATGACAGCGCTGTAATTGTCCCAACGCCAGGAATCGTCTGAAATCTGGCGCAAACCGGGATGCTGGCGGCCATTGTGCGCATCTTTCGATCCATATCCCAGATATGAGAGCGCAGATCTTCTCCTATCCTGACCAGGGGATCCAAATCGACGCGGATCGTCACGCCGTTGGTGCTCAAAAGCCTGAGTTGGTTCGCGACTTCAGCTGCGAGCGATCCTCGCCCATTCAGGAGCTTGATACTGGCACCGTGCAATCTGAATATGGACTGGAGCAGCGCATCCGTCCTGGCTCGATGCTTTAACAGAGTTCGACGGATGTTGATCATTATCCGGATGTCCTGGTGCTCCACCGGTTTGATGAAAACATGGGGACCGAAGGACTGCGCTAGTCGGCCAAGCTCAGCGAGACCTTTGGCATCATTCGCATCAGTCTTTTGACGTCGGATCGCCAGGAATTTGCTTGATTTGCGAACGTCGACTGAGTAGCCCCCAGGTTTCTGGACGCCTTCGATCCTAATTTTGAGGACAGGAGGCGACGATGGGGAAGCCCAATTTCAGCGATGAGTTCAAGCGTGATGCGGTGGCTCAGATCACCGAACGGGGTTATCCGGTAGCTGAGGTGTCGCAGCGGCTCGGCGTCAGCCAGCATTCGCTGTATGCCTGGAAGCGGCAGCTGGCGAAGGTTGTGTCCGGCGATGCCAGCAAGGACGCCGAGATCCGCCAGTTGAAGCGCGAACTGGCCCGGGTGACGGAGGAGCGCGACATCTTAAAAAAGCCACCGCGTATTTCGCTCGAGATGCAAAGTGAGATACGCGTTCATTGCCGAGCATCGCGATCGCTTTGGCGTGCGGGCAATGTGCCGCTGCCTCGCCGTGCAGCCCAGTGGTTTCTATGCTTGGCAGAAGAGCCCGCTGAGCCAGCGGGCTCGGGAAGATGCTCGGCAAACGGAGCTGCTACGGCGGGCCTGGAACGATAGCGGCAAGGGCTATGGCTACCGCAAGCTGCACGATGACCTGCTGGATCACGGCGAGACCTGCTGCCCCAACCGTGTTGCGCGGATGACCAGGCTAGCAGGTATCAGAGCGCAGGTCGGCTACAAACGCCGGCCTGGCAGCTATGGCGGCAAGCCGTCCCTGGCGGTCGACAACACTCTGGATCGCCAGTTCGACGTGGCTGCGCCAGACCGGGCTTGGGTGACGGACATTACCTACATCCGCACCATGGAGGGCTTTGCCTATCTGGCCGTCGTGATCGATCTCTACTCCCGCCGGGTGGTGGGCTGGTCGATGCAGAGCCGGCAGACTACCGACGTGGTGCTGCAGGCGCTGCACATGGCGGTATGGCGGCGCAAGCCGAAGCAGCGGGTGCTGATCCACTCGGACCAGGGCTCGCAGTTCACCAGCATGGACTGGGCTGCGTTCATCCGGTCTCACAACCTTGAGCACTCGATGAGCCGACGCGGCAACTGCCATGACAACGCCGTCGCCGAGAGCTTCTTCTCCTCGCTCAAGCGCGAGCGCATCCGGCGCCGGACATACAAAATCCGCGAAGAAGCCCGACAGGACGTGTTCGATTACGTCGAGATGTTCTACAATCCGGTGCGCAAGCAGGTCAGGAACGGGATGCTGTCGCCCGCCCAATTCGAACGGCAGCAGATTTTGAAAGCGGAAGGCGTCTAGAAAACTAGGGGCTACTCACACCCCGATCTACCAGAACAAATTGAAAGCTATCCGCCGTGAACAAATAGACCTCGCTGGCCGCATCCTCGACGATACGGCCTAGCGCGATCCGCGCCAATTTCGTCCCGCTGCGGCAAAAGGTCTGATCTCCTGGCACAACGCCGTGCTATAGAACGCGCGAGCCTCAAGAGCAATGATGGCACCAACGCTGCATCGCATCCAATTCCTTCAAGAACAGCGCCGGCCTCTGCAGGTCAATGAGTACTCGCCATATTATCCCTAGTGACCCTACACTGCGGGGAACTCCAGCGCATCTGATAAGTTTAACCGCCGAAAGGAGCTTCCCATGGCCACCACAAAATCGTCTTCCAAAGCAAAACCCAAAACCGGCGCGCGTGCCACGCGAAAGGCGAGCACGGAACAGAAACGACCCGCCGACGCGATCAAGCTGCTCAAGGACGACCACAAGGAGGTCAAAGGCTGGTTCGAGGAATTCGACAAGACCGACGATGATGCGCGCAAGCAGGAACTGGCAGACAAGATCTGCATGGCGCTGACCGTCCATGCAACGATCGAGGAAGAGATTTTTTACCCGGCGGCTTATGAAGCCCTTGATGACGACGATCTGCTCGATGAAGCAGAAGTCGAACACGCGAGCGCTAAGGCGCTAATTGCAGAAATCCAGGGCAGCCAGGTCGGTGAACCGCTGTTCGACGCCAAGGTTACGGTGCTCGGCGAATACATCGATCATCACGTGCAGGAGGAGGAAAAGGAACTCTTCCCCGAATGCCGCGCCAGTGACATGGATCTCAAAGCACTGGGCGAGCAGCTCGCGGCGCGCAAGGCGGAGTTGATGGCTGCCCAAGGCTGATATCAGGCCAAGGTGAATGATAATCTCTTCGGCCCGGCCATTCCTGGCCTGTTCCTGATTGAAGATCTCGTTGATGAGGCCGCTCAGCTGAGCCTTATCACCGAGATCGAGGGAACGTCGCTTGCGCCTTTCAGGTTCAAGCAATGGACTGGAAGGCGCGAGACGACCTCTTACGGGCTTCACTACGATTTCACCGCGTCTACGTTAAGTGAAGCCGAAGCTTTCCCTCCTTGGCTCGACGAGCTGGCAAGGATGGTCGAGGCGAAATGTGAACTGCCGTGCCGATCCATTGTTCATGCTTTGCTGACCCGTTATCCGGTGGGCGCCGCGATAGGTTGGCACCGTGATCGTGCAATTTTCGGTGAAGTGTTCGGCATCTCGCTTGGCACCGAGGCCATCCTCCGATTGCGCAGGCGACATCCGGCCGGCTTCTCACGCTATTCTCTGCCTCTTCGGCCAGGCTCGCTTTACAGGTTGAGCGGTGAGGCCAGAAACGAGTGGGAACACAGCATTGTCCCGCTCACACAGCTCCGTTGGTCGATCACGCTGCGGACGCTCGCTTAGGCCATCACTCGCTTCCTTCCGACCGCTTCCGAGTCTGGTACCGCGTCAAACTCTACCATCTCCAGCAGAATTTCCTCTACCCTGGCCAATCGCGCGTGCGGATCGCTCATCTTCTCGCGGACCAGGAAACGGCCGTCCACCAATTGGGCGCTGGGGTGGGGCGATGACTTTGGCGGTGCACCGCGCGGGTTTAACGCGATGGCAGCGCGCCCGGCGTCAATCCTTTCGAAACCAAGCATTTGCGCAAGAAGGCGTACCCTTGCTACAGACAGCAACACTTGCGTCTCCGCCGGCATAGCGCCGAAGCGGTCTTCCAACTCCTCCTCGAAGTTAGCCAGAACGGCGAGATCTGTCAGCCGCGCCAATCTGACATAAAGCTGCAGCCGCAGATCCACTTCCGGGATCCAGCTTTCGGGCAAGGCGCCATGGACTCCTAGTCTCAAGTCAGGCGCGGGGAGCGCGCTGGTCTCGCCGCGAGCCTCGCGGAGCGCCGCTTCCAGCATGTGCTGGTAAAGCTCGACGCCAACCAGTTTCATATGCCCGGTCTGGCTGTCGCCCAGCAGATCTCCGCCGCCGCGCAGATCGAGGTCGCGCGCGCTGATTGCAAACCCGGCACCAAGGCGATCCAGCGCTTCGAGTGTCCGCAAGCGCTTCGCGGTCGCCTCGCTGATCGGATGACCGGCGTCCGTGAGCAGCATGATCTGCCCGCGCCGACTGCCACGTCCGACCCTGCCTCGAAGCTGATGGAGCTGCGACAGACCGAACCGGTCCGCACGCCAAACGATCATTGTATTGGCGCGGGGGACGTCGAGCCCTGCCTCGATAATGTTGGTGGCAAGCAGCACGTCGCCTCGACCGTCTGCGAACTCGGTCATTACGGTATCGAGTTCTGCTGCGGACAGCTTGCCGTGCGCGCAGACCACCGTGAGTTCAGGCGTCAGCTGCCCAAGCTTAGCTTCGATCGCCGCCATGTCCGCGATCCTTGGGACCACGACAAAGCTTTGCCCCCGCCGGGCCCGTTCCCGCAGCAGCGCGGCCCGGACGCTTTTATCGTCCCAATCGCTCACCACCGTGCGGATTGGCTGCCGCCGCGCAGGCGGAGTTGCGATAACCGATAACTGTTGTAAGCCCACCAGCGCGTTCTGGAGCGTCCGGGGTATCGGTGTGGCGCTGAGCGCCAGGAAATGGCCGCTGTGCAGCGCGCGCAGTCTGGCCTTGTGGGCCGCGCCGAAGCGTTGCTCTTCATCAATGATGACCAGCTGCAGGCTGCGATACCGGACGCTCTTGCCAGCGACGGCGCTTGTGCCGACGACGATTCCGATCGACCCGTCGGCAAGACCGGCCAGCGCTGCGCGCTTTTCGGCGGGCGTCGATGAGCTTGACAGCATTGCGACAGTCACGCCGGTCCCCTCGAACCGGGCCCGGAACAGTTCGTAGTGTTGGCGCACAAGCACAGTCGTCGGCGCGGCCAGCACGACCTGCCCGCCCGCCAGCGCGGCAAACGCCGCAGCGCGCAGCGCAACCTCGGTCTTGCCGTAACCGACATCGCCGATGACGAGCCGGTCCATCGCGGTGCCGGAAGCGAGGTCGGAACGGATGGCGTCGATGGCGCGGGTTTGGTCTGCCGTTTCCGAATAGGGGAAGCCAGCCACGAACCGTTCGTAGACATCCGGGTCGGCCGCGATTGCCGGTACAGTTCGTGCCGCACGCTGATGGGGCAGCGCAATTAGCGCTTTGGCTGTCTCAGCAAGCTCGCCGTCAAGCGTCTCTCGGCGTTTGATCCAACTCGACCCGTCCAGCTTGTCAAGAGCCACCGCCTCGGGGTCGGCGCCGTAACGCCAGATGCGACCGGCATCGCTGACCGGTACCAGTCGGCGAGCTGCGCCAGCAAATTCAAGCGCGATGGCGTCCTGCGCGCTGCCCTCCAGCAGGGGCAAAGGTTCGATCCCGCTGATTACCGCAATGCCGTGATCCTCATGGACGACAACGTCGCCGCAGCGAAGGTCGCCCAATCCATCGAACCCGTTTTCTTGATCTACCGACCCAGCTTCAGCTTCCGCACGGCTACCGAGCAAATCAGCTGCGGTAACGGCGATGATCTTGTCACGTACAAAGCCTCTGTCGCACGTCATTTCAAGTGCCGCGAACGCACCTGATGGGAGCGCTGCGACGTCTGCCCAACTGGCGAGCATGATGCAGTCGCGCTTCAATTTTTTGGCAATACGCGGACGCAGGAACCGCAGATCGCGGTCGCTGCCCAGCAAGATGAGGCGGGCATCCCTCTCCAGCAGGGGCACTACGAACCGGGACAGGGCACCCAGGGGAGCCCGCTCCTCGACGAACCGCGAAATGGCCCCAATGTCGTCGGTGGCCCAGTCGAGCCGGTCGTGGCCGGTCGTTGCCGCACGCCATTCTTCCTCGCCGATCATGTCGGCGGGGACTCGGCCATGCCGTGTCACATCCGCGGCAAGGGCCAGCAGCCCGCGGTGGCGCGACGCAACCTTGTTTTCGAGGACCAGGGCCGCGCCCGCAGGGCAATGAGCGAGGAGCGTTACCCCGCCCACCGCGCTTGGCTCAGCCACACGGCCGATTTCGACGGCAGTCAGATCGTCCAGGCTGCGCTGGTCACCCGGATCGAAGCTACGCAGGCTGACAATCCGTCCATCGCCCGCTTCGATGCGAACCGGCAGCGTACGATCGGCCGGGAAGACATCGGCCACGTTACCCCGCACCGCAACTTCACCCGGTTCATCGACCCGGTCATCGATAACATACCCCAGTGCTTCGCAATCGCTTTCAAAGCTTTCGAGATCGAGCATATCGCCCACACCAAGGACTGGTGGAGCGGGGTCGAACGCGTTGGGCGGAGCGTAACGTCGCGCAATGGCTTCGGCACTTGCCAGTACGACGCACGGCTTCTGGCACGTACCCTGAACCTTGCCGCGGATTTGCCGCAGCGCCGCGACGCGCGCGCCAGCATTCCCTGGAGATGCCGGAGCCTCTTCACCGGGCAAGGCGTCACTGGCGGGGATCAGCACGACCGCAGCTTGGGGGGCAGCCGCGCTGACGGCGGCGGCCAAAGCCACCGCCGTCTGTTCGCTATCGGCAATGTAAACCAGATCGCCGTGCTGCAAATGCTCGGCGATCCGTGTGGCAACCGCTGCCTGGCTCACGGCACTCAGGCCATTGCATCCAGATCGACGGTCACTTCTCGCGGCCAGAACCGCAGGGCTGCGCAAGCTGCAACAAAAGCCTTGGCATCCTTGCCCGATCCCAGCGCGACACAGCCTTCGTCGAGCTCGGGTGGAATGCGTGCGGCGGCAAACAGCGGCTCGGCATCCGCGCCGACTCCAATGAACTTGCAGTGCGCAAAGGCGTCGGACACGAAATCCTTGGCCGGAGCATCCTGCGCCAACAGGACCGCACCCTCCGCCGAAGGCAGCACCGCCACCGCATCGTAGAGCACCGATGGACCGCCATCGATCTTCTGCTTGGCCGCGACAGCATCGCCGTTGTCGAGGACGACACCGCCGATCTTGGGCGCGATCACTTCCCATACCGCGCCTGCGGCTTCGACTGCGCCAGTGAGCGCCGCGAACAGAGCTCCGTCCGACCCATCGGTCAGCAGGATGCCAAGCTTGCGGCCCTTGAAACTGTCCGGACCATTGGCAAGGATGCTGAGCTTGTCCGAAGTGGGCAGGTCGAGCGTAGGCTTTGCAGCTTTTGCGGGATCGGGCAGCGCCATTCCGAGGCCATTGGCCACCGTGGCCGCAAGATCCTCGTCAATGTTGCGCAGGTGCGATACAGCGCGCGCACGAATGTCGACGCGTGTGACCTTGCTCAATTCGAACACCAGCGCATCGCCAAGGTGCTTCTGTTCGATCGAATGCTGGCTGAGATAGAACATTCGCGCCTGGCTATAGTGATCGGCAAAGGTCTCCGACCGGAGACGGGCTTTTGGGCCTTCGACGTCAGCGGCGAAACTCTTGAATCCCAGTTCCGGATTCTCACGCGGACCGCCTTCAGGGCCCCACGAGTTTGGCTCGTAGTTGGCCCGTCCCTTGGGATTGACCATGGCCATATGGCCGTCCTGCTGGAAATGCATCACCGGGCAGCGCGGAGCGTTGACCGGTATGTGGGTGAAGTTCGGCCCGCCAAGACGCTTGAGCTGGGTGTCGAGGTACGAGAAATTGCGCCCGTGCAGCAGCGGATCGTCGCTGAAGTCGATTCCAGGCGGCACGTTGGCTGTGCAGAACGCGACCTGTTCGGTCTCGGCGAAGAAGTTGTCGACGTTGCGATTGAGGGTCAGCGTACCGATCAGCCGGACGGGCACGTCTTCCTCGGGGATCAGTTTGGTCGCGTCGAGATGATCGAACGGTAGCCCATCGGCGGTCGCCTGGTCGAAGAGCTGGACGCCGAGGTCCCATTGCGGGAAGTCGCCGCTGTCGATTGCTTCCCACAGGTCGCGGCGATGGAAGTCGGGATCGGCGCCATTGATCTTGACGGCTTCGTTCCACACCACCGATTGCAGGCCCTGTCGGGGCTTCCAGTGGAATTTGACGAAGGTGGACTTGCCCTCGGCATTGATCAGGCGGAATGTGTGGACGCCGAAGCCTTCGATCGTGCGGTAAGAGCGCGGAATGGTGCGGTCGGACATCTGCCACATCACCATGTGCCAGGCTTCGGGCATCAAGCTGGCGAAATCCCAAAAGTTGTCATGCGCCGACTGCGCCTGCGGGAAGCCGCGGTCGGGCTCCTCCTTGACTGCGTGGACCAGATCAGGAAATTTGATCGCATCCTGGATGAAGAACACCGGTATGTTGTTGCCCACAAGATCCCAGTTCCCCTCCGCCGTGTAGAGCTTGACCGCGAAGCCTCGCACATCGCGCGCGAGGTCGAACGAACCGGCCCGGCCGGCGACGGTCGAGAAGCGCACAAAGGTCTCGGTCTGCTGACCGACCCTTGAGAGCACGTCGGCTGTGGTATAGTCAGCCAGGCTGTCGGTGAGTTCAAACACGCCGTGGGCACCTGTGCCGCGCGCGTGGACGACTCGCTCGGGAATGCGTTCGTGGTCGAAATGGAAGATTTTCTCGCGGAGCTGAAAGTCCTCCAGCAAAGTCGGGCCGCGTGGCCCCGCGCGCAGGCTATTCTGCCCGTCGCTGATCGGGATACCCTGCTGCGAAGTCATGGTTGCGGCAGGATCGCTGGTGGTCTGGTGGGTTTCTCCGCCGTTGCCCTGGGGCTCAGCATAACTGGTCGGCAGGTCCGACTGGGGCGGCAGTTTGGGTGCCTTCTTCGGCGTCTCGCCCTTCTGTTTCGATTTGTCGGAACGCTGGGCTTTATCAGGCTTGGGCATGGAACAATCCTTTGGAACTGGAGGCAAACGAGAGATCATGGGAGTTTGAGGCGAGCGCTGGAGGCGCAACGGCAGGCCAGGCTTTCTCGTCGATTGGCGCAATGGCAGTGATTTGCTCGGCACTCAGATCACAGTGGATGCCATCACTTTCGAACGCGAGATGGTCGGGCGCTATCGCCCGCAGGGTTTCGCCGGCACCGCCCACCCCGCCTTGGGATATGACGATATAACTCAGTGTCCGGCTTTCGCAGTCGTGCATGGTATCGACTACCGTCCCGACCTTCTCACCCCTTCCGTCAAAGACATTCGCGCCGATCGCGGACGCACCTGAATAAAGCGAGGGCACGTGCGCGCGCGCCCGGCTGCGCTGCTCCGCCAATTCGCTACCCGTTTCGTGCCGGGCCTGCCGCCCGAGCCAGCGCCACACGCCGAACAGGTTAACAAGCAACAGAAAACCGTTGGTGATCGCCAGGCTTGGTTGCCCGGTGGTCAGGCCCACTGCAGCCCAGGCAACCGATCCGACGGTAAAGACGACAAATCCCCACCCCGTGATTTTTGTCCTCAGATTGGCGGCTGTCATCATCGCCGCAATCATGGTCGCAGCTGAAGCAATCCAGGCGGCGACATCAGGCATTGCGGTACAACTCCCTAGTCTCGCCCAAGGTAGAGCACGGGAACGATCAAATGGGCGGACTTACGTCGCTGTCGACAAGCCAGGCTTGAGCACGACCTTGGTCGCCTCGTTCTGCTGATCGTGGAACAGCTTGTACCCTTCAGCAGCATCTTCGAGCGGCAAGCGGTGGCTTATCAGGAAGGTGGTGTCGATCTTGTCCTCAAGCACCGCAGCAAGCAGCGCGGGTAGATATTTCTGAACGTGGGTCTGCCCGGTGCGAAGCGTCAGGCCCTTTTCCATAAAAGCTCCGAGCGGAAACTTGTCGACGAACCCGCCATAGACTGCAGGCATCGACACCCGGCCGCCCTTGCGACAGGCGATGATGGCTTGGCGGATCGCATGGGTGCGGTCGGTGCCGAGGAAGGTCGAGGCCTTGATCTGGTCGACCACGTTATCGACGAACAACCCGTGCGCTTCGAGGCCCACCGCATCGATCACCGCATCGGGGCCGATCCCGCCGGTCATCAGCATCAGCGCCTCATAGGTATCGCTCTCTTCGAAATTGATCGTCTCTGCCCCGAAACGGCGCGCGAGTTCGAGCCGCTTGGGGAAGTGGTCTATCGCGATCACCCGCTCGGCGCCGAGCAGGAACGCCGACTGGACCGCAAACAGTCCGACCGGGCCGCAACCCCATACCGCCACGGTATCGCCTGGCTCGATGTCGCAGTTTTCCGCCGCCATCCACCCGGTTGGCAGGATGTCCGACAGGAACAGCACCTTGTCGTCCTCGATCCCTTCGGGGATCACGATGGGGCCAACGTCGGAGAATGGCACACGCACATATTCGGCCTGGCCGCCCGAGTAGCCGCCCGTCATATGGCTGTAGCCGAACAGCCCGGACATCGGCTGTCCGTAGGCTTCGCGCGCGATGTCCTGGTTGTCGGCGGGCAGGCCATTGTCACACGCCGAGAACTGTGCCTTGCCGCAGTGGTAGCAGCTGCCGCAAGCGATAGTGAACGGCACAACCACCCGCTGGCCGATCTTCAGCGTGCTTTTCGGGCCGATCTCGACCACCTCACCCATAAACTCGTGGCCCAGAATGTCCCCGGCCTGCATCGTCGGGATATAGTGATCGTAGAGGTGCAGGTCCGAACCGCAGATCGCTGTAGACGTGACCTTGATAATCGCGTCGCGCGGGTTGACGATGCCGGGATCGTCAACCGTTTCGACGCGGACATCATGCTTGCCATGCCAGGTGAGTGCGCGCATCGGCTTATCCTTCCTGCTCGGCAAAGATCGCCGGATTGCGCGCCGCCGTCGCGATTTCGCCGGTTTCGAGCAATTGTTTAAGGCGCCGCAGGTCGCGCCGGGTCTGGATCGCCGGTTCGCGCTGAAACAGTTTGGCGACCAGCTTTCCCAGGATGCCGCCAGGCGGCTCATACGCGATTGTTGCAGTTACGACGGTGCCGCGCGCGCCGGCTTCCGCAAAAGTTACCCGCCCACTGTTGGTGACATCTCCGCCGTCTTCGGATTGCCAAGTGAGGGATTGTCCTTCGACCTCATCGGTAATCCGGGAATCCCATTCGTAGCGGCTGTCAGCCGGTCCCTTTACAACCCAGTGCGAGCGCTTGTCGTCGAGCACATCGATACGCTCGATATTCTCCATGAATTGCGGCAGCTGTGCGAAGTCCCGGAAGAAAGCGTAGACCTCGCTGGCCGGGCGATTGATGGTGACGCTGCTCGCGAGAAGCTGGCGGGAACCCTTGGCGTCCTTGGACGTGACCACGGGGGCGTCATCGCGGGGATGAGATTTTGCGTTTTGGGACATGCCCTCTTTAACGGCTCCCAAGAGCGCCAGTTCCGACGATTTCTTCATGCGTGAATAAAACTCGTTCGCGGCTTGGCGGAACCAAAGACCTGCCAATGTGGTTTTACGCACACGACTCTGCGCACAGTCGGGGGCCTTAACCTGTCTTATTCACCGCGGCGGGTGAGAGGGTTGGCGGGAGTGGCGTAAGCGATTGCTTTGCAGTAGGAAAATGGGTGTCTAGACCAGTCCTTCAGCGAGGCAATTTATGCCACGGACCACACCCGCCGGGAGCGATG
>QFCS01006440.1_pt1 | contig 12756 bp, 12 predicted proteins | sample 3576561 | NCBI WGS metagenome assembly QFCS01 | reverse complement strand
GACCACGGTTTGACGCCACGAATCGCAGATTTGAAAGTGAACAGGAAAGTCAATGAAATCAACGATCTACCAACACCACCTCCGCGCCAGTGCTAGCTTTTCGTACCGTCACTTATTGCACTGAAAACGAGGAGACCCCGAGGGTGCAATGCCTGCGAAGACGGCAGGGTCAAGTCACGGGGCGGGGTGGCGCTTGTGAATCTGCGCGTTCTCTGGGAAGGGAGGGTGCCGCGAGGCCGCGAGCGCTCTGGCGGCGGGAGCGGGCGCCGGACTGGCTCGGTGCGCGCGCCGCTTACGCGAGGGCCGCGCTAGACGGTGCGGGCGCGGTGTTCTTTCGGCCGCACCAGCAGGGCGCGGACCCGTCCAGCTGTGTCATCCGCGGCCCAGCGTGGCGCCTGCTTAACAGCCGCGGTCAGGCGGCCTTGCGCGGGGTGGCGGGGCGTGCCCGGCGCGGGACCGCGCCAGCGGCAGGCTCTGGCAACAACTGTGCCGTGGCCACCGGGGCCGCTTCCTTGGCCAGCGAAAGGTAGCTCCGCTGCAGGCGCTTGAGGCTCGCCTCCATCTCCGCGATCGCGCCGGATGCGTCTCCCGCTTCCAACAGTTTGATAAAGCGCTTGCGAGAGGGCAGGACGAACGAGTTCTCGTAGGGGCCAATGGTCTGGACGAAATGCCGAAGCACGCCCAGCACGCTGTCCATCACGATCACCACCACGGGATTGCCGGTCATGCGCGCGAGAACCCGATGGAACTCCAGGTTTACCTCCGCGCGCTCGTCAAGATCGCCCCGCGCATTGGCTGCCTCCGCCTGGCGTACGTTCTCACGCAGTTGTTCGACATGCTCGGCAGTCGCGCGCTGGCACGCTTCGCGCACGACAACCGCTTCGAGCCAAATGCGCGCCTCCGTCAGCTGCTCAGGCGAGATCGTGCCGCTGTGATACATATCCAGCAGCCCGGTTGCGATCGCGTCGCCGCTGGACTCGGTGATGAAGGCGCCACCGGTGGCGCCCTTCTGCAGGCGCACCAGTCCGGCATGTTCCAGCGAACGCAACGCCTCACGCAAGGTGTTGCGGGACACGCCGAACTGCTCGGCTAGCGCCCGTTCAGACGGCAGGCGGTTGCCGACTCGCAGCTTTCCTTCAGAAAGTTGAGAACGGATCTGGGTGGCGATCTCTTCGAAAGCGCGCTGTGACCGGATGGGTCTAAACACCGGCGCGGTGGGTTCCGGCGAGTGTTCGGGAGTGGGGGATGCAGCCAAGGTGGTCGGAGCTCCGCATGTGTTCGATTGGCCCAATGATAGGACCAAACTCCAAGGGGCGAAGCAGCTGCTGCGCCAGACCACGTTCAGAGCCAGCGCTTTTTGACGACGGAAGCCGGGCAGTGTTGATTTCCGAGTAAATCTGACCCCTTTGAGCTGAGTTGGGGTCAGAATTCGGTGGAAATCAACAGTCAGCCTATTGGATGTGGTGCAAGGCGACGCCAAGAATCCCCGCCGCACTCGCAACGAGGGTTGCAAGTGACATGGAAAGCGGGGCAAGATGTGGAACTTCCATGTCCAGTCGCGCGCCTGTCAGCAACTGGCGATGCCGAAGCTTGCCGAACAGGAAAGCCGCAGCCGACGCACCCAGCAACGCGACCGAGAGGGCCAGCAGCGGCCTCGACTCGTGAACAACGGCGGCGCGCAGGTGCAGCACTGCATTCAGCAGCAATCCCGATGCGGTGCGTGTCCAGGACAGCGCCGTGCGCTCAGGCTGCAGGCCAGGGTCGGCGGGTATCGCGGAAGACAGCAGCAAAACCTAGCCCCAGTGGGTGAACGCGAAAATCAGCCCTGCAATGACGGCGCTTGCTGCGGACACCATGAGAGCAAGCATCCCGAGCGCCCGGGAATGGGGAAGCGGCCGCCTGTGTCGCATAGCTTGCTCGTTCACCGACCAGCGCTGGTAGGCGACCCAGGAAAGACCCGCCGCCAGCAGGCACATCATGGCGGCGACGGCGACCATGATGGCATGCGGCTGAAGCTTGGTCGAAAACTGGTCGAGCAGCACCCCCGCAGCCAGGATCGCCAGAGCCGTGCGGATCCAGGCAAGAAAAGTCCGCTCGTTCGCCAACGTGAACCGGTAGTCCGGCTCTTCACCCAGCTGTCGCCATGCAGGCGTTCGTGGCTTGGCCACAAGTGCCTGGCCATCTGGCGCGTTACGGTTCATTGCTCTCTGGTCCTTGTCGTTGCTCAATTCGCACAGGCATGGGGCAGCAAGGCGGTTGCAGCCTGCAGGCACCTTCCTCGAGAGTGAACCACCGCAGCAACGCCGCCACGCTAATTCGTGCCTTTGCACCCGGATCTGAGCCGGATCCTGAGGTTTCCGCCTCACCCATGAGCAGCCCGCCAAAGCGCGTTTCTCCTAGGCGCGACTGGCGGGTTCACTGCACTTTCCGGTCGGAGGCTGCGTGCAGCGGGCGCGGGGCAAGGTTATCCCGCTGGCCGCCGCCAACCCGTTCGACCCGGCTCAGATTTGGGCCACTTGACGCAACTTTGTTCTCGATAGCGCGACCGCCCGCTTCCGAAAAAGCCGGGGCGCAAGTGCGTCGATACCATGACCCAGGACATTTCAATACGAGCGGCGTGCACACCGCTCGACGAACAAGGCAGCGCGATGGAAGAGTTTGACTTTGTAGTGGTTGGAGCCGGCTCGGCAGGCTGCGTGCTGGCCAGCCGGCTCACGGAAGGCGGACGCCACACCGTGAAGCTGCTGGAATCCGGACCGCGCGATTCCTACCCCTGGATTCACATCCCGATTGGCTATGCCAAGACGATGTTCAACAAGAAATACAACTGGTGTTTCGAGAGCGAATCGGAGCCGGAGCTGAACGGGCGAAGCATCTACCAGCCTCGCGGCCGGGTCCTGGGCGGCTCGAGTTCGATCAATGGCTTGATGTACATCCGCGGCCAGGCCCGCGATTACGACGAGTGGGCGAGCCTCGGCAACCCGCTGTGGTCCTGGGACCAATGCCTGCCTTATTTCCGCAAGCTCGAACATAACGATATCGGCCCCGGGCCTACCCGTGGGCAGGACGGCCCGCTCTGGGCAACCACGGTCCCGGGGAACAACGAACTGGTGGATGCCTTCATCGAAGCTGGCCACTCGCTGGGCGTGCCAAAGGTAAAGGACTTCAACAGCGGACCGCAGGAAGGCGTGGGCTACTACCAGCTGTCCACGCGAAAGGGCTTCCGGTGCTCGACAGCAACCGCATACCTCAAGCTGGCGCGCAGTCGCGAGGGCCTGAGCATCGAAGTCGAAGCACATGCGACGCGCATACTGTTCCATGGAACACGGGCGATCGGGGTCGAGTACAGCCAGGGCGGCCAGCTGAAGCAAGTGCGTGCGCGCCGAGAAGTACTGCTGTCCGCGGGCGCCGTGCAGTCGCCCCAGCTCCTGCAGGCATCCGGCGTTGGCAACCACGACCACCTGAACCCGCTGGGCATCAAGATGGTCGCGCACCTGCCGGGTGTCGGCGAGAACCTGCAGGACCACCTGCAGGTGCGATTGATGTACGAGGTGTCGAAGCCCATCACGACCAATGACGCCTTGCGCTCGATGACCGGCCAGGTCGGGATGGGTCTGCAGTGGCTGTTGAAGCGCTCCGGCCCGCTGGCCGTGGGCATCAACATGGCCGGCATGTTCTGCAAGGTCCTGCCGGAAAGCACGACCCCTGACATCCAGTTCCACTTCGGCACCTTGTCGGCGGACCAGGCCGCTGGAAAGCCCCACGATTTCCCCGGCTGCACCTATTCGGTCTGCCAGTTGCGTCCCGAATCGCGAGGGCACGTGCGCATCGTGTCGAAGGACACCCGTGACGCACCGAAGATGCTCTTCAACTACCTGTCCACGGAGCTGGACCGGCGCACCATGATCGAAGCCGTCAAGTTTGCGCGCACGGTGGCCAGCGCCAGCCCCATCGCGCACTTAATGAAGCGGGAAGTCAGGCCCGGCGCGCTGCTGCGCACCGACGACGAGGTACTCGAATTCTGCCGCCAGTATGGGACCACGATCTTCCACCCCTCTTGCACCGCGAAGATGGGCAGCAGCTTGGACCCCATGGCGGTCGTGGATGAGCGACTCCGCGTTCACGGCCTCGCCGGACTGCGCATCGTCGACTGCTCGGTCATGCCGACGCTGGTATCAGGAAACACGAACGTGCCGGTCGTGATGATTGCGGAGAAGGCCGCCGACATGATCCTGGCCGACCTGAAGGCCTGGACCCCAACACACGTGACCGCCAACTTCAGCCAAGCAGTATCCAATGCCCATTGACCATTCCCAGTTCGCTGTCCCCGCCAGCGCGTTCGTCGAAGTATTCGAGCGTTGCGACATCGAGTATGTGACCACCGTGCCCGACATGCTCCAGATCGCATTGCACCGCGCACTCGAGGCACCCGGCTCCACGATCCGCAGCATCAACTGCGCGACGGAAGACCAGGCCGTCGAGACAGCGGCCGGCTTGTATGCAGGGGGTAAGAAGGCTGCCATCCTTGTCCAGAACCAGGGCTTCCTTGCAGCAATCAACAGTATTCGGGCGCTCGGCCTCGACGGTCGCGTCCCCCTGTTCATGGTGATGGGGCAGTTCGGGCGCGAATGGGCCAATCTTGGCAAGGACCCCCGCGAGTCAAAACGTCGGATGGTTCGCATGTTGGAGCCGCTCCTTGAAACGCTGGACATCCCCTACTGGCGCATCGAGGGCCCGCGTGATGCCGGGAACATCGAGGTGGCGTGCAACGCCGCCTTCGAGCAGAGCCGCCCCACGGCTCTCATCGTCGGCCATTTCGTCGCCTTCGGTTGACCCCGCGAGAGGCAACGCATCCCGCACTTGATGACAGGAAGTCCCCAAATGAGCATGAATGCAAAGAAGGTCTGTGAGATTGCGAACGAGTTGCGCGAAAACGCGGTGGTTGTCAATACCATGGGCGCCATGGCTGCATTCGACCAGTTGCCGCGTCGCGAGTTGACTGTCTCCTGCGTGCCCCTGATGGGCGGTGCGGCGTCGCTGGGGCTGGGACTGGCACTGGCTCGCCCCGAGCGGAACGTGATGGTTTTCGATGGCGATGCCAGCCTGCTGATGGAACTCGGCGGCCTGGTCTCGGTAGGGCAGGCGGCACCCGGCAACCTCGTACACGTGCTCCTGAACAACGGTGTGCAGTTCGCCGGCCTTGGCAATCTCCCGACGCCGGGGGCGAGGGGCGTCGACTTCGTCGGGGTGGCCAGGTCCTGCGGATACGCCAGTGCAGTTCACTGTGCGCATGAGGAGGATTTCAGGCGGGAGCTGTCCGCCGCGCTGTCAGGAAGCAAGGGCCCCGCTTTCATCGAAGTCGACACTGGATATGCCCCCGCAACACTCGGCGAGGAGATGCCGGCCGTCGAGATGACCGACGAGCGCTTCACGCGCATGGGTGACGAGCTGAGGAAGACCCGCTCGGCTCTCCTCGCTTCATGAGGCCGGCGATCGGCCGCGTTGCGCAGGCTCGCCTGGGTCAGGCTGGCGGCATGAGGATCGAGGACAGGCGCTTGGCTGCCAGCTTGAGGGTCGGCACGTTACCGGACAGCTCGCGCAGGGACGCGCGAGCTGTGGCCGCATGGCAGACGAGGGCAGCGACCGCTTCTGCGCGGTCCGGTGGAAGTACGGGTACAGCGACGCCCACCATGCCGGCGACGAATTCCTCGTTGTCCTCGCCCCAGCCCTGCGCCTTGATCCGCTCCAGTTCGAGCGTCAACTCACGCGGGGTCACGATGCTATGAAGCGTCATCCGCTCCAGCCGCAGCATGCCGACCAGGCGGGTTCTTTCAGCAGTCTCCATGTGCGACAGCAACAACTTTCCACCTGCGGTGCAATGCAGGGGCGCCCGGGCTCCTGGCTCAAGATGCATCCGCAGCGGTGCACCGGTCTCCACCCGCTCGATATAAAGCACACAGTCGCCGTCCATCGCGACCAGGTTGCAGGTCTCGCCCAGCTTGTTGACGACCTCGCGCAGCACCGTGCGGCACTCGCGCCGGAAGTAGCCATTTCCAAGTGTGCGCAGCGCGGCCCGCACAGAGCGAGGGCCAGGCACCAGAACGCGTTGGCCGGGGATGAAGGACAGGTACCCCGAGGCCACCAGGTTCGCGACCAGCCGTGCCAACGTGGCCTTGGGGATCTCGACGCGCTGCGCAAGCTGGGAGATGCTGACGGGGATGGAAGCATCGCCAACCGCCTCGATGACCCGCATGGCGCGGAGCATCCGGATGCCACTGTTCAGTCCGCCTTCACCTTCCATCGAACCCCCGCAGCATTGGTTAGGCCTGGCGCGCCGGCGAGCAGCGCGACCCGCCCCCTGCCAGGGGACGTGGACCATCGATGCGCTTTCCGCGTCGCGGCTTTGGCCCCAGGTCTCAGGATACTACCGTGCATGCACTTTCCGGCTGCCGACCTCGAGCCGGCGCACGTCGGGCGGGATGTAGATGCGCTGAAAAGACACCGGCGCCGCGTGGTGCGAGAAAGAGAAAACCTCGGCAACGATGCCGAAGCGCCGTTTCTTTTGCAGCTGCAGCAGCTCGCCGACTTCGTCGCTGAATTGGGAGGCGTGCATGTGCTGCGTGAGCGACAGTGTCGGGGCGTTGAACCGCTCGGCCAGCACGGTGCGCAGCAGCACCCGGTGCAGCTGCTGCATCGGCATCGTGAGCAAGTCGCGGAAACGGGTACCGTCGATATAGAACTCCGACAGGCACGCAAACTCGTCGGCGACGTTGATCAGCCGCCGCACGCGGATGAACTCCTTGCCGCCACCCAGAAAGCTGGCGTACGGCGGCGCGCCCTTGACCAGGGTCCGGTCGATCGCCTCCGCGTACACGGGCATGAGGGCGACACCGTCGTCACCGACGAAGCGGAAGTGCAGGAGCTGGTCCGACTGGCTGGATGCGCTGATAAATGTTCCGTGCCCGTGGCGCCGCACCACCACATTATCCGACGCCAGGCTCGAGAGTGTTCGCTGGACGGTGCCCAAGCTGAGGCCCACCGCGTCGGCGATCTCCCGCTCGGGGGGCAACTTGTCCCCGGGCCCCCAGATGCGGCGCGCCATGAGGTCGAGCATGGCGGCGCGCAGCCGCACATGGCGCGTCCCGGCGCTATCCGCACTCTCGTCGAGCGCCTGCTTGAGCAACACGAGTGCGTCCCGGGCGACGCCGGCCGATGCACGCGCCTCGTTCGCCAGCTTCTGCTCCGAAAGGGTTGCGTTCCGAGCGGGCTGCATGTACATTTCCTCCATAGCTATATAGCTTAAGAGCTTTCCTGATGGTTTGCAACTGAACTCTTGCGGGTTCGAGGAGACAGGTTTATGCGGTGGTTGCGTGGAAGAACAGGGAGGGGACGGCATGCGCAGCGTGGTGCGGCGACCTGGTCGCTGCTGAACGGTACTGCCGCATTCGCGGTGATCGTGCTGGCGTGGTTCGCCACGTGGTTCGCCGGCGTGGTGGACAAGGGCTTGCTTCCCTCCCCGTGGGAGGTGTTCAGGCACTTCCTCACGATGATGACTGAGAAGCAGCTGTGGCTCGACATCGTGCTGTCCGCCAGGCGCGTGCTCGTGGGCGTGTTCGCCGGCCTCGCACTGGCGGTGCCGGTCGGGTTCCTTCTGGGCTGGTACAAGGGACTGCGGTCCTTCGTCGACCCGGTCATCAACTTCTTTCGCGCGCTGCCCCCGATCGCGCTCATCCCGCTGGTGATCGTCTACTTCGGCATCGGGGAGCCGGCGCGCGTCTCGGTGCTGATTTATGCAGCGTTCTTCAGTGGCGTCATCGTCATCTACGAGGGCATCAAGCTCATCCCGTCGATCTACATCCGCGTGTCCAAGGCGCTCGGCGCCACCGACTTCGAGATCTTCCATCGCATCGTCGTTCCGGCGGCATTGCCCCACGTACTGACGGCGTTCCGCGTCGCGGTGGGGGTCTGCTGGACGACGCTGGTCGCCGCGGAACTCGTGGCTGCCGAACGCGGGCTCGGTGCCGTGATCGTGAGCGGGCAGAACTTCTTTCAGGTTCCGACCATCTTCGTGGGCATCATCATGATCGGCGCGGTCGCGCTGCTCATGGACAAGCTCCTGCGCGCCGCGACGACGCGCCTCCTCTCCTGGCAGGACTCCCTCCAATGACTGCACAGCAAACACCGGGGACGGCGTCGCGCGTCGTCTTTGACAACGTCTCGAAAACCTACCACGGCGACCACGGCGACGTGAAGGTGGTGGACGGCGTCTCGTTCTCCCTCGGAGAGGGCGATTTCGTCTCGCTGATCGGGCCGTCCGGCTGCGGCAAGACGACGATGCTGCAGATGCTGGCAGGCTTCGTCACGCCCGACAGTGGCAGCGTGACCATCAACGGCCAGCCGGTCGAGGGCCCCGGCAGCGACCGGGGCGTGATCTTCCAGGAGTACGGCGTCTTCCCCTGGCTCACGGTGGAAAAGAACATCGAGTTCGGGCTGACGCTCGGGCGCAACCGCGTACCGGAAGCCAAACGCCGCGAGATCGTCCAGCACTACATCAAGCTGATGCACCTGAACGGGTTCGAGAAGGCATACCCGAAGCACCTGTCGGGCGGGATGCGACAGCGTCTGGCGCTGGCGCGCGCCTATGCAGTCAACCCGCGAATCCTGCTGATGGACGAGCCCTTCGGCGCCCTCGACGCGCAGACGCGGCTCGCGCTGCAGCTGCAGCTCATGGAAGTGCTCACGGCGGAGCGCAAGACCGTGCTGCTGATCACCCACTCGGTGGAGGAGGCAATCTTCCTGTCGACACGCATTCTCATCATCAGTGCACGTCCGTCGCGTCTGCTGCGCGTGGTGGATGTCCCGTTCCCCTATCCGCGCACACCGGCGCTCACCGGCACACCCGAATTCCAGAAGCTGCGCCTGGAGCTCGAAGAAGTCAGCATGCAGCAGTACGCGGAGCAACAGAAGCTCGCCGCCCAGTCCGCCTAACCTCCCGAGGAAAGATCCATGACCCACACCCCCTCCCGCCGCAAGGCGCTCGCCCAGCTGTCCGTCGCCGCGACCGCGCCGCTGCTCGCGGCCAGCCCGTTCCGCCATGTGTACGCCCAGACCGCGCGCCCGATCCGCGTCGGCTACCTGCACATCCCCACCTGCGACGCGCAGATGTGGCTGATGAAAGAGCTGGATACGTGGACCAAGGAGGGCCTGGATCCCACCTTCACCCGCTTCAACACGGGCATCGATGGATTCTCGGCCCTGGTCGGCGGCAGCGTCGACGTGTTCACCACCGGTGGCGTCACGCACAACTTCCCGGCACGCGGGCAGGGCGTGGTGGTGCTGCCCAACGTGATCGAGTACGGCGGCCAAGTCTTCGGTCGCTCCGATGCCGGCATCAATTCACTGCAGGACCTGAAGGGCAAGAAGATCGCCACGACGCTGGGCACCACCGGGCAGATCTTCCTGCACACGGCGCTCAAGAGCGTCGGCCTCGACTCCACGAAGGACGTGGAGCTGATCAGCCAGACCATGCCGGCCGCCGTCACCTCGTACGTCACTGGCAGCCTGCCTGCATTGTCGACCTGGGTGCCCTTCAACCTGCGCGCGCGCGACGCCAAGAGCTCGAAACTCCTGGCAGATTCCCGCACCTTCGCCTCCAAGGGCAGCGGCTTCGTCGTGGCTGCCTACTCTGCCAACCGGCGGGTGCTCGAGTCCAACCCGGACTTGGTGCGTCGCCTCGCGGCCGCATGGGGCCCCGCCAACGAGATGCTGCGTACCAAGAAGGAAGAGTCGGCTCAGGTCCTGCACGCCAAGTACTACAAGGGTGAAATGGAATTCGTGGACATGCAGGCGAACTTCGCTGCGATGGACATCTTCTCGACGACCGAGTGGGCACGCAAGATCAAGGACGGCTCGCTGCACAACATGCTGGACTCGGTGACGAAGATGTTCGTGGAGTTCGGCGCCATGAAAGACCCGCTGTCGGCTTCCAAGTATGCGGACTTCTCCCACTTCTCCTCCATCTACAAGACATGAAGCTCGACGACGAAGAAAAGGCGATGCTTGCCGGCGAGGCGGGGTTCGTCGCGAAGTCCGCCATCGAGCACCAGATCGCGGTCGGCCGCTTCTTCGGTGCCGAGGACTTCGTCCCCGTGACGCAGGCCCACATCATGGCGGACACCGAGAGCCTGGGGCAGGCCGGCGTGCAATGGCTGGAGAAGTTGGCTGACGCGAACGGGGGCGGGGTGCGCATCCCAACCATCACGGATCCGCGCGGCACCGACTTCACGCAACGCGACACGCTGGGCCACTTCGACTGGATGCTGGAGCTGGAGAGCCGCGCCATCGAGGCGTTCAAGCGCCTGGGCGTCAGCATGACGGACACCTGCATCAACTACCAGACGGTGCTCGCAGCCACCCGCGGCGAGCATGTGGCCTTCGGCGACACCGGCGTGGTTATCTACTCCAATTCCGTGAACGGCGCCCGTTCAAACTTCGAGGGTGGCCCGTCCGCGCTGGCTGCCGGCCTGACGGGGCGCACGCCCCGCTACGGCTATCACCTCGACGCGCACCGGCGCGCCACCAAGCGCATCCGCGTCGACGTGACGCCCAGGGACCACAGCGATTGGGGTGCCCTAGGCGGCGTCGTCGGCCGAATCACCGGCAACTACTGGGAAGTGCCCGTGGTCGAGGGGCTGGAGCGCGCCCCCACCTCGGACGACCTGAAGCACTTCGGCGCGGCGATGGCCAGCTTCGGCTCGACCGCGCTCTTCCACCTGGTCGGCATCACGCCCGAGGCGCACTCCCTGGTCGACGTCGGCGGTGACAAGCTGCCGGTGGTCGCGCGCATCGGCGCCGACGACCTTGAGCAGCTCAAGGCCGGCTACGCCACGAGCAAGGAGATCGACGTCGTCGTCTTCTCCGCACCGCAGCTGAGCATCTACGAGCTGCGCGACCTGGCGCAGCGCTGCGCCGGGCGCAGCTTCCGCCGACCGCTGCTGGCGGTCACGAGCCCCCAAGTCAAGCCCGACTGCGATCGCTTCGGCTACACCGAAGCCATCCAGGCCGCCGGCGGCACCGTGCTGTCAGGCATGTGCTTCTACCAGTCTTACGCGCGCGAGATGAGCGAAGCCAAGGGCTGGAAGAAGCTCGCGACCAACAGTGCGAAGCTGGTCAACATTCTCGGCGGGTATGGCTATTCGCCGATGCTCGCCTCGATGGAGGCCTGCCTCCAGGCCGCCGAAACCGGAGAACTGGCATGAAAGAGTACCGCGCCCGCCACGGCATGGGAGCGCAGGTGCGGGGCACCGCCCTGGTTGCGCACGACGGCTTTTCCGCGCGCTACGACCTGAACCGCCTCACGGGCGTGTTCTCGCGTCCCGCGCACAAGCTTGCCGGCTACTCCTACGTCGACCGCATCCTCGTGCTGGACACCGCCAAGGGCGGGGTTGCCAGCGCATGGATGCTCTACGAGATGAAGTCGCGCCGCATGGCGCCGCTGGCGATTGTCTTCAACAGCGTCAACACCATCCTGGTGCAAGGTGCTGCGCACGCCGGCATTCCCATGCTCGCCGGGTTCGACACCGAGCTCACGCGCGAGATTCCCATTGGGGCGACCCTCGAGTTGGACCCCGAAACCAAGACGCTGCGGGTGCTGGACGAGGTGACCGACGTGAAGCCGGAGGAAGGGCACCGCCCGGCGTCATCCGTCGTGCACGTCGTGCGCAGCTGACGGTGGCGCAGTTCGATTCCGCCAGGCTGACCCTCGCGCGAGCGCGAGCCGATCGGCGGCGGACAGATCTGCCCTGAGCTCGCGGCGGGCGGGCGGGCGCGCCAGCGCGCCGCTGTTGATCCAGGCGCTCTTAACCTGCAGGTCTTCGTGGATCGCCTGCATGCCGTTCTCTCACGCCAGGCCCGAATCCTTGTAGTCGCCGAAGGGCGACATCCACGCCGTGAACCTGGAACACGTTCTTGGCGAGATCCAATCCGACGGCCGTGATAGCCATAACTGCCTCCGGTGGCAAGAAGGGCAAGATCGCCCACTCGCACCGTGGCAGCAGACGGGCGCTGAAGAAGGGGGCGTCCATTCCACTAACTCACCCGCCCACAGGGCAAGCCTGTGAACGGCCCCTTCGGGGTCCGTGAGTTGCCCACCGCTCCCCGGCGCTTGCCTTCGGCCTGACGCGCTTCGCTTGCCGAACAGCCAGATTAAAAAGAGGAAGAGATCCAGACGACGGTCAGGGAAAATCCGCCGCCTCTCCTTCAAGTAGCGGCGGATTTGGACCAGCGCTCACACCTGCGGCTGGTTTTCGAAAAGTCGGCGTCAGCAGCCGCACCGAACTCGCCGCGCGGATATTCGTCGACCACTAGCAACCGCGCAACGCACGGCGGATGGTTTGTCTTGCCGAGGGGAACGCAGGCTGGGAGAGATGCCCGATGGAGGCGGTTTTCCAATCGGGGGCGGGGGAATGCGGGGGCATTTGGGGCGCTGCTATCTGCTGTCCAGGAGTTGCAAGGGCTGCCGCGAACAGCCGAGACTCCTTAAGCACCAGGACAGGGTACGTTTCCCTGATCCTAGACGTCCACCACCAGAATTCAAGAATGGAATCAACGGGCTAGGGGGTCTCCTCGTTTTCAGTGCAATAAGTGACGGTACGCAAAGCTAGCACTGGCGCGGGGGTGGTCTGGGTAGACCGTTGATTTCATTGACTTTCCTGTTCGCTTTGTAAACGGGTATGGTGGCCTCCCACTTTTGAGGTT
>QFCS01002175.1_pt1 | contig 12770 bp, 12 predicted proteins | sample 3576561 | NCBI WGS metagenome assembly QFCS01 | reverse complement strand
GCGCACCTTCTCCTTCTCGAGGAAGGCCTGCAGCGCATCGACGTCCCTGCGGCTGCGCAGCTGGAAGGCATAGTGATGCAGTCCGACATCGCCGATGCGATAGCGCTTGCGGCCCTCGGCCGGTGCGATCCAGTACCGCGTCTTGCCGTTGGTCCAGCCGATGGTCTCGGGATATTCGTCGGAGATCTCGAAGCCCAGGAAGCCGAACAGCCGGCCATAGAATTCCTTCGAGCGTGCGTAGTTGCTCACCCTGATGGAAATGTGATCAATGCCGACGACCTTGCAGGCCGGTTTGGCGGACTTGCGCTTGGCCATGGCGGGCGCCTCCGGAATGCGGATTTCGATGGTCACAACGGGTGGGATGGCGGAATGTTTCGGCATCGTGCCGAAATGCACAAGCGGGGAAATGAAGACATGCGTTCGATCTCGAAAACCCTGAGTCGGGGCCTCGGCCTGCTGGCGCTCGCCGGTGCCGCCGCCTTCGCGGCAGGCGCCGCAGCGCAGACCGTCGAGCGCATCCGCGACAGCAAGACCCTGCGCATCGCCTACGATCCCGGCGCGCCGCCCTTTTCCTACGTCACGCCCGGCAGCCCGACCGGCGCGGCGCCGCAAGGCTATTCCCTCGACCTGTGCCGTGCGGTGGCGGCCAAGCTGAAGGAGCAGCTCACGCTGGCGGATCTCAAGATCGAGTATGTGCGAGTCGACACCACCAGCCGCTTCGATGCGCTGACCGGCAACAAGGCCGACCTGCTGTGCGAATCGGCGACGGCGACGCTGTCGCGCCGCGCCATCGTCGACTTCTCCATCCCCATCTTCATCGACGGCGCGAGCTTCGCCATCGGCCCCAACGGGCCGCGCGACGTCAGCCAGATGGCCGGCAAGAAGGTCGGCGTGCTGCCCGGCACGACCACCGAGCAGGACCTGCGTCGGGCGATGACCGGCACCGGAATCAAGGCCGACATCGTGATGGTCAAATCCAACCAGGAGGGCGTCGACCTGCTGGAAAAGGGCCAGATCGCCGCCTACTTCGCCGATCGCGCCACCCTTACTTTCCTCCTCCGCAAGGAGCGCCAGGCCTCCAGCCTGCTGATGGCCGACACCTATCTCAGCGTCGAGCCGATCGCGCTCGGCCTGCAGCGCGGCGACCGCGATTTCCGCCTCGCGGTCGATACGGCCCTGAGCCACATCTATCGGCGCGGCGAAATCGTGCCCATCTTCAGGACGGCCTTCGGCGCCGCCGCCAATCCCAGCCAGCTGCTGGCGGCGCTCTATCAGGTGGTGGCCTTGCCGGATTGACCGGCAGGCGCCATTTGGAAGCCATGCGTCTTTCCGTTCTCGATCAGTCGATCGCCGTCACCGGCCGTCCGCAGGACCAGTCCATCCGCAACACCGTGGCGCTGGCGCGCCATTGCGAGACCCTGGGCTACGAACGGTTCTGGGTGTCCGAGCACCACAACCACCCGACCATCGTCGGCACGGCGCCGGAGATCCTGATCGCCGCCATCGCGGCCACCACCGAGCGCATCCGCATCGGCAGTGCCGGAATCATGCTGCCGCACTACTCGCCCTACAAGGTCGCCGAGGTGTTCCGCGTGCTCGATGCGCTGGCGCCCGGCCGCATCGATCTCGGACTGGGCCGCGCCCCGGGTTCCGACGGCCGCACCGCCTTCGCCCTCAACCCGGCAGCCAACGAGCGGCCCGAGCATTTCCCGGCCGACGTGCGCGACCTCATCGCCTGGGTGCACGGCGAACCGCTGGTCGACCGCCATCCCTTCGCCGCCGTGCAGGCCTATCCGCAGACCGCGACGGCGCCCGAGATCTGGATCCTCGGCAGCTCCGACTACGGGGCCCAGGTCGCCGCCCTGTTCGGCCTGCCCTACTGCTACGCCTGGTTCTTCAGCGACGGCGCCGGCGGCGAACGGGCGATCAAGCTCTACAAGGAAAAGTACCGGCCGAGTGCCCGCCATCCCGAGCCGCGCTCCGGCCTCTGCGTGTGGGCGCTGGCCGCCGACACCATGGAGGAGGCGCAGCACCACTTCACCTCCCGCGCCCTGTCGCGCATGAACCGCGACCGCGGCATCCTGGTGCCGCTCGACACGCCCGAGGCCTCGGCCCAGGCACTGCAGGCCTACGATGCCGATCGCGTCGCCCGCTTCCGACGCGACTCGTTCGTCGGCACCGGCCCCGAGGTCGCCGCCCGCATCGTCGAGCTGAAGGAGCGCGTCGGTGTCGACGAGATGGCCGTGGTCACCTGGACCCACGACGAGGAGGTGCGGCGGGCGAGCTACACGCACCTCGCCCGCGCCATGGGCTTCGCCCCGTCGCAGCCCGCGACCCAGGCCGCCGACTGACGGAGGTCTCGTCGTACCGTCAGCCGGCATGGCCGACATACGTGGCACGATGGCGGCGCACGTAGTCCAGGTGCGGCCATTTGCTTCGATCTTGCGGCAAATGAATGCGTTCGAGCTGATTGTGGAACAAGGCCTGGAACTCCGTCGGCACCCTGTTGTGCGACACAAGCAGGCCGTACTCGTCCGTCAGCGAGATGAGATGCCGATCGAACAGCCAATGCGCCGTCGCCGCCAGCGCAAGGCCGTTCTGCACCACGTCAGGCCCGCCTTCCGCCACGGGCCATATGTGGGCCGCCTGCACCTCCGACTTGCCGCCACCGTTGATCATCCGCAGCCGTGTGACCGCGCACATGTTCTCGTAGGCATCGCAAACGTGCCGGCGGAAATTCGCGTCCCGGATTTTGCGGTTCTCCAGAATCTGGACGATGCGCCTTTCCTGCTCCTCCTCTGGGGCATTCACCAGGGCGAGCGTGTCCGATGCCGCATGGCCGGGGTCCAACTCGAGACGCACGGCGTTCGCCGGGTCCAGGGTTTCCCGCAGGCCGGCTCCAACGATATCGCCGAATTCCAGATCCGAGATCGTACGCACGGACTTGCCCTGAAGGGCCTGGCCGATCAGGGACCTCTTTTCGACGAGTTCGAGGCGGCGTTCGTAGAAGCCGCCGCCGCGGCCCAGAGGAACGACCTCGTCGAAGTCGAGATAGTCCGACATTCGCGCATAGGAATAGCCAGTCTTCGTCGAATCCGCGTCGATGCCGACGACCCGCGCCGCGGCGAAGTAGCCAATCGGCCCTCCGCCCCGACGCGGCGCTCGATAGACGACCCAGTCTCCGACCGTCTTTCGTGCCTCTTCCAGATACCGATCGGGAAAGTGGTATCTGGTCGGGATCTCGTCGTCGTAGACCGTGCCAGATCTCGTGTCGAAGACCCCTTTCATCGCCTGTCGACGAGCCTCAGGCCGCCTCGGTCCAGCTTTCGGAGAAGGCCAGGGCACAGGTGCTGAACGGGCGGCCTTCGCGTTCGCGCGGCCACGGCTTGCCGCGGGCCTGTACGCCGTTGATCGTCAGGCGCGCGCCCATCGCCGGCACCAGCACGGTGCAGACGCCGTAGGGCCGATTTTGCGGCGGCTCGTTGGGCTGGGTGTGCAGCAGCAGCGGCTCGCCGATGTCGTACCAGGTCATGGCGATATCGGTGTCGTGCGCCTTGATGCTCTCGGTCCAGAAATAGCGCGGATCGCCCGACTTGGAGAAGGTCGCATCCGTCACCGGGATCGATTCCTCCTTCAGCTCGGCGTTCAGCATGCCCTGCACGGTCTTCTGCAGCCAGCGCGTCATGGCGATGTTGTCCGAAAAGATGCGCCAGTGCCCGTGCGTCAGCTCGCTCTTGACGTAGAGCACGTGTCCCGGCCCGGCCGGCGAGAACAGGATGCGCCAGTAGCTGGCATCGGTGGTGTTGGGATCGCCGTCCTTCTCGGCGAGACGGATGAACGGGTTCTCGCCCGTCAGGATCGTGCGGTTCGGATCGATCGGCATGACTCTTGTCCTCCTCGGATTGGCTCAGATGACCTGGTTGCGCAGGGTCTTCTCGCCGCGCCACAGGCGGTCGAGATTCTCCAGCAGGATGTCGATCACGTTGTCCTCGTAGGCGCGCGTCTCGCCCGCCGTGTGCGGCGTGATGAAGACGTTGGGCAGCTCCCACAGCGGCGAGGCGGACGGCAACGGCTCCTCGGCCGTGACATCGAGCGCCGCCGCCCAGATGCGCCCCTGCTGCATCGTCTCGATCAGGGCCGCCTCGTCGGCCACCTTGCCGCGCGCCACGTTGACGAACACCGACGAGGGCTTCATGGCCGCGAACGCCGCCCGGCTCATCAGGCCGGTGGTCTCGGGCGTCAATGCGCAGGTCAGCACGACGAAGTCGGCCTGCGGGACGAGTTCGACCAGGTCGCCCATGCCGTAGATCGCGTCCGCGCCGTTCTCGCCCTGCGCCGGGTCGCGGCGAATGCCGATCACCTTCATGTCGAAGGCCTTGGCGAGCTTGGCGAGATGGCTGCCGATGCGGCCCATGCCGACGATCAGCACCGTCTTGCCGCCGATCTCGTCCTCGCGCTGGGCGAGGTCGCCCAGCATGCCGCGCCACACCTTCCTGTGCTGGTTGTCGCGTGCCTCGGGGAGCCGCCGCGCCACCGCCAGCATCAGCGCCAGCGCATGCTCGGCCACGGCGCGGGCATTGACGCCGGCGGCGCTGGCCAGCCGCACGTTCTTCGCCGCAAGCTGCTCCTTCGAATACTGGTCCATGCCCGAGCTGATCGACTGGATGAATTTCAGCTTGCCGGCCTGCGGGATCAGGTCGTTCTTCCACATGCCCGAGACCACGACCACATCGGCCTCGCCGACGCGCTTCTGGAGTTCGTCGTAGGAATGCACCTGGAAGTTCTTTACCCCGCAGCCGCGCAGGTCGAAGCGCTCCTTCATGCGGTACGCCGAATGGGCGAAGCAGATCGTCAGGCTCTCCTTGGGCGGAATCATTCTTCTACTCTCCTCGGGAAACGACAGGGCTCAGAAACGGTCGGGCCGGTATGGCGAAAGGTCGAGGCTCGGCGGCTTGCCCGCCACCAGCTCGGCGACGAGCTGGCCGGTGATGCCGCCCAGCGCCAGGCCGATATGGTCGTGGCCGAAGGCGAAGAACACGTTGCGATGGTGCGGCGAGCGGCCGATCACCGGCTTGGAATCGGGATGCGACGGTCGCGGTCCCATCCACTGCGAGCGGGGCTCGCCGGCCAGCGCCGGGATCAGCGCCCGCGCCTGGCGCTCGACCATGCGGGCGTTGGCCATGTCGGCCGGCGCATCGGGCGCGGCGAACTCCGCGACGCCGGTCGCCCGCACGCCCTCCAGCATGGCGGTGATGGCGATGTGCCGGTCGACCGACATGACGGCGCGGCGCAGCGCGAAGGACTGGTGCGGGAACATCACGTGGTAGCCGCGCTCGGCTTCGAGCGGCACCCGCGTGCCGAGCTGTGCCGCCAGCGCGCGCGACCAGACCCCGGCCGCGATCACCAGCCGGTCGACCTCGATCGGCCCGCGGTCGGTGCGCAGCCGCGACGGACCGTCGCTGCCGAACTCGAAGCCCTGCACCGCAGCCTGCACGATCTCCCCGCCGCGCCGCGCGAAATCCGCCGCCAGCGCCTCGGTGAGTTTCAGCGGATCGACGGTGTGCGCCACCGCCGGCAGGGAGACGGCACGCACCACCCGGTCGGACAGGGCAGGCTCCATCTGGCGGGCCTCGTTGCCGTCGAGCACGTCCATGTGGATGCCGTGCCGCCGGCGCAGCTCCATCGCATACGAAGCACCACGCCATGCCGCCTCGCTCTCGAACACCATGAGCAGGCCGGAATCGTCGATCAGCCCAGCCGCGCCCGCCGCCTCGATCAGCGGCCGGTAGCCCTCGTGCGTGCGCGCAAGCAGGGCGTTGCGGGCGGCGGCGATCGCTTCGACCCGCGACGGCCGCGCGGACGCGGCGAAGCGCAGGAACCAGGGCAGCGCGGCGGGCACATGCCGCCAGCGCAGCTTGAGCGGCGACTGGGCGTCGAACAGCATGCCCGGCACCTTCTTCAGGACGCCCGGCAGGGCGAACGGCACGCACGAGGCGATGCCGAAATTGCCCGAATTGCCGAAGGAGCAGCCGAGGCCGGGCGGCGCTCGGTCGACCAGACGCACCGCGAAACCCTGCCGCTGCAGGTGCAGCCCACAGCAGACGCCGACGATCCCGGCACCGATCACGGTCACGCTGCTGGCCATCGCCCCCTGCTCTGCTTCCCCTGCCCGAACCTGTGGCGCAGTATGCACGCCGACAGCGACAGGGGAACCGTCATGCGCCGCAATCCGCTCCGTGAACGCCTCGAGGCCGGCCAGCCGACCGTGGGCACGCACATCCTGTCGGCCTGGCCGACACTGGTCGAGCTGATCGGCCATTCCGGCCGGTACGACTACGTCGAATTCACCGCCGAATACGCGCCCTTCACCATGCACGACCTCGACAATCTCGGCCGCGCCTTCGAGCTCATGAACATGTCCGGCATGATCAAGATCGAGCAGACGCAGTACACCCACCAGGCCATGCGCGCGATCGGCGCAGGCTTCCAGAGCGTGCTGTTCGCCGACATCCGTACCGTCGAGGACGCGAAGACCGCCGTCGACGCGGTGCGCGCCGAGACCACCATGGCGGCTGGCGCGCGCGGCCGCGGCCGGCTGGGCGTCGGCATGCGGCGCGACGTCGGCACGGTGCGCGAGGGCGGCACGCCAGCCTATGTCGACGCGCTGAACGACGTGGTCATCGCCATCATGGTCGAGAAGCAGTCCTGCGTCGAAGACCTCGACGCCATCCTGTCGGTGCCGGGCATCGACATGGTGCAGTTCGGCGCCTCGGACTATTCCATGAGCATCGGCCGGACGGCCCAGTACGGCCATCCCGACGTGGTCGCGGCCGAGACGAAGACGATCGAGATGGCGCTGCGCAAGGGCCTGCATCCGCGTGTCGAACTGCGCGACCCGGCCCAGGCCGGCCGCTACCTCGAAATGGGGGTCAAGCACTTCTGCATCGGCTGGGACGTCCGCATCCTCGCCGACTGGTGGGACAGCAAGGGCGCGGAGATGCGCAACCTCCTGGCCACGCCTGCGAACACGGACAAGAAGAAGAAGAACGTCGCCAAGGCGGCCCCGCGCAAGCCCGCCCGCAAGGGCAACGGCAAGGGCAATGGCCGCGCGCCGGGACGCGGCAACTACGCCTGACCGCAATCCGACCACGCGACGCGTGGCTGACCGACCCGAAGGAACGCGACAACGCCAATGGACAATTCTCTCGCAAAGGACACGCCCCCCGCCGCCGTCAGCCCGCCCCTTGCGCCACGGCGGCCGACGGTCCGCACGCTGCACGGCGTCACCCTGACCGACGACTACGGCTGGTTGAAGGACGCCAACTGGCAGCAGGTCCTGCGCGATCCGTCGCTGCTCGACGCCGACATCCGGGCCTACCTGGAGGCGGAGAACCGCTACACCGAATCGGTGCTCGCCCCGACGCAGGAGCTGCAGAAGGCGCTGGTCGCCGAGATGCGCGGCCGCATCAAGGAAGACGATTCCAGCGTGCCGCAGCCCGACGGCCCCTATGCCTATCTGTGGAAGTTCCGCGAGGGCGGCCAGCACGAGCTGGTCGGCCGCATGCCGCGCGCGGGCGGCGAGCCACAGATCCTGCTCGACGGGGACGCGCTGGCGAAGGCCAGCCCCTACTTCAAGTTCGGCGGCACGCGGCATTCGCCCGATCACCGGCTCGAGGCGTGGAGCGCCGACATCAAGGGGTCCGAGTTCTTCACGCTGCGCATCCGCCGCTGGCAGGACGGCGCGGACCTGCCCGACTGCCTGGAGCAGACCAGCGGCAACGTCGTGTGGGGTGGCGATGCGAGCTTCCTCTACTATGTCCGCGTCGACGAAAATCATCGCCCCCTGCAGGTCTGGCGTCATCGTCTGGGCACCGCGCAGTCCGACGATGTCCTGATCTATCAGGAAGAGGACCAGGGCTGGTTCACCCGTATCGCGCGCAGCGCGTCGGGGCGGTTCTGCGTGATCGCCAGCGGCAACCACGAGACGTCCGAGGCCTGGCTGCTCGACCTCGCCGATCCCGCCGCCGTGCCGCGGCTGATCGCGCAGCGCGAACCGGGTGTGCGCTACGCGGTGTACGACCGCGGCGACCAGCTCTTCATCCTGACCAATGAAGGCGGGGCGGTCGATTTCCGCATCGCCGTGGCGCCGCTCGCGACGCCGGACCGACCGCACTGGCAGGAGCTGGTCCCGCACCGGCCAGGCATCTATCTCGTGCGCATGGCGCTGCTCGCCGGGCATCTCGTGCGGCTGGAGCGCGAGGATGCGCTGCCGTCGATCGTGATCCGCGACCTCGCCGACGGCACCGAGCACGCCATCGCCTTCGAGGAGGCGGCCTACAGCCTCGACATGTCCGACGGCTACGAGTTCGAGACGACGACGCTGCGCTTCTCCTACTCGTCGATGACGACGCCGGCGGAGGTCTACGACTACGACATGGCCCGCCGCACCCGCATCCTGCGCAAGCGCCAGGAGATTCCGTCGGGCCACGATCCCCAGGCCTACGTGACGACGCGCATCCGCGCGACCGCGCCCGACGGCGTGCTGGTCCCGATCTCGATCCTCCATCGCCGCGACCTGGTGCAGGACGGCAGCGCGCCGCTGCTGCTCTACGGCTACGGCTCCTACGGCATGGCGATGCCGGCCTCGTTCTCGGCCAACCGCCTGTCGCTGGTCGATCGCGGCTTCGTCTATGCCATCGCCCATGTGCGCGGCGGCTCGGACAAGGGCTGGAACTGGTATCTCGACGGCAAGCTCGACCGCAAGACCAACACCTTCGACGACTACGCGGCGGCGGGTCGCGCGCTGATCGAGGCGCGCTACACCTCGGCCGGGCGCATCGTCGGCCATGGCGGCAGCGCCGGCGGCATGCTGATGGGTGCCGCGGCCAACCGCGCGGGCGAGCTGTTCGCCGGCATCGTCGCCGAGGTGCCGTTCGTCGACGTGCTGAACACCATGCTCGACGACACGCTGCCGCTCACCCCGCCGGAATGGCCGGAATGGGGCAACCCGATCACCGACCCGGCGGCCTTCCGCACCATCCTGTCCTACTCGCCCTACGACAACGTCGCGGCGAAGCGCTATCCGGCCATCCTGGCCATGGGCGGCCTGACCGATCCGCGCGTGACCTACTGGGAGCCCGCCAAGTGGGTGGCTCGTTTGCGCGCCACCATGACCGGCGGCGGCCCCGTGCTGCTGCGCACCAACATGGGCGCGGGCCACGGCGGCGCGGCCGGACGCTTCGACCGCCTCGAGGAGGTGGCGATCGCCTATGCCTTCGCGCTGCGCGTCACCGGCCGCGCCTAGCCGGCGCTCCGACTTTTTGCGCTCCATATAAGGGGCCGGAAAATCAGCGGCCCGGGACTGTCCGGAAGGCGGCATGCTCCTGCTCCCCGTGGGTCGTGCCGCAGAGACAGACCACGACTTCCGGTCAGGGAGTCAAGAAGGTTCGGATCGGCTGTCGCAAATGCATGAGTTGGAACGTTCCACATGACGTACCCCATCCTCCCTTACCGACAGGATATGCTGCCAGAGTTCGGGGCGGCCCCTGCTCGCGTGCTTGGTGCCGGCCCTCGCTGCAGAGGTGCCTATGCTGCCTGTTGACGGATCGTTCCTTTATCAGACGGGTAAGGCCGTCGCGCCGCTCAATGCGCTGAATGCACAGATGCCAATGGCCGATTGTTGGCTCGGTATCCTGATTGCTCACCAATCTCTGGACTTGCTCATTAACCAGAGTGTGTATCGGCCTACCACGAGCCGACAGGAAGGATTGGCGTTGCTTGAGACCCTGAACCGGATCGGGCACCGCCCCATAGATAAGGACAAGGATGGAAGAGACCCGGTCCTCGGCTGGTCGGATCACAATGCGATCGCGTCCCAGTTGGCTCAGTTTGAGGCCGTGTTCGCCGCGGAGATTCGGCCAAGTCTCCACATGGTGACCAGCACGTTGGGGTTGGACGCGAACAAGCTGATTGCAGACGGGTCAGTGGCTTTTCCTAAGTCTTTGAAAGACAAAGTTCCCACCGCCATCCCCGACTGCCGAGAAGCGATGAAGTGCATTGTCTTCGAACTTCCAACGGCCGCAGGGTTTCACTTGCATCGTGCCAACGAATCCGTGATGCGCAAATACTACGAAGCGGTCGTTCCTGCGGGAAATGCGCCGCCCGACACGCGCAACATTGGTGACTACATCAATGCGCTGAGCAAATTGGACGCTGGCGACAAAAGGGTAAGGGCCGCATTGCGAGATCTAAAGGATCTCCATCGCAATCCACTCATCCATCCGGAAACCTCGCTAGAGGATACAGATGAGGCTTACGCGCTGTACTGCGGCGTCTTCGCCGCAATGCAGGAGATGCTGAAGGTCATCCCGAATCCGAGTCGGCTACCGATTAGTTCTTACTTTAACAACCCGCCGCCACCCGCACCCGAGTCATCCGCCTGAACATCTTGTCAAAAGCCTGGCGACTGGCTCGCGTCTACCCCGCGCGCTATGGTAGCGAACGCTTGTCGCGGCTGTCCCCTAGCGTCTGATAGTCGGCAAACTGCCGACAGCCTTCTAGTGACAGCCCTCGGCGGTTGCTGGCACTGTCGGGTGCCTAGATTGATCCCGTCGTCGCTCACCAGAAGCGACATGAGCTGTCCGGTTTACGTAGCAGACGAGTCGTCTGGTTGCGGCCTGTCTGCACGCGACCATGTCCGGCGGTTGAGCGTCGCGGGACGTAAACAAAACTGACACGAACAGTTCACCTTCGCAGTCGGTTCGGCCGCGGCGCGAATTGTCAGCTGGAGGCTTCTCGGCTACAGTGATGACAGAGTTGGCGAAAGCTCATCCGGCATCGCTGCACGGAGAATCGTCCTCAAACATTCAATCGGGGTCTTCCAGGTCCCCCAGCGAGCGCGAAGCGCCGAAGGTTCTGGCTTTATCAGCCGTCCACCGCCGCGGAGAGCACCATGCTTGCTGTAACTCTGACCATCTGGCTGGCGATGGCGGCCGGTACGAGTGCGATCGCGTCTTCCAAAGGCCGGTCGGCCATGGGCTACTTCGCCCTTGGCCTTCTGCTCCCGATAGTGGGGCTGATCATTGCCGTCGCCGTGTCCGATATCGGGGTCGGGACGATGGAGGATGGAACGTCGTCGCCCCGCAGAACTCAGGCGTTGATCTGGTTGGTCGTTGGAGCGCTGTGCGTCTGGACGTTGCTTGCGCTCATGCCGCAGCCATGAGCGCCCGTCGCCAATGCTCGTGGTGTGCTCAGTGAAGCCGCCGGTCTCCGGTGCGCGGCATGACAAGCGTCACTCCCCCGAGACCGGGAGCGATATCCTTGATGTCGTCGAAGAAAGCCGCGAAGTAGCGCGGCAGAATGATCTTCATCTCCTCGCAGATTTCGGCATCGGCGTGGTGCGTGATCAACGTAAGCAGCTGCATCCGCTGAAACCACCAGACGATGCTGTGCGAGTCCGGATCGCTGAACATGACAAGCCCCAGATGTGAGGCTCCATACGTCCGCTTGATGTGAGCCGCCACTTCGTGGCGAGGGTCCGCAAGCATGAAGCCCATCTTCGTCACGAGACCGGAACGCAGTTCCACCTGATATTCCCGCCATGCTAGCGAGCCAGGCGGCCGCTGTGCGCCGGCCGAGCCGTCGGATGGACCCTTGTGTTCCACGATGCCCGTCACCCTGCCTTCGAGGATATGCCGGCCGCAGCCAGCTGCTTCACATCGCTGAACCGCACGAGACGCCCCGACACCTCGTCCCAAAGCGTCAGCTGCGGCGCTCGAAGGGCATCGACGAAGCTCAGCCCGTCCACCGGGTGAACCCCCTGAACGGCCTCATGCGCCGCGCTCAGCCGATAGTTCGGCACCCGCGGATTGAGATGATGGATGTGATGAAAGCCGATGTTGCCGGTCAGCCAGTGCAGCATGCGCGGCAATCGCAGCCACGATGCGCCGGATAGCGCCGCGGCGACGAAATTCCATTGCTCCTTGCGCGTCCAGTGCGCCGTCGCGAAGCGGTGCTGCACGGTGAAGAGCCAGACACCGACGATGGAAGAGACGATCATGACCGGCAGGTGGACGAGCAGCACCTGCTGCCAGCCGAGCAAGGCGACGAGCGTCCCGAACAGCAACACCAGCGCCGCATTGGTCAGGTAGACCGAGCGCCGCTCGCGCGTCCACCCCGGCGGCGTGTCGAACGGCAGTCGATAGAGCAGCATGAAGACCAGCGGCGGCAACAGGATGTTGGCCACGAGCGGATGCCGCGACAACCGATAGACCAGGCGCTCCCGCGGTGTGCGTTCCAGGTACTGGTGCACGGTGAGGCAGGCTGAATAGATGTCGCTGCCACCTCCCGTACGATCGAGATTGTTCCAGTCCGCGTGGTGGAGGTTGTGCTGGCGGCTCCAGTTGGCGAACGGAGTCATGGTGATGAGGCTGCACAGGCGGCCGACCAGGACGTTGGCACGCCGCGAGGCGAAGAAGGAGCCGTGTCCGCAATCGTGCTGCACGATGAAGACCCGCACCAGCAGCATGCCGGTCGGAATCGCGAGCAGCAGCGTCAGCCAGTATGAAATCGGAAACACGGCATACATCGCCGCGCAGCCCGCAAGGAATGGGCCGAACGACGTGAAAATCTCCCATGCTCCTGTTCCATGAACCGGTTTGGCGAAGGCAGCAGCCGCACGACGCGCCTCGGCTTCCGAGCAGGTGGAATCCCGTTCGAGAATCATTCGATATCCATGTTGGAGGCAGTAGCCGTCTGTATATGGTGTTCGC
>QFCS01000744.1_pt1 | contig 12774 bp, 14 predicted proteins | sample 3576561 | NCBI WGS metagenome assembly QFCS01 | reverse complement strand
GTTTGCGGTGTGTTTTTCCGTCGGCTCACTCTTTAGTTGGCTCGGCGGACGTCGTGCATCAAGCGTGGGCCACCACATTCTTATATTTACATAATATACATCGTGGAATGTTCGGGCTCGGCGAATCAACACGGGGCGAGACCCCGATTCCCGGGCGTCGAGAGCGAAAACCTTCAAGGCCACGTACAGCGCCCTAGGCCTGAGCCTGGACGACGTGGCGAAGCTCCTTCACGTCACGCCGCGCACTTTGCATAAGTGGCTGGCCTGCGAGCATGACATTCCCCACGCGGCATTCAAGCTGCTGCGGGTGCTGCTGCGCTACGAATTGCCGCACCCGGATTGGGCGGGCTGGCAATTCCACGGGGGCAAGCTCTATTCGCCTGAGGGCCATTCCTTCAATGCACACGATTCGGCCTGGTGGTCGCTGTTGGTGCGCCGGGCCGACATGTTCGGGGTGGTCTACGGCCAGCTGGCCCAGCTGCAACAGGCCGGACGGACGCGGACCCCGGCGGGGAGCGACGCGCCGCGCGCGTGCATCCCGCCGGGGGCTGCGGCCGCGCCGACCGCTGCAAGCGGGCGGGCGCCGCAGGCGCCCGGCCTAGATTTATCCATAGGGCATAACTCGACAGTGAAAGTCTTCTCGGGGTCGTCCACCGAGGGAAAACCGCCCTCGCCGACCCCTACTCTCATCTGGTCAGCGTCCACTAACTTTGGGCCGCTGAGCCCACCCCTGGCCTGGATCACGCCTGAGCGCGGGAAACCGCCGGGGCCTGCCCACCCCTCGACGCGGGCCAGTGCCACGCCCCTGGAGCCCGCCAGACCTGCCCGCATGGCCCCTGCGGGGGTCGGCCCTGCCCGCCTGCCCCTCGCGGGTACTCCCTCCCTCTAACCCGATTAGCAGGCTGCGCGCCCTGATTGACCTAACTCAGTTACCAACCGAATAATCGTCAAAGGCAAATTCAATGGCTAATTCCTATACATCGTAGAACTCATTGGAACAGGCAGATTAGGAACCCTCGATCAAAACGCCGTTACCCAACGCCGCCTGTCCATACCCCCAAGGACACCGAAGGTCAGACATCGAACCCACTGAGCCGCGCATGAACCTGGAAGCCGTCGAGCATTGCCTTCACCGCGCCGCTGAGCAGTCAAGCGTATGGGCGGTCATTCGGGAAGCCACCGACGCGACCTGGATGATCGTATTGGCCGATGAGTCCATCGTCGACGTCGAGTACGACGCTGCCCACGCCGAGTTCCTGTTTCGCGCCGAACTCGGCCTTGTGAAAGACGCCATTCAGCGCAGCTCGATCAACGATCTCATCCTTCGCTGCCACGGCGTGATCCCTGTGCCCACCATCACGCTGACCCAGGATCAGCGCTACGAACTGCTGGCCAGTTGGCCCATGGACCCCGATGCGCCGCAGCCGCTGGCCGTCTACCTGGATGACGTGGCCAGCCAGATCACCCTGTGGCGAGAAGTCGTGAACCAACCCACGGCGTCGGGCACATGCGGCGACGTCATTCCCGAACTGGGCCTTTTTGCCTGACCTTGCCTGTTTGCCCCGAAAACACACGCGCCATGAGAATCCACCGTCCCAATACACCGCCTTCGGCCATCGGAATGGCCGCCTCGCCCGCCGCGAACGCATCGACGAAGACGGCATTGATCAAGGTCGATCAGCAGGCCGCCGTTCAGGCCGCCGTGATGGGCCGGCCGAGTCGGCCGAGTCCGTTGCAACGCCGCGAGGCCGGCATTCAATCGGTCGCCAATTTGTCGAGGCAGCTTGGCATCGATCTGCGTGGGCGAGCTGTCCCGCTGCGCCCGGCCCAGCCCACGCCGAATCACTGATCGCCTTCGGCACAGCCCAAGCAAAGAGCCCCCGATCTGTCGATCGGGGGCTCTTTTTTACTTGGACGCAGAGCGCGTGTAGCGGTGGATCACTCCTCCACGAACGCCTCTTCCCGCTTCTTCTTCACCGATGGCAAGAGCACGATGATCAAGAGCAGCACGGCGACCACCAGCAGCGAGGCCGAGATCGGGCGCGTGACGAACACGGCCCAATCACCGCGCGAGATGAGCAGCGCGCGGCGCAGGTACTCCTCCATCATCGGGCCAAGAATCAAGCCCAGCAGCAGCGGCGCGGGTTCGCAGCCGAGCTTGATGAAGATGTAGCCGATGAGGCCGAACAGCGCGACCATCCAGATGTCGAAGCTGTTGTTGTTGGTGGAGTACACTCCAATGGCGCAGAACAGCACGATGGCCGGGTACAGCCATTTGTAAGGCACCGTCAGCAGCTTGATCCACATGCCGATCAGGGGCAGGTTCAGGATGATCAGCATGGCGTTGCCGATCCACATCGAGGCGATCAGGCCCCAGAACAGGTCCGGGTTGCTGGTCATCACCTGCGGGCCGGGCTGGATGTTGTGGATGGTCATGGCACCCACCATCAGCGCCATCACGGCGTTGGGCGGAATGCCCAGCGTGAGCAGCGGGATGAACGAGGTCTGTGAACCGGCGTTGTTGGCCGACTCCGGCGCGGCCACGCCGCGGATGTTGCCCTGGCCGAAGGGCACTTCGCCCGGCTTGAGCTTGGTCTTCTTCTCGATGGTGTAGGCAGCAAACGCCGACAGCAACGAACCGCCGCCCGGCAGGATGCCCAGGGCCGAACCGAGGGCCGTGCCACGCAGCACGGCGGGGAACATGCGCTTGAAGTCCTCGGCGGTCGGCATGATGCCGGTGACTTTGGCGGTGAAGACCTCGCGCTTGGACTCGTCGTGCGAAAGGTTGCTGATGATCTCGCCGTAGCCGAACAGACCCATGGCGATGACCACGAAGCTCACGCCGTCGGTGAGTTCGGGAATGTCGAACGAGAAACGCGCCACGCCCGAGTTGATGTCGGTGCCGATGAGACCGATGAGCAGGCCCAGCACGATCATGGCCAGCGCCTTGATCAGCGAACCCGAGGCCAGCACCACGGCGCCGATCAGGCCCACCACCATGAGCGAGAAGTATTCGGCGGGGCCGAAGCTCAGGGCGATTCCGGTGAGCGGCGGCGCGAAAGCGGCCAGCACCAGCGTGGCCACGCAGCCTGCAAAGAAGGAGCCCAGGCCGGCGGCCGCCAGCGCGGGACCCGCCCTGCCCTTGCGCGCCATCTGGTAGCCGTCGATCACGGTCACCACCGAGGACGATTCGCCCGGCAGGTTGACCAGAATGGCGGTGGTGGAGCCACCGTACTGGGCGCCGTAGTAGATGCCGGCCAACATGATCAGCGCCGACACGGGCTCCAGCCCGTAGGTGACGGGCAGCAGCATGGCGATGGTGGCCAGCGGGCCCAGGCCCGGCAGCACGCCGATGAGGGTGCCCAGCAGGCAGCCGACGAAGGCGTACAGCAGGTTCTGCCCGGTGAAGGCGACGCTGAAGCCCAGTGAGAGGTGTTCAAGCAATTCCATGGTGTTCTCTTGTCTCCGTGATCAGTGGCCCAGGAACCACGGCAGAACCGGGAACTGCAGATTGAGGGCGTAGACGAAGGCGCCGTAGCTGCCAATGGCCAGCGCCGTGGCCAGAATGACCGATTCCTTGAGCTTGTGGCCCGGTCGCGCGTAGCCGGAAATCAGCACCAGGCCGTAGATGGCCACGATGAGCCCGAAGTGCGGAATGCCCCAGGAAGGAATGCCCACCAACAGTGCGCCGAAGGCCAGGTTGGCGCCGAGGATGAAGATCAGCGGTCGCCAGGCGATGCCCCCCAGCGATTGGTCGCCGATGTGGCTGCCGAACGACTGGAGCGTGATGACGACGCCCAGAACGGCCAGCAGGATGCCCAGCAACAAGGGGAAATAGCCCGGCCCCATGCGGGCCGCGCTGCCGATATCGAAGTTGGTGGCGCCCACCCCGAAGGCTATGCCTACGATGGTGAACATGAGGCCGGACGCGAAGTCCTTCTGGCTCGCTATTTTCACGACGTCTGTCTCCTGGGGATGCAAAAAACCTGCGCATTGTCCGCGCATGGCTGAGCGGCGGGCATGTGGGATACACCTACGCTGACACCAGCCTGACGCGGCATGGGTCTACCAGCGGCCGGTCGACTGCTTGGCGCGGATGGCGGCGGCGATGGCGTCAGCGGTTTCCTTGCGGCCCGCCCGGTGCGCGAAATCGATGGCACTGAGCCCCTGCTCGTTTTTCATCGCCGTGTCGGCGCCCTCGTCGAGCAAGAGTCGCACCACCTTCGGGTTGCCGTAGAGCGCGGCCATCATCAGCGGCGTGCTGCCGTTGGGCGATTGGGCGTCGATGAAGGCGTGGTGCTCCAGCAGCAGGCGCACCACAGGCAGACTGGCCTCGCCGGGCTGGGTGGCGGCGTAGTGCAACGGTGCCCAGCCGGGCTTGTTCACCTCGGCCTTGCGATCGATGAGCCGGCGCACGAGCTCCAGCTTGCCCTTGAGCGCGGCCATCATCAGGGGCGATTCGCCCTTGGCGTTGCGGTGCTCGACCTTCACCTCGGGCCGGCTCAGCAGGAACATGGCCACGCGGTCGGACTCATCGCGCAGCGCCAGGTACAGCGGGTGCTGGCCGCCGGGGTCCAGGGTGTTGAGGTCGAAGCCGCGTTGGGCCAGGCTGGCCAGGGTGTCCGGGTCGTTGCGCTTGATGGCGGAAAAGAAGTCGTCGTACGAACTGGCCCAGGCGCCAGGGCTGGACACGCCCAAGGCCAGAAGGCATTTCAGAACAATGCGCTTTTTCATGTTGTTAATGTAAAACCCGAAGTTCAGGCAGCCATCACGCGATCGAAGAGTCGCTCGAAGTTGCGGCTGGTGGCCTCGGCCACGGCCTCGACCGGCAGGCCCTTGAGTTCGGCCACCTGCGCGGCCACGTGCGGCACCAGAGCCGGGGTGTTGACCTTGCCCCGGTGCGGAACGGGCGCCAGGTAGGGGCTGTCGGTTTCGATCAGCAGCCGCTCCAGCGGCACGAGGCGCGCGGTCTCGCGCAGATCGGCGGCGTTGCGGAAGGTCAGGATGCCCGAGAACGAGATGTAGAAATCCAGGTCGAGCGCGGCGCGCGCGACCTCCGCAGTCTCGGTGAAGCAGTGGAACACGCCCCGGGCTGGTGCACGCCCGTCACCCGTGCCGAAACCGCCCTCCTCGCGCAGGATGTCCAGCGTGTCGTCCGAGGCGCTGCGCGTGTGGATCACCAGCGGCAGCCCCGTCTGGCGCGCGGCGCGAATGTGCACGCGAAAGCGCTCGCGCTGCCACTCCATGTCGGCCAGGCTGCGATCACCCAGGCGGTAGTAGTCCAGGCCGGTTTCGCCGATGCCCACCACCTTGGGCCGCGCCGCGCCGTCGAGCAAGTCCTGCAGAGAGGGCTCGATCACGTCCTCGCTGTCGGGGTGCACGCCCACGGTGGCCCACAGGTGGGCATGATCACGCGCCAAGGCGTGGACATCGTCAAACTCTTCCATCGTGGTGCAAATGCACAGCGCGCGGTCCACCTGGGCGTCGGCCATGGCCTGCAGGATGGCGGGGAACTGCTCGCGCAGCTCGGGGAAATTCAGGTGGCAATGCGAGTCGGTGAACATCCGCCAATGATCCCCCAAAAACACAACGCCTCACGGCCGGGCGGCGGTGAGGCGTTTCGCGGGGCGAACCGGATCAGAGCGTCTGCGTCTGGCGCTCGGAGTTCACGTTGGCGCCCAGGATCTCCTCGATCTTGAGCTTGAGCTGTTTCGATTTCTCGTCGGCCGGGAAGCGGATGCCCACGCCTTGCGTGCGACCACCCTGGGCCTTGGCCGGGGTGACCCAGGCGACCTTGCCCGCCACCGGGTAGCGCTGCGGGTCGTCGGGCAGGCTCAGCAGCACGTAGACGTCGTCGCCCAGGCGGTACTCGCGCGAAGAGGGAATGAAGATGCCACCGTCGGCGAACAGGGGCACGTAGGCGGCATAGAGAGCGGCCTTTTCCTTGATCGAGAGCTGGATGACGCTGGGCCGCGCAGCGGCGCCGGTGGTGGACGGGTTGGTGCTCATGCGGTCGAGTGTAGGGGCTGGGGCACGGCCGAAAGGCCGATAACAGAGCGCGGCGGTCGTGCAGTTTTCAGCGTGGCGATGCAGCCGGTTGCACTTCAGCGACCAGCGGTCGCCAGGGCCTGACGCGCCCGCGCCGCCCAGGCCTCCTGCAGCAGCCCGGCCTGGTAGGGGTGCTCCACGCTGCGGGCCGCCTGCGTGAGCTCGTCCGACCAGCGCGCCAGCACGCGCCAGGGTGGCGACGGTGGCAACTGCTCGGCCGGGAAGAAGCGCGGCGCCGCACCGGCCGCGCGGGCCATGAGGTCGTGGCAGAGCTTCTGCAACACGTCGAGTTGCTGCGCCGGCGCCTGTTCGCCCAGCACCTTCCAGTCGCCGCGCGCCAGGGCCTGCGGCAAACCGGCCCATTGCTCCGGGGTGAACCCGCGACGCGACAGGGCCAGGGCTTCGTCGGGCCGGCCACCGGAGGCGCGCCACCAAGCCTGGGCGGCGGCGGGCGTCGTCTCGGCGGCCGCCTGCAGCCAGGGCAAGGCCTCGGCCTCGTCGGGCCACTGCAGGGTGTGCGTCTGGCAGCGGCTGCGGATGGTGGGCAGGAGCAGGTGCGCGGCCTCGGTAGCGAGCACGAAGCGCACGCTCGGGCTGGGTTCTTCCAGCGTCTTCAGCAGGGTGTTCGCGGACTCGACGTTGAGCCGCTCGGCCGGATAGACCAGCACCACTTGCGTGCCGCCGCGAGCGCTGGTGGTCTGGGTGAATGCCACGGCCTGGCGCGCGGCCTCCACACGGATGGCCTTGCTGGGCTTGCGCTTCTTGTCGTCGAGTTCGCGCTGAGTCGATTCGTCCAGCGGCCAGGCCAGCTCCAGGCTCAGGGTCTCGGGCATCAGCACGCACAGGTCGGCGTGCGTGCGCACGTCGATGGCGTGGCAACTGGGGCATTGGCCGCAGGCGCCGGTGGGTTGGGGGCGTTCGCACAGCCAGGCACGCGCCAGGGCCAGGCCCAGTTCGTACTGACCCAGACCCGAAGGACCGGCCAGCAGCACGGCGTGGGTACGCCAGGTCAGCAGCGATTGCAACTGGCGTTGCAGCCAGGGGGCCAGCGCGGTGTCGCTCATGGGATTCGGCGCAGGGCCGCCCCAAGGCGAATCAGCCCCTTCGGGGCTGAGCCCCGCGGCTCCAAGCCTGCCTGCGCAGGCTTGGACGGGCGAAGAGACGCTGACTCCGGCAGCGTCGCGGCCTGCAAGGCCTCGCGACCCGCGCAGCGGTGGAGCGTGGGGGCCTTCATGCCAGCCAACCGCGTTGCTCGAAGGCCTGGCGAACCATCGCCGCCACGCGCTCGCGCGGCTGGTTCGCGTCGATGCGCACGAAGCGCGCGGGCTCGGCCTGGGCACGCGCCGCGTAACCTTCGCTCACGCGCTCGAAGAAGGCCTGCGGTTGCGCCTCGAAGCGGTCGGGCACGCGGGCGCCGGCCAGGCGCTCGGCCGCCACCGCCGCCGGCAGGTCGAACCACAGGGTCAGGTCGGGCTGGCGCAGGCCGCCGTAGGTGCTGGCCTGCACCCAGCGCTCGAGCTGACCGAGCACGGCCAGGTCGAAACCGCGCCCGTGGCCCTGGTAGGCGAAAGTGGCGTCCGTGAATCGGTCGCACAGCACCACATCGCCTCGCGCCAACGCTGGCTCGATCACCCGCTGCAGGTGATCGCGCCGCGCGGCGAACATCAGCAGCGACTCGCTCAGCGGGTCCATCGGGTCGTTGAGCACCAGGCTGCGCAGCTTCTCGGCCAGTGGCGTGCCGCCCGGCTCGCGCGTGAGCACCACGCGCCGGCCGGCGGCGTCGAAGGCCTTGGCCAGCATGTCGATGTGCGTGGACTTGCCCGCACCGTCGATGCCTTCGAAGCTGATGAACAGACCGGTGGACGACATGGGCATCAGCGGCGCAGGATGAAGCGGCGCACGGCGGCGTTGTGCTCGTTGAGCGTGGCGCTGAAATGACTGGAGCCGTCGCCGCGCGAGACGAAGTACATGGCGTTGGTGCGGGCCGGCTGCACGGCCGCCATGATGGACGCCATGCCCGGCAGCGCGATGGGCGTGGGCGGCAGGCCGGCGCGCGTGTAGGTGTTGTAGGGCGTGTCGGTGTCAAGGTGCGTACGGCGCAGGTTGCCGTTGAAGGCGTCGCCCAGGCCATAGATCACGCTCGGGTCGGTCTGCAGTCGCATGCCGATGCGCAGCCGGTTGGCGAACACGCCGGCAATGCGCCCGCGGTCTGCCGGCTGGCCGGTTTCCTTCTCGACGATGCTGGCGAGGATCAGCGCCTCTTCGGGTGACTGCAGCGGCACGCCAGGGTCGCGCTGCGCCCAGGCCTGGGCCAGGCGCTCGTCCATGGCGCGAGCGGCCTGGCGCAGCACGGTGGACACGGGCGTGCGCTTGGTGACGCGGTAGGTGTCGGGGAAGAAGCGGCCTTCGATGTGCTGGCCCGGGTAGCCGATGCGCTCCATGGTCTGCTCCAGGCTGAGGCCTTCCAGGTCCTGTGTCAGGTCGGGCGAGCGTCGCAGCGCGTCGATGGCCTGGCGCGCGGTCCAGCCCTCGATGATCTGGGCATTGACCATGGCCTGCTCACCGCGCACCAGCTTGTTCAGCAGGCCGCGCGGCGTGGTGCCCGGGGCGATTTCGTAGACCCCGGCCTTGATGCCCCGCGACTCGCCGGAGAGGCGGAACCAGGCGTACAGCAGCGCGGCCGGCGCCCGCACGCCAGCGGCTTCGATGCGGTTGGCCGCGCCGCGCGCGGACGTGCCCGCCGGGATCTCGAACTCGAGCGGCGCGCTGTCGCTGGCCGTGGCCGGCAGGCTCAGGGGATGGTGGACCCACCAGTGGGCGGCCATATAGGCCAGGCCCAGGAGCAGCAGGGGGACGACCACCAGATTCTTGAACAGGCGCATTGAAGGCTTGCTAGGGACAGGGAGAAGGCGCCGGGCGGCGACGGCGCGACAGACGGACCATGATAATTCAGCGCGCATGTCCCAAGACACTTCCCCCACCTCCCTGCACGGTGCGGCCCCCCTGCCCTCGCTCGGCGTGATCGCCGCCGAAGGTGACGAGGCCGCGTCCTTCCTCCACAGCCAGCTCACGCAGGACTTCGCCCTGCTCGGCGTGAGCGAGGCGCGCCTGGCCGCCTTGTGCACCGCCAAGGGGCGCATGCTGGCCAGCTTCGTCGCCTTCAAGCGCGCGCACGACCGCATCCTGCTCGTCTGCCGCCGCGACCTGCTGCCCGCCACGCTCAAGCGCCTGCAGATGTTCGTGCTGCGCGCCAAGGTGAAACTGCGCGACGCCAGCGACGAGTTCGCGCTGCGTGGCCTGGCCGGCGACGCGGTGCCCGCCGGGCTCGGCACCACGCCCTGGAGCCACCTGGCCGAAGGCGACGTCAGCGTGGTCCGCCTGTACCCCGCCGGGGCCACCCCGCGCGCCCTGTGGGTGGGGCCGCCCGACGCGGCGCCCGCTGCCCCCGCGCTCACCGAAGCGCAATGGGACTGGCTGGAAGTGACCAGCGGCGTGGCCACCCTGAGCCAGCCCGTGGTCGAGGCCTTCGTGCCGCAGATGCTCAACTACGAATCGGTGGGCGGCGTGAACTTCAAGAAGGGCTGCTACCCCGGTCAGGAGGTGGTGGCGCGCAGCCAGTTCCGCGGCACGCTCAAGCGCCGCGCCTACCTGGCGCACGCCGACGCGCCCCTGCAGGCCGGCCAGGAAGTCTTCCACGCCAGCGACGCCGAGCAACCCACCGGCACCGTGGTGCAGGCCGCGCCCAACCCGCAAGCGGGCTGGGACGCCATCGTCTCCATGCAGACCGGCTCGGCCGACGGCGCCCCGTTGCGCGCGGGCGAGGCCACGCTGCACCTGCTGCCGCTGCCCTACCCCCTGCTCGACGACATCTGAGATGTGCCTGATCGCCTTCGCGATCGACGCCGCGCCCGGCGTGCCCCTGCTGGTGGCCGCCAACCGCGACGAGTACTGGGCCCGCCCGACGGCCGCGCTGCACCGCTGGGCGCTGGACGACGGCACCCCCGTCATCGGCGGGCGTGACCTGCGCGACGGCGGCACCTGGCTGGGCCTGGGCCCGACCGGGCGCATCGCCTGGCTCACCAATGTGCGCCAGCCAGGCGCCGAGCACCGTGGCCGCAGCAGGGGCGAGCTGGTCTCGCGCTGGCTGCAGAGCGACACCGACAGCACCGGCTTCGTCGACACCCTGGATCCCGCCGCCTACGCCGGCTTCAACCTGGTGGTGGGCGACCTGCGCCGGGGCGAGTGGGCCTGGATCGGCAACCGCCGCCCCGACGCGCCGCACGCCGAGCAGGCGCCCGAGCGGCACTGGCGGGCCATCGCGCCCGGCGTGCACACCCTGTCCAACGCCACCCTGAACACGCCCTGGCCCAAGGCGCGCCGGCTCGCCCAGGCCCTGGGCGATGCGCTGAAAAGCCGTGACGAACAGCCCGCATCGCTGACCGACGCGCTCATCGACACCACGCTCGCGGCCGACGCCGACCTGCCGCGCACCGGCGTGCCCGACGAGGTGGAGCGCGTGCTCTCCAGCCCCTTCGTGCGCTGGCCCGACCGCGCCTACGGCACGCGCTGCTCCACCCTGCTGCGACTGGGCGCTGACGGCGAGCTGCGCATCGACGAGTGGACGCACGACGGCGCCGCTGGCACGCCCGCGCTGTCCGCGCACGCGCACCGGCAAGAGCGGATCAGAGTGCCTTGACCATGGTCTGGTGCGGGATGCCGGCCTCCTCGTACGGCTCTCCGCGCGTGGCAAACCCCAGGCGGGCGTAGAAGCCCACCGCGCTGCGCTGCGCGTTCAGCACCACCTCGCGGTCGCCGCGCGCGCGGGCCGCGTCCATCAGCGCGAACAGCACCCGCCGGCCCAGGCTGCCGCCCCGCAACACGCGGTGCACCGCCATGCGGCCGATCTTGCCCACGCCGGGCTCGCCGCGCAGCAGCCGGCCCGTGGCCACCACGCGGCCCAGGCGGTTGCGCGCTACCGCGTGCACCGCCGTCGCGTCGGCCTCGTCCATCTCCAGTTCCAGCGGAATGCCCTGCTCCTGCACGAAAACCTCGGCGCGCAGTTGCCGGGCGCCCTCGCCCAACTCGTCCCAGCCGCCCACGCGCAGGTCCAACATGTCCTCGCCCGCCTCGTGGCCCAGCAGGATGTTGCGCAGCGCCTGCGGCACGGGGCGCGAGCGCTGCGTCGCCGGGTCGGCGAACACGTAGACGATCTCGCCGGTGATCAGGTGCTCGTCGCCCCGGAAGATGGCGCCCGTGAAGGCCATGGAGCTGGTGCCCACGCGGCTGCACTTCATCGCCACGTCGATCTGCTCGTCGGCGCGGGCCGAGGCGTGGTACTCCACCGTGGCCTTCACCACGTACAGGTCGCCGTCCAGCGAGTGCATGGACTCCTCGTACGGCAACGCCAGCGCGCGCCAGTAGTCGCTGATGGCGGTGTCGAAGTACATCAGGTAGTGCGCGTTGAACACGATCTTCTGCATGTCCACCTCGGCCCAGCGCACGCGCAGGCGGTGGAAGAAGCGGAAGTCGTCGCGGGTCAGTCGGGTGGTCATGTCAGTCATCTCCTCCAAAAGCGTTCTTCAAGGCCTTCGCGGCGTGCTGGTGCGCGGTGCGCGCCTCTGGTATGGCGCGGCCGAACTGCACGAAGTTGTGCACCACGCCGGCGTAGATTTCCAGATCCACCGGCACGCCCGCCAGGCGCAAGCGGTCGCCGAAGGCCACGCCCTCGTCCACCAGCGGGTCGCACTCGGCCAAACCCATCCACACCGGGGCCGCGCCGTCCAGGTCTTTCAGTTCACCCTGCTCGTCGCGCCCGTCCAGTGGCGCAAAGCGCCAGTCGTCGCGGTCTGCCGGGCTGCGCAAGTAGTGGCCGAAGAAGTAGCTGATGCTCGGCTCGTCCAGGATGAAACCGTGCGCGTAGGTGCGGTGCGAGGGCGTGTCCTGGTGGCCCGCGCAACCCGGGTAGAACAGCAGTTGCAGCGCCAGCGGCCAGCCCGCGTCGCGCGCCTGCAGCGCGGTCGCGATGGCCAGCGTGCCACCCGCGCTGTCGCCACCCACGGCAATGCGCGCGGCGTCCAGGCCGAGGGCGCTGGCTTCGGCGCGCAGCCAGGCCAGGCTGTCCCAGGCGTCGTGAACCGCGCCGGGGAATTTGCGCTCGGGCGCCAGCCGGTAGTCCACCGACAACACCGCACAGCCCGCCAGGTGCGCCAGCGTTCGGCACAGCGGCTCGTGCGTGGCGATGCTGCCAATGGTGAAGCCGCCCCCGTGGAAGTACAGCAGCACCGGCAGGCCATCCGCCTCGATCGGCAGGAACAGGCGCGCGGGCAGCTCGGCGCCATCGCGCGTGGGAATGCGCAGATCCCGCGTGCGGGCCATCGCAGGTGGCGACACCTCCAGCACGCCCGCACCGGCCGCATAAGCCTGGCGCGCCTGCTCGGGCGTGAGCGCATGGAACGGGGGGTGGCCGGCGCGCGCGATGCGGTCGATCACGCCGCGCATCGCCGGCGTCAGCCGCGCGCGCGGATCGGGGTGGTGGGACATGGGTGGGCTTGTCGGCTCGGCGACCGCGCAAACGCGGCGCGTCCGTATAGTTTTCGCTGCCCCGAACCATAACCGGAGACCGACATGGCCCAGATCCTTTACGTGACAAACATCCTCATCGACTACGGGGCCTTGTCGCAGTTGCCCGCCGAGTGCGAGCGCATCGGCATGCGCCACCCGCTGATC
>QFCS01001295.1_pt1 | contig 12792 bp, 11 predicted proteins | sample 3576561 | NCBI WGS metagenome assembly QFCS01 | reverse complement strand
GTCCGCGACCCAGCCCCGCTGGCCGCGGATCCGGCCGCCGCGCACGTAGAAGACCTGGACTGCCACCTCGAGCGGATCCTCGGCCAGCGCGATGACGTCGGCGTCGGAGCCGTCGCCGAACACGACCGCCTGCTTCTCCAGCGCCTTCTGCAGGGCCCCGAGGTCGTCGCGCAACCGCGCGGCCTTCTCGAAGTCGAGGTCGTCGGAGGCGGCGTACATCTCCTGCTCGATCCGCTTCACGAACGGGCGGGTCCGGCCGGCCATGAACTCGCAGAAGTCGTCGACGATCGCGCGATGGGCCTCCGGCGACACGTCCCCGACGCAGGGCGCGGAGCACTTGTCGATGTAGCCGAGCAGGCAGGGCCGGCCGATCTGGCTGGAGCGCTTGAACACGCCGTTGCTGCACGAGCGCATCGGGAAGACCCGCAGCAGGATGTCCACGGTCTCGCGGATCGCCCACGCATGACTGTAGGGCCCGAAGTAGCGGGTGCCGCGGCGCTTGGCCCCGCGACCCACCATCACCCGCGGGAACTCCTCCGAGACGGTCACCGCGAGCCACGGATAGGACTTGTCGTCGCGGTACTTGACGTTGAAGCGCGGGTCGAACTCCTTGATCCAGGAGTACTCCAGCTGGAGGGCCTCGACCTCGGTGCCCACGACGGTCCACTCGACGGAGGTCGCGGTCGTCACCATCGAGGCGGTGCGCGGGTGGAGGTTCGCGATGTCCTGGAAGTACGACGACAGCCGGGCGCGCAGGTTCTTCGCCTTGCCGACGTAGACGACCCGGCCGGTGCGGTCGCGGAACCGGTAGACCCCGGGCTGGGTGGGGATCGAGCCGGGTTCCGGCCGGTAGCTCAGGGCGGGTGACACGACATCCAGCCTACGGATCACCTCCGACACCTCGCGGACCGCTGGCCGATACCGACCTATCCCGTCTTTCTCACGTGCTTTACTAGACTTATGCAGCAGTGGACCCCCGGCTCGACCCGATGTCGCGACGACTACGGCTACTCCCTGACGACCAGCCGACCCGCCGCCGACGCCTACGTCGCCGGCGTCCGCGACCTCCTGCGCCTGCGCACCGGCGCGGCCGGCCAGATCGCCGCCGCCCTCGCCCTCGACCCCACCTTCGCGCTCGGCCATGCGGCACTCGCCCTCGTGGGACACGAGATGTGCGTGCAGGTCGACATCCGGGCGCGCCTGGACGACGCCCGCCTGCACGCTGCGCGCGCCACCGAGCGCGAGCGCAGCCACGTCCACGCGGTCGAGCGCCACCTCCAGGGCGACCCCGCCTCCCTCATCGCCCACCTCACGGCGTACCCGCGCGACGCGCTGCTGCTGTCCGTCGCGATGCCCACCATCGCCTTCGCCGGCGTCACCGACGTCCCGGAGGACGCCTGGCGGATCGTCGAGCAGGCCGCACCGGCGTACGGCGACGACCCCTGGATGGCCGGGCTCCTGGCGTTCGTACGGCAGGAGCAGCGCCGCTTCGACGACGCCATGGACCTCGCCTGTCGCTCCCTCGCGACCGACCCCGGCGGCGGGCACGCCGCCCACGCGCGGGCCCACGCCCACTACGAGACCGGCGACCACGCCGCCGGCCTGAGCTGGATGGACTCCTGGATCCGGGGCGACGGTGCCGGCACCGACAGCCTCACCCACTTCTCCTGGCACGCCGCCCTGCACGAGCTCTCTGTGGGGGACCTCGACGCGGTGCGGACCCGCTACCTCACCGAGCTGCAACCGCGGCACGCCGTCGGCTGCCGGGCCCTGGTCGACACCGGCTCGCTGCTCTTCCGCTGGGCACTCACGCCGGGCGCGCAGGAGGTGCCGTCGCTCGACGAGGTCGCGACGGTGACCGGGCGGCGAGTGCTGGAGCAGCCCGGCACCGCCTTCCTGGCCATGCACGCCGCCGTGGTCCTGCTGGCCACCGACGACCGCGCCGGACTCGCTCGTCTCGCGACCTTCTGCGACCACCACGACTCGCCGACGCATCGCGAGGTCGCCGCTCCCCTGGCACGGGCGCTGGGACGACTGGCCGGCGGGCAGAGCGGCCAGGCCGCCGACGACCTGGCCGCGCTCGCACCCCTCACCTGGCGGCTGGGCGGGTCCGACGCGCAGCGCGAGATCATCGAGGAGACGCGGATCGCCGCCCTCCTGCGCGCCGACCGGTACGACGAGGCGCGAGTCCTCCTCGACGCACGGATCGACCGCCGCCACTCGCCGCGCGACGAGGTCTGGCGGGCGAGCGCGTCAGGCAGCGAGGATCGTGTCGCCCTCGACGGTGATCTCGACCTTCTCCAGGCCTGAGGGCGCCGGTCCGCCCTCGACCTCCCCGGTCTGCGCCGAGTAGGACGTGCCGTGGTTGGCGCAGCGGATCGTGTCGCCGTCGACCGACGTGACGAGCAGTCCCTGGTGGGTGCACACCGCCGAGAACGCCACGAACTCGCCCGCAGTGGGCTGCGTGATCACGATCTTCTCGTCAGCGAGGATCAGTCCCCCGCCGACCGGCACCTCGCTCGTGCCGGCCAGCTCCGCCCCGGTCGCCACCTCGGTGCCGCCCCCGCCGCCACCGTCGTCGCCGCCGCCGCAGCCGGCCAGCGCCGCGGCGATGCCGAGGGCGCCGAGACCGGAGAAGACGATGCGCCGGTTGGCCCGGACCTCGCCGAGCCGCGTCCCGCCGCTCATGCCCGCTGCACCTGGTCGCCGCTGACGCTCACCGCGACCTCGGCGAGCGCCGCGGTGGCCGGACCGCCGAGCACGGAGCCGTCGGAGATGTCGAACATGCTGTTGTGGCAGGGACACACGATCTCGCCGCCGGTCACGGAGCCGACCAGGCAGCCCTGGTGGGTGCACACGGCGGTGAAGGCCTTGAACTCCCCTGCGCTGGGCTGGGTGACGACGAGCTCCTCACCCTGCAGGACGACACCGCCGCCCACCGGCACGTCCGCGGTCGCGACCAGGCCGTCGGCCGCCGGGGCCTCCGCGCTGCCCGCGTCTCCCGAGGGCGCGGTGGTGGTCGCCGACGGCTCGGGCGCCGACGAGGTCGGACTCGGCGACGGGTCCGTCGCGGTCGAGGACCCGTCGTCCCCGCACGCGGCGAGGAGCGGAACACCCACACCGACGGTCGCGGCGCCGGCGAGGGCGCGTCTCCTGGTCACAGGCGAAGTCATGGCGTCAGGCTACGGCGCCAACCTGAGCGCCGCCTGTGACCGCCCTACTTCTTCGCCGGCGCCTTCCGCCGGCGCTTCGGGGCCGTCGGCTGCTGCGCCGCGCGCCCTTCGAGCAGCGGCTTGAGGAAGTGACCCGTGTGGCTGCCGGCCACCGCGGCGATCTCCTCCGGCGTGCCCTCCGCCACGACCGTCCCGCCGCGCGAGCCGCCCTCCGGACCCATGTCGATGATCCAGTCGGCCGTCTTGATCACGTCGAGGTTGTGCTCGATCACCAGCACCGTGTTGCCCTTGTCCACCAGGTCCGACAGCACGCCGATGAGCTTGCGGATGTCCTCGAAGTGCAGGCCCGTCGTCGGCTCGTCCAGCACGTACACCGTGCGACCCGTCGAGCGCTTCTGCAGCTCCGCGGCCAGCTTCACCCGCTGCGCCTCACCGCCCGACAATGTCGTCGCCGGCTGCCCCAGCCGGACGTAGCCCAGACCGACCTCCGTCAGGGTCTTCATGTGCCGCGCGATCGGAGGCACCGCGGCGAAGAACTCCTGCGCCTCCTCGATCGGCATGTCGAGGACCTCGGCGATCGTCTTGCCCTTGTAGTGGACCTCCAGCGTCTCGCGGTTGTAGCGCGCGCCGTGGCACACCTCGCACGGCACGTAGACGTCGGGCAGGAAGTTCATCTCGATCTTGATCGTGCCGTCGCCCGAGCACGCCTCGCAGCGCCCACCCTTGACGTTGAACGAGAAGCGCCCCTGCTGGTAGCCGCGCATCTTCGCCTCGGGCGTCTGCGCGAACAGCTTGCGGACATGGTCGAACACGCCCGTGTACGTCGCGGGGTTCGACCGCGGGGTGCGGCCGATCGGCGACTGGTCGACGTGGATCACCTTGTCGACGTGGTCCAGGCCGCTGATCTTCTGGTGCCGTCCCGGGATCGCCCGCGCGTTGTAGATCTGCTTGGCCAGGGAGGTGTAGAGGATGTCGTTGACCAGCGTCGACTTCCCCGAGCCGGACACACCCGTGACCGCGGTGAACACGCCGAGCGGGAAGGCGACATCCACGTTCTGCAGGTTGTGCTCGCGGGCGCCGTGCACCTTCAGCTCGCGCCCGGCGGTCCGCGGGCGTCGTACGGCGGGGACGGGGATCTCGCGGCGACCGGAGAGGTACTGGCCGGTCATCGAGTCCGGGTGCTCCAGCAGCCCCTTGACCGTGCCGGAGTGCACCACCTGGCCGCCGTGCTCGCCGGCGCCGGGACCGATGTCCACGATCCAGTCCGCGACGCGGATGGTGTCCTCGTCGTGCTCGACGACGATCAGGGTGTTGCCGAGGTCCTTGAGCCGGACCAGGGTCTCGATCAGCTTCTGGTTGTCCCGCTGGTGGAGCCCGATCGACGGCTCGTCGAGGACGTAGAGCACGCCCACCAGACCGGCGCCGATCTGGGTCGCAAGCCGGATCCGCTGCGCCTCCCCACCGGACAGCGAGCCCGACGGACGGTCCAGCGAGAGGTAGTCGAGGCCCACGTCGAGCAGGAAGTTCAGGCGCTCCTGGATCTCCTTGAGCACCCGCTCGCCGATCTGGCGCTCGCGGGCCGAGAGGTCGAGGTCGCCCAGGTACGCCGCGGCCTCGTTGATCGGCAGCGCGCAGACCTCGGCGATGTTCTTGCCGCCGGTGCCTTTCGCGCTGTCCTTGGCGCCGAGGGTGACCGCCATCGAGACCGGCTTGAGCCGGCTGCCGGCGCACACCGGGCACGGCACCTCGCGCATGAAGCCCTCGAAGCGCTCCCGACTGGTGTCGCTCTCGGCCTCGCGGTGCCGGCGCTCGACGTAGGTGCGCACGCCCTCGAACTCCGCGTAGTAGGAGCGCTGGCGCCCGTAGCGGTTGCGGGTCACGACGTGGACCTTCGTCGGGTGGCCCTCGAGGACCGCCTTCTGCGCCTTCGCCGGCAGCTTCTCCCAGGGGGTGTCGACGTCGAAGCCGAGCTCCTCGCCCAGCGCGATCAGCAGCCGCCCGAAGTAGTCGGCGACGTGGGCGTGGCTCCACGGCTGCAGCGCGCCCTCGGCCAAGGTCGCCGTCGGATCGGGCACCACCAGCTCGGGGTCGACCTCCATCCGGGTGCCGAGACCGGTGCACGCCGGGCAGGCGCCGAAGGGCGAGTTGAACGAGAAGGAGCGGGGCTCCAGGTCGTCGGTCTCGATGGCGTGCTCGTTCGGGCAGGCCATCTTCTCGGAGAACTTCAGCTCCTGCCCGCCGTCGACCAGGTCGAAGACGACAAGGCCGCCGGCCAGGCCGAGCGCGGTCTCGACGGAGTCGGTGAGCCGCCGCTTCGCCGACGCCTTGACCGCCAGCCGGTCCACCACGACCTCGATCGTGTGCTTGAGCTTCTTGTCCAGCGTCGGCGGGCTGTCCAGGTTGTGCGTCTCCCCGTCGACCCGGGCCCGGGAGAAGCCCTGCGCCTGGAGCTGCTTGAACAGGTCGACGTACTCGCCCTTGCGCCCGCGCACCACCGGCGCCAGGACCTGGAACCGGGTGCCCTCGTCGAGCTCCATCATCCGGTCGACGATCTGCTGCGGCGTCTGCTGCTCGATCGGCGCGCCGCACGTCGGGCAGTGCGGGCGGCCGGCACGCGCGTAGAGCAGGCGCAGGTAGTCGTAGACCTCCGTGATCGTGCCGACCGTCGAGCGCGGGTTCTTCGAGGTCGACTTCTGGTCGATCGACACCGCCGGCGAGAGACCCTCGATGAAGTCGACGTCCGGCTTGTCCATCTGGCCCAGGAACTGCCGTGCGTAGGCCGACAGCGACTCCACGTACCGGCGCTGCCCCTCGGCGAAGATCGTGTCGAACGCCAGGCTCGACTTGCCCGATCCCGACAGGCCCGTGAACACGATCAGCGAGTCGCGGGGAAGGTCGAGGGAGACGTCCTTCAGGTTGTGCTCACGCGCGCCGCGGATGATCAGCTGATCGGTCACTACCGGTCCTTGACTGGGTGGAGAGGGAGTCCGAACACTCGAACAAGTGTTCGCCATGCTACGTCGCGAAGGCAAGCCGTCGCGCACGGTCACTACCCTCTCACCCACCGCCGACACCGCCGTCGTCTCCGCGGCGTGGGCCGGCGCGCGGGGGCATGATGGAGCGGTGACCTCCCTGCTCGAGACCGCCACCGACCGGCTCGCCGCGACCGTCGCCGCGCTGCCCGACGAGCAGTGGGACCGCCCCAGCCTCTGCGAGGGCTGGACGCGCACCCATGTGCTCGCCCACCTCGCCCTCAACGCCGAGGCGCTCGCGGGTGTCCTGCGGGGCGTCGAGCGCGGGCGGCCCGTGACGATGTACGTGTCCGACGAGGCGCGCGACGCCGACATCGCCGACCTCGCCGCCCGCGCCCCCGCCGAGGTGCGCCGCCGCCTGGCCGCCGCCGAGAGCGAGCTCGCCGCCGCCATCACCGCCGTGGGCACGGTCGGCCACGACCTCACCTTCGACCGGACCCCCGGCGGGCAGGTGATGCCGGTGCACGTCGTACCCGGTCTGCGGCTGCGGGAGGTCGAGATCCACCACGCCGACCTCGACGCCGGCTACACCTACGCCGACTGGCCCGCCGCGACCGCGCTGAAGTTCCTGCGGGCCGACGCCCGCCGCCACACCGGACCGGGGTTCCGGCTGCGGATCGAGGAACCGGGGTACGAGGAGATCGAGTGCGGCCGCCCCGAGCCCGGGGCACCCACCGTCACCGGCCCGCTGCGGGCCCTGGCATGGTGGGCGACCGGGCGCGATCCCGGCGCCGTACTGTCCAGCACGGAACCCGACCTGCCGACGATGGAGAAGCGATGACCTACACCGGAGACGTCACCGTGGGAGGGGCGCCCGACGTCCGCGAGCTCGGCGGACTCACCATCACCAAGGTCGCGGTCGACGAGAAGATGTCGAACAACTGCTACCTGTTGCGCTGCCGCCAGACCGGCGCCCAGGTGCTCGTGGACGCCGCGGACTCTCCCGACACCCTGCTGCCGCTGATCGGCGACACCGGTCTCGACGCCGTCGTGACCACCCACCAACACTGGGACCACCACCGGGCGCTGGCCGACGTCGTCGCCGCCACCAAGGCCGTCGTCGTCGCGGGTGAGCCGGACGCCGACGCGATCACCGAGCAGACCGGCGTCGTCGTCGACCGCCGGGTCGGCGACGGCGATCAGGTGTCCGTCGGCCGGGCCACGCTCGAGGTCGTCCGCGTCACCGGCCACACCCCCGGCTCGATCTGCCTGGTCTACCGCGACCCCGAGGGCCACCCCCACCTGTTCACCGGCGACTGCCTCTTCCCGGGCGGCGTCGGCGGCACCTTCGGCGACGACGCGGCCTTCCGCAGCCTCATCGACGACGTCGAGACGAAGCTCTTCGGCACGCTCCCGGACGACACGTGGTTCTACCCGGGCCACGGCGGCGACTCCACGCTCGGCGAGCAGCGCCCGCATCTCGCGGAGTGGCGCGAGCGGGGCTGGTAGGCCACTCCTCCGTCCATGGGCGAGCTCGTCGCGCTCTATGACCAGCATGGGCCGACCGGGAAGGCGGCAGACCGAGCAGAGGTGCGGGCTCGCAACCTGCGGCACGGCGCGACCGCGGTCGTCGTACGCAACAGCGCTGGTCAGATCTACGTACACCGACGCACCGGGACAAAGGACGTCTATCCAGGTCGGTACGACTTCGCCGCTGGCGGAGTCCTCCAGGCCGGCGAGGATCCGTACGCGGCAGCGGTACGCGAAGCCGAGGAGGAGCTCGGTGTTCACGGTGTTCCGCTCGACTCTCTCGGGGAGGGCGACTACGCCGACGATCAGACCGACTACCACGCCCACTGCTTCACCTGTGTGTACGACGGACCGGTCGCCTGGCAGCCCGAGGAGGTCTCTTGGGGCGGCTGGGCAACGCCGGCACGGGTGCGGGCGATGATCGACGAGGTCGCGTTCGTACCCGACACGGTGGCGTTGCTGGGCAGGTGGCTCGCGGCGCAGTAGCGGCGGGCTGGAGGTCGCCAGAGCAGGAGTCGACGGTCGGGAATCCCCCACTGGGCGGTCGGGAATCCCCCACTGGGCGGTCGGGAATCCCCCACTGGGCGGTCGGGAATCCCCCACTCGGCGGTCGGGAATCCACCACTGGGCGGTCGGGAATCCCCCACTGGGCGATCAGGTGGGCGGGGTGAACGCGGCGCGGGCGGCGGCGACCTGCTCGCGGGTGACGCAGCCCGCGACGTGGTCGTTGACCAGGCCCATCGCCTGCATGAACGCGAAGGCGGTGGTGGGGCCGACGAACCGCCAACCGCGCTTCTTCAGATCCTTGGCCATCGCGATCGCGGCGGGTGAGGTGGTCAGGGTCTGCGGGGCGGCGAGCTCGTCGGCCGCGGGCTCGAAGGCCCAGAAGTAGGCGGCCAGCGACCCCTTCTCCTCGACCAGCTCGAGCGCGCGGGCCGCGTTGTTGACGGTCGCCTCGATCTTGCCGCGGTGGCGCACGATGCCGGCATCACCGAGCAGGCGCGCGACGTCGCGCTCGTCGTACGCCGCGACGACGGCGGTGTCGAAGTCCGCGAAGGCGGCACGGAAGGCCGGGCGCTTGACCAGGATGGTGCGCCAGCTCAGGCCCGACTGGAAGCCCTCGAGGCAGACCTTCTCGAACAGTCGCCGGTCGTCGTCGACCGGGAAACCCCACTCGGTGTCGTGGTACGGCAGCTCGTCGGGCGACAGCGACCACCGGCAGCGGGGCAGTCCGTCCGGACCGGGCACGGCATCAGTCATGGCCAGACCCTCCCACGGGGCGCCGACACGGCCCTAGAGTCCGTTCATGGCGTTCACTGCGCGACAGGTCCGGGCGATGGGTCTCATCGCCGACACGTTCGCTCCCGGCGGGAGCGGGCTGCCCTCGGCCACGGAGACGGGAGCGCACCTGCTGGCGCTGCGGATCGCCGAGGCGAACCCGCGCACCGGCGAGATCCGCCAGCTCAAGGCGCTCCTCGACGCGTGGGACAGCCGCGCGCTCGGCGCCGCGCTCACCGGCCGGCCCCGTCGCTTCTCCGAGCTCGGCCAGGCCGAGCGGGAGCGCGTGCTGCTGTCGCTCTCCGACTCGCGGGTCGGGGCGAAGCGGGCGCTCTTCCAGGGACTGAAGACGGCGTCGGTCTTCCCGTACTACATGACCGGCGGGCCGCAGGTCTGGGAGCCGATGGGCTACTCCGGCCCCCTCGGCGTGCGTGACGACGCGCCGGCGGCCGTCCTCACCCCGATCCGGCCCGATCGCGACGTCGTGACGACCTGCGACGTGGTCGTGGTGGGCTCCGGCGCGGGCGGCGGCACCGCAGCGGGCGTGCTCGCCGCTGCCGGTCTGGACGTCGTCGTCCTCGAGGCGGGCGAGCATCACGACGAGCGGCACTTCGACGGCGGCGAGGAGACCGGCTTCCTCGACCTCTACGCGCTCGCGCCGCAGACGACGGCGGAGGGCCAGGTGGCGCTCGTGGCCGGCCGCGGGCTCGGCGGCGGGACGGTCGTCAACTACACCACCTCCTTCCGCACCCCCGACCACGTGCGCGCCGAGTGGGCGTCGTACGGCGCCGAGCAGTTCACGAGCGAGGAGTACGCCGCGTCGATGGACGCCGTGTGCGCCCGTCTCGGCGTCAACACCGACCACGACCGGGCCGCGCCGCGCGACGCGATCCTGGAGCGGGGAGCGCGGGCGCTCGGGTGGGACTCCGCGGCGATGCCGCGCAACGTGCTCGGCTGCGACCAGGACGTGGAGTGCGGCCGGTGCGGCATGGGGTGCCGCCTCGGCGCGAAGCAGTCGACCGCGAAGACCTGGCTGGAGGACGCCGCCCGGTCGGGTGCGCGCATCATGACCGGCGTGAAGGTGCGGATGGTCGCCACGAGCTTCGGCCGCGCCACCGGAGTCGACGGCGTCACCGCCGCGGGCCACCGCGTCACCGTCCGCGCCCGCGCCGTCGTCGTGGCCGCCGGTGCGATCCAGACTCCGGCGCTGCTCCAGCGCAGCGGCCTGGCCAACCGCAACATCGGCGCCCACCTGCGCCTGCATCCGGCCACCGCCGTGTGGGGCCGGATGGAGGAGCCGGTCGACGGATGGGTCGGCTCGATGCAGAGCAGGTACGTCGACGCGCTCACCGACCTCGACGACGGCTACGGCGTGCTCTACGAGACCGCTCCGCTCACGCCCGCCTTCGGCAGCGGCTTCGTGAACTGGCGCGGCGCCGCCGACTTCCGCCGCCGCATGGAGGAGCTGCGCCACACCCTCGGCGTCGCCGTCATCCTGCGTGACCGCGACCCGGGCGGCAGCGTGCGCATCGACCGCGACGGCGAGCCCGTCGTCCGCTACCGCCTCTCCCCCCGCGACACCGAGCACCTGGTGCGGGGGCTCGTCGGCGGGGCCCGGATCGCCGAGGCGGCCGGAGCCCGGTGGATCGCCTCGACCCACCACCGCACGGTCAGCTACGAGCCCGGCGTCCGCGGGTCGCTGGCCACCTTCGAGGCGGATCTGCGCCGCGCGGGTGCCGCGCCCGCGACACTGGCGCTCGCCGCCCTGCACATCATGGGCAGCGCGCGGATGGGCGGCTCCCCCGACGCGTCCGCCGTCGACCCCGACGGGCAGACGTGGGAGGTCGCGGGGCTGTACGTCGCCGACGCCTCCTGCTTCCCGACCGCCTCCGGCGTGAACCCGATGATCTCGATCGAGTCGATCGCGCACATGACCGCCTCGCGCCTCGCGCGACGGCTGCGCGGCACCTCACCCGCGGGGGCCGCGGGTCACGCTGCGATGTAACAGCCGGCGCCGTGGGCGACATGTACCGGGTGGAAGTGCATGATCACCACAGAGGGAGCTCTCCGATGCACCTGTTCACCAAGCCCGTCGCCGCGACCGTCGCGGCCCTCGCCCTCGGCGTCGCCGCCGCCCCGTTGACCGGCGCCACCGCCGCGCCCGGCGGCGCGAAGCCCGAGCCTTGCGCGACCCAGCAGGCGCAGCTCGACAAGGCGCAGGCCAAGCTCGTGTCGCTCACCGCGAAGCTCGCGACGAAGAAGGAGAAAGTCGCCGACGCCCGCGACGAGGTCCGCGCCGCCGACACCGCGATCGAGAAGCGCAACGCGAAGGCCGCCCTGGCCACCGCGAAGGAGAAGAAGGTCGCGGTCAAGAAGGCGAAGAAGTTCCAGGTCCAGCGCGTCGCCAAGGCGCAGGCGCGCCTCGACAAGTGCGTGGCGGCGAACCCGCCGGCGCCGGCCGCCTGAGCGGAGCCGGCGCTCGCGCCGGTGTCGAATCATCACGGTAGGTAGGTGAGCCCTCGCCTCCCTTGCGGAACTCCGCAGGGGAGGCGGGGGCTCACCTACCTACCGTGATGATTCGCACCGAGGGAAGCCCAGGAGAGCCCGCCCGGACCGCCGCCCTCAGCTGTAGGTGATCTTCACGTTGTCGGTGAGCGGAAGCGCCTGGCACCCGAGCCGGATGCCGTCGTCGAGGTCGTCCTTGTCGAGGACGTCGTTGTGGACCATCGTCACGTCGCCCTCGAGGAGCCGGATCGCACAGGCCGAGCACTCCCCCTCGCGACACGAGTACGGCGCCTTGACGCCCTTGCTCTCCAGGAAGTCGAGCAGCTTGGTGCGCGGGTCCCAGTCGTCGAAGGTGAACTCCTCGCCGTCGAGCTCGACCTCGACCTTGACCGGCCCGGCGGGCAGGTCGGCGTCGCCGTCGGGGCCCTCGGGGCCGTCGGGGCCGTCGGAGAACACCTCGGCCGCTGAGCCGTCGTCGTCGGCCTCGGCACGGGCGATCTCCTCCTCGGCCTGCTGCAGCTCGGCGATGTCGCCGAACGGGTTGCCGCCGAGGGAGACGAACTTCTCCTGGTGGCGCAGGCTGCGGGGGACGTCGAGGTCCTTCAAGACGGTGGTGACCATCTTCATGAACGGCGCGGGACCGCACACGAAGGAGTCGTAGCCGCCGTACTGCTCGGCGAAGGCGCGCATCTGCTCGGCGGTCGGCAGGCCCTGGACCGACTCCAGCCAGTGGATCACCTGGAGGCGGCCGGGGTTCTCGGCGGCGAGGCGGGTGAGCTCGGCGGCGAAGATGACCGACGCCTCGTCGCGGTTGGCGTAGAAGACCACGATCCGGCCGCTGCCGTGCGCCAGCGCGGTGCGGGTGATCGACATGATCGGGGTGACGCCGGAGCCGCCGGCGAACAGCAGCAGGTCGGCGTCCAGCGAGGCGGGGGTGAAGATGCCCGACGGCGGCAGGACGCGCAGCGTGTCGCCGACGGCGAGGTGGTCGCAGATCCAGTTGGACGCGTAGCCGTCGGCGGTGCGCTTGACGGTGACCGTGAGCGGGCCGCCGTCGTGCGGGCTGCTGGACAGGGAGTAGCAGCGGGCGGCGATGCCGGTCTGGTCGCTGGGCACGGCCACGGTGAGGAACTGCCCGGGCTTGTAGGCGAACTTCTCGGCCGCGTCGGCGGGCACGGCGAAGCTGACCGACTTCGCGTCGGCGGTCTCCTCGACGACGTCGACGACGTCCAGGACGAAGGACTCGATGTCCACGGATCTTTCCCCTTGGTCCGGTGCGGCCCTGCGTGCAGTGGCCGGAGCGGAGCGGCCCCGATGGCGGTGGCTCAGTAGCC
>QFCS01001294.1_pt1 | contig 12800 bp, 11 predicted proteins | sample 3576561 | NCBI WGS metagenome assembly QFCS01 | reverse complement strand
GCGACCTGGGCGATGGTGATCGCGTTGCGGGCCTGCTCGGTGGTCAGGGTCGGGTAAATGGAGGCAAACCGCAGCTGCATCAGCTGGGCGAGCACGTCGCCGGACGGGGGCTCGGCCGACGTCCTCGTGGTGTTGGCGGCGTTCACCACACCTTCGCTGGTGGCCGCGGTCGTGGGGGCGCTCTCGGGGCCGGCGCCGTTCATGGCGATGCGGGCGGCGATCCAGTGGTGGTCGGAGACCATGGTCCCGTCCCAGCCCTGCTCGAGGCGCACGCCCTGGTGCTGGGGGAAGAAGATGAAGTCGACCGAGTGGTTGTGCCAGCCGTAGCCGGCGGCCTTCATCTTGGCGGCCGCCGTCCACGGGAGGTCGGTGTAGGAGGCGTGGGTGTTCATGCCGCCGCCGATGAGCACCGGGCCGTGGGTGGCCAGCGAGTTCCGCAGCTGCAGCAGGATGTCCATGCCGGCGCCGTACTGCTGGGGCCGGGTCAGCGGCGAGTTGCCGTGCTGGCGGGGGTACTTGTGCGGGTTGGTCATGTGGTGGGTGGAGATCACCGACACCACGGCGCCGTCGGCGCGCTCGAGGATCACCCAGGTGGCGAACCGGTCCCAGGTGACCGGGCGGCCCTTGTAGTAGGTGTTGTCGTCGACGGCGAGGGTGACCCGGCCACCGTTGGCCTTGGACCAGGTGTCGCGCTTCCACAGCACGACGTTGCCCATCGAGTTGTTGTCGCCAGTGTGGTCGGCGACCCGGAACGCTCCGTAGCCGGGGGCGGCGGCCTCGATCTGCGCCAAGCTCCAACCGCTGGCCTCGTTGAGGCTCACGAAGTCGGGGTTCGTCGACAGCACACGGGGCATGGAGGCGCGGAAGCCGTCGAGACCGGACCGGCGAGGGATGTTGGCCTGCGCCATGGTGATCGTGCCCTTGACCGGGCCGCCCACGGGGCCGTCGATGACACCGAGGTCGCCGAGCTCGGTGGGCGCGGTCTCGCTGGTCTGGGTGCGGCACTCGGCGGCCGCGGTCGTGGTCATGACCACCATCAGGGTCACGACGAACGGCAGGGCTATGAAGACGATCACGACCGGCAGGCCGGCGAGGAGTAGCTTCTTCACGACAGGTCAGTCCCGAGCGCCTCAGCCGGCGGCCTCGATGGCCTCGTTGGTGTAGTAGAGCTTCTTCTCCAGCGGGTGGAGCACCGTCTGGACCTTGTAGGTGGCGTCTCCGACGCACCACAGCGCTCGGCCCTTGTCCTGCATCGCCCACCCGGAGACCAGGTCCTGGGCGATCGGGCCGAAGCCGAACATCGAGTCGAGCTCGCGCGCGACGCGCGGCTTCTGACCGCCGAGGATCTTGATATCGGCCAGCTCGAGGAGGTCCTTGGCGATCATCGCGGCCTGGGAGTCGGCATCGCCGACCGAGAGCAGGTCGGAGGGCTTGTGCAGGTTGGCGAACTGGATGTCGCCGCCCTTGCCGGCCATGCCGCGCGAGAGCCGCAGGTCGGCGTCGAAGCTCATCACCGCGGAGACGCCGAGGCGCATCTGCTTCCAGACCTCGTCGCGCACGACGATGTGCAGGTCGCCGGGCTCGGCGATCTCGCGCAGCCCGCGGCCCCAGGAGTTCATGCACAGCAGCGCGATGCCCACGGCCTCGTCGCCGAGTCCATCGAGCCGGGAGAGGCTGAACGACTGGATCGGTGCCCGCCAGTCGACCTCGATGTTGGTGAAGTCGTCGAAGAGGCCGGCCAGGGTGCCGGTGACCAGCTCGCCGAGCGCGTTGCGCAGCAGCCGGGTCTGGTCGAGAAACTGGCGGGTGTTCCCGTACTCGCACGCCCGGACGAGTTCCTCGGTGGGGTTGCGCAGCAGGTCCCACAGCCGCGGGATGGTGGTCTCGGTGAGGATTGAGTTGCCGGCGGTGTAGCCGGTGAGGATCGCCAAGGCGTTGCGGACGACGTCGCTCTCGTCGGGCCCGAACGGCACTCGGCGCTGGTCGTCGAGCTTCATGCTGCCGACGAGGCCGCGGATCAGGACCAGCCAGCGCTTGAAGATGATCGTCGTGCGCCGTTGGGCTTCCTCGGCCGAGAGCTTCTCCCAGTCGTGGCCGAGCGGGCCCATGGCCAGCGGGTTGATTCGTGCCCAGAAGCCGGGGGCGATGACGAACGGCTCGACGCCGAGCGCGCGGCACAATGACTCGTACTCGTCCTTGGGGTCACCCAGGACCAGGGTGCGGTAGCCGAAGGGCATCATCCGGGTGCAGAACGCCTTGGTGGTGCCGGACTTGCCGGTGCCCGGCTTGGCGAACTGGAAGATGTTCGGGTTGGTCGCCGACACGTCGTCGCGCAGCACCCAGCCGAAGGGGTCGCAGTAGAACGAGCCGCCGGAGAGCTGGTCGACGCCCATCTGCGCCCCGGTCGGCGGCAGGGCCGGCGCGGACACGAACGGCCAGAACACCGGTGCCTGATCGCTGGTCATCCGCCAGGCCTGCGCCGGGGCGGTGGCGGGCGCCCAGCCGCGGCCGCGGCGGGCTGCACCGCGGCGCGGGGCGTACTTGAAGATCCGGGGCTCCTTGGCCTCCGGGGCGAGCGGGGGGATCGTGGGCAGGTCGTGGCCGAAGTCGGACAACAAGGCCGCCATGTCCCTGCCTGACTTGGCGCCGCCGCGGTTTCGGCGGGTGGTGGTGGGCATCAGGCGTCTCCGCTCCGGGTCAGGCTCATCCCGACGGGGATGGTCGAGGCGGCGAAACCGACGTCCTGGGCCAGGTCGAGCCGCAGGGGCGCAAACCCGGCGCGGCGGATCGAGGCGTCCAGGCGACGGCCGAACTCGGTGATCCGCAGCGTCTTGGGAACCGTGACCGTGCACACGGCGTAAGGCCGGACCAGCGCGTTGCCGTGGGCCAGCTTGGCGTCGAGGCCGCGGGCCTTGTGGGCCTCGTCGCGCTGCTTGGCACGGGTCTTGCGGCCGAGCTTCTCGTTCATTCCCTCAGCCAGGTCTGCGGCCCACTCGGCGTTGCCGGACTGCCGGTCGGCCTTGGACTGGGACACGATCGGGAAGGCGACGACGAACGAGCGGCGCTCACCGGACTCGCTCGGGGTGGTTATCGGCGCCAGGGCGCCCATCGCCACGCCGCGGGTCGGGAGCTTGATGGTGGCGCTGATCGAGTTCCACGCGTCGTGGCTGTAGTGCCGCACCGTCGCGTCGGCGCCCGAAGGCCCGGCCAGCGCCCACGGGACGTCGGCGTTCACGCTCGGGTCCTTCTCCCGCATGGCGAGGGCCTCGACGATGCCGGCGCGATCGCCTGGGGCGAACCCGGTCCGGGACGCCAGGGCGAGCTCCGGCGAGGTGAGCCAGCGGACCGACGTCATCCCCATCGGGCCCCGTAGCTGGGCCTCGATCTCGGCCATGAGCAGGTAGAGCTCGCGGCAGCGGCCTTCGAAGCCGCCCCCGGATTCCTTGGCCGACCGGGCGATCCGGGTCTCCGGGACGACGATTGTCACGAACTGCTCGGTGCGCACCGACGCCTGTGTGAGCCCGACGGCGAGGTCGCTGTTGACGATCTCGGACAGCTGGGGGGCGTTGTCGCGGCGGTGCTTGTTGACCCACAGGTCGCGCTCGGCGCCGTCCTCAGGGACGGTGCGGACCATGAACAGGATCTCGTCGATCTTCTCGGTGCGGCCGGCGACGTCGAGCAGCCCGGCCAGCGCCTCGCCGTAACGGCTGCGCTCCTCGGTGTCCTTCATGCCGATGCCGGGGTGGACGATCGAGGCGGTGACTGCCCAGGTCTTCGTGGCGTCATCGTGGATCACTCCGACCCGCTGCAGCTGGGAGCCGTGCGGCGGGCCGTCGTGGATCTTGATGCCCTGCAGCACCCCGGGGAGGTCGGGGGTGTCGAGGTCCTCGGCGCGGCCCTCGGTGGCCTTGGCACGGAAGGAGGTCCAGCCGAGCAGCCCGCCGACGGCGTACATCGTCGAGGCGAACACCCAGCCCGTGGCCGAGCGGCCCCGGACCGGGATGAGGGTGATGGCCAGCAGGAACAGCCAGACCAGGGCGAACAGGAACGCGGAGAACCACGCTCCGCGGCTGATCGCCCAGAACGCCGGCAGGCTGGCCAGCGCCAGGGACATCAGTTGGCCTCCGGAGAGGCCGAAGAACCAGTCGATGCGGTCGCGATGGTAGTCGGCGTAGATGGTCATCGTCGGTTTCCTTCCGGGTCACTGCATGTCGATCGGGGCTGGGGGCAGGTCGTGCGGCGCATCGGTTACACCGCCACCGGGGGGATCGCGCCGCCAGCTGCACCGGCTCCGCCGGCACCTCCGGCCGCTCCCCCGCCGCCACCTGCGGCCGGGGTCTTGGGCGCTGCTTCGGCACCACCGCCGCCCTGTCCGCCAGAGCCGCCGCCCTGCCCGTCCGAGCCGTCACCCGAGCCACCGCCGGGTCCGCCGCCGGTGGGCAGCGTCGGAGGGGTGGGCGGGGCAGGCGGGGCAGGCGGGGTCGGCAACGGCGAGTCGTCGTCCCCGCTGTTCTGCGAGCCGGGGTGCGTGCCGCTGCTCTGGTCGCCCGGCTGGCCACCGGACTGGCGGCCGCCCATGTTGCTGAAGTCGGGTCCGTAGGTGCTCTGCCCGACGCCGGTCTGGTTGGTCTCGTCCGACATCAGGGACGTAGCCTTCGCTCCGGCGCTGCTGACGATCCCGAGCCCGGCAGCGAACGCCTGTCCGACCGGGCCGAAGTTGCCGAGGACGCCCTGGGTGGACTTGTTGAACCGATCGCCGGTCGAGGCCTCGGCGCTCTGCTCACCCGACGAGCGACCGTTGCCGTCGGTGGTCGAGGCGGCCGACGAGCCGCCGCCGGCGCCGCCGCCGCCGCTCAGCAGCCCCTGGAGGCCGCCCTGGATGGCCATGCCCTGCCGGAACGACGCGCCGCTCGGGGTGCCGGGGTCGACGAAGGCCAGAAGCTTGAACAGCGCCAGCGGCGCGACGACGCTGATCAGGATCGTCATGACCGCCGGCAGGGCCGTGCCGAACGCCTTGGCGGTGCCGTCTGCGAGGTGGGCAGCGACGCCGTTGGCGAACTGCACGCCGATGCCCAGCACCATCACCATGAGCACCGGGGTGAACGCCGCGGCGTGGAACCAGCGCAGCGACTTCCAGAACCAGGAGCGGGTGAAGTCGGAGACCAGCCCGGCCGCGGAGAGCGGGCCGGTGGCGACCAGGACCAGCAGCGAGGCCGCCCGGGCGAGGTAGACCAGGACGTGTCCGATCGCGGCCAGCCACAAGAAGATGCCGAGGAAGGCCAGCGCGGTGGCCACGCCGGCCTCGGTGATGTCGTCGACGCCGAGGCCGCCCAGGGGGTCCCAGTCGGGCCAGGTCTGCACCTTGAGCAGCGACTTCATCAGCGCTTTCGTGATGGCTCCGCAGGCCGCGACGATCATGACGCAGTAGCCGAACCAGCAGGCGCAGACCAAGACGAACTGGCCGGCGCCGATGAACGCCCGCGCGAGGCCCTTGCCCTCGCGTTTGAAGGCCGCGGCGCCGAGCTGGATCATCGCCAAGATGACCACCAGGGCGAGCGCGAGCCAGAGGGTGAAGGCGTAGACGTCCTTGCCGGGTCCGTCGTCGCTCAGGTCGGGGGTCAAGAACAGCTCGCTGAACGTGAGCACGATGCGCAGCACGAACAGGCCGGAGCTCCAGACCGCGAGCATGGCTGCGGTCCAGGCATCGGCCGCCGCCTTGGCGATGACGTCGCCGATGTTCTCGAACGGGTTGGGGATGTCACCGAGGCCGGGGATGCCGACGCCGAAGAGGTCGGCGGGGGTGGGGAGACCGGGGATGCCGGGCACCCCCGGGACGCCAGGGAGTCCGATCCCCGGGAGCCCGGCGTCGCAGATCGCGTCGAGCAGCCCACACCCGCCGACTCCCGGCACCACTCCCCCGACTCCCTTGGCGCAGTCGGTGAGGCTGGGGTTTTCGAGGCACTCCTGGACGCCCTCGACCTGGTTCTCGATCTCGTCCTTGACGCCACCGGCCGCGTCTTTGCCGCAGTCGACCGGATCCTCCGCGCAGTCGAGGGCGTCGCCGCCAAGGTCGCACAGCTCGTCGGGACCAAGGCAGCCCATCTTGAGGGTGCGGGCCGGCAGCTGGCTGGTGGTCTCGACCGTGGCGACCTGCGCCGTGCTGGCTGCCGTGCCGGTCGCCGGCTCGGCCGCGGCGGCGGCTGGCGGCTGGATGGTCGTGGCGGCTCCGAGAAGCGTGGTGAGGACCAGGACTGCCAGGGCGCCGATGCCCAGCCTGGTGACCCGGTGGAAGAGGGCGGCGGTGCTCACTGGGGTGCTCCGTTGATCGGGATCCAGCCGGCCTGCTTGTACTCCGGGGTGCCCGGCGCGACCGCCTTGGGCTGTCCGGTGGAGACCAGGTGCTCCGTGTCTGCGGTGCTGCCCTGGACCAGGCGCCAGTCGCCCACGCCGTCGACCTCGAGCCACCGCATGAGCTGGGTGCCGGCGTAGAGGCCGTCGCTGACCTTGCCGTTGGCGGTCGTGAGGGTGACGTAGCTGAGCAGGTTCACCGCGTAGTAGCCGGTGTCGAGCTCCTCGAGGGTGTAGGCGATCGGCGTCACGGCGTACGACGCGGGCGGGGGGACCTCCCCCTCCTTCGGGATGCCGGCCTGCTGGCGGCGCAGCGCGACAGCGTCGCGGGCGCGCTGCTCGAAGACGGCCTTGTCCTCGGGGTTGGCGTACAGGCTGGCGACGGCGGCGGCCCGGTCGTAGTCGAACCCGACCTGCGCCTTGGCGACCTCGACCTGCAGCGCGACCGCGCCCAGGTCGGTCTGGGGGAACCGGGTCGGGTAGCCGTCGACCTGGTCGGCGCCGGTCGGGATCACGACGCCGTCTGCGGGTGCGGTCTCCGGGGCGACCTGGTCGACCGAGACGTTCTGCCCCTGCTGCTCGGTGTGGCTCGAGGAGTCCCCGGAGGTCTTGTCGGTTCCGCTGTTGTCATCGGTCCGGCCGCGCGCTCCGAGCCAGACGGCGGTCGCCACGAGGACGGCGATCACCACCAGGACCCCCACGCGCAGCAGAGTCGTGCGGGACGACCCCATCGAGTCGTTGATCCAGTTGCTCATCCCGTATCGCATGTCAGTGCTCCCCTTCCGTGTCGCCGGGGTGGGCGGGTTCGGTGGTGTGGTCGGTGGACCAGGTGCGCCAACCGGCCTCGTGTGCTAGCTGGGTGCCGGGCCAGGTCGCGGGTGCGGGTGCCGGCGGGGCGCCGGGGGCGACCATCCAGCGGCCGCCGACCCACTGCATGCGCTCGCAGTGCGCGAAGGCGATCTGTCCTTCGGACTTGTAGGTGGCGCTGACCTTCATCAGCACGCAGACCGTCGCCCAGTCGGGGCCGTCGGTGCCCTTGACCAGCGCGGCGGCCGGCTCCAGGGTCACCGAGGCGCTGGGGTCCTTGACTTCGCCCATCCCGGTGCTGGAGAGGAACGCACGGACGCTGGAGGTGATCCACCAGTCCTCGGTGCGGACCCCACCGGGCAGCGCCCAGGCGTTGTAGACCTCCTCGGCGGTGCTCAGGCTCATCGACTGCAGCACCGCGAGGTCGATCTGGGCAAGCTGGCCGATCGCGCCCTCCGGGGTGTGCGGGAACCCGGTCATCACGAACGCGGGTCCGTTGACTCCGGTCCCGGTCGGGATCTTGATCTCGGGTGCCTTGACGCTGGTGGTCTCGGCCGGGGAGGCGGCGCTCTCGGGCACGGTCAGCATCGGCTCGGCCGCGATCTCATCGCGATGCGCGGCACCGCGGGCCACAGTTGAGCGCTCGGTCTCGCCGGTGGCGACGCCGGTGTTCGCGCTGGCCTCGTCACCGATGCCGGCGATCGCCAGGTAGACCGCGTACGCGAGGCCGCCGAGCAGGAGCGCAGCCACGGCGACGGCGGCGGTCAGGATGCCGAGCAGCCGGCGCCGGCTCCACTCGCTGGTGCCTTCTGCCTTCTTCGTGGCTGCGCGCCGCATCAGATGCAGCCCTTGCCGAGGATCCCGTTGAGCATCCCGGGCAGCACCAGGTAGGCGATCGCGCAGGCGAACACGACCACCACCGAGATCACGCCGACCTTGGAGGCGTGCGGCAGGGAGAAGACGCGGCCGGCGATGATCGCGCCGATGGCGATGATGATGCCGAGACCGAACAGGACGATGACGCCCCACAGCACGTAGCTGGTGATCTCGTTGGTGGGGCCGACAGCACCCGGGGGCGCCTTCGGGCAGACAGCCATCACGGTGGTTGCGGTTGTGGTCATGACGTCCATGGGTGGACTTCCTTTCCGGGTTGCTGACCCCGGGCGGGTCAGGCGCCTTCGCCGGTGTCGGTGGGCAGGTGTGTGGGCTCGAGCAGCTGACGTGCTGCCGAGATCAGGGGGGCTGGGACAGGGCGAGAGTTCAGGCCGTTGACCGCGAGCTCGCGGTCCTCGGGGATCGCCACGCACCGGTCCGCGTCCAGGGCGCGGCGGGCGGCGGGGCCGCCGGCGTGCTCGAGGCCGCGCGGCCACTTGTTGCGGCGGGGCCCGCGGATGGCGAGGGCGATCTGCTCGGGCTGCCAGTAGCCGGCCAGCAGGTCCATGGCGACTCCGGCGCGGCGCATCCCGGGGACGGTGGCGCTGGTGACCAGGACGATCTGGTCGGCGGCGCGGACGGCTTCAGCTAGCCAGCAGTCCGTGGCCAGCAACTGGCCGGTCTCCCAGCCGATGTCGAGGATGGTCAGCTGGGTCTCGTTCTGTGCCTCGGTGGGCAGCGGGACCTCGTTGACGCCGGCGAGGACCTCGCTGGCGCGCTCGAGCAGGACGTGGTCGCGCTTGCCCTGACGCCAGTCGGTCGGGTGAAGACCGAGCTCGGCGGTGCTCGCCGCGGCGAGTCCGGAGGCGGTGACCGAGCAGCACTCGATGACTCGGACCGGGGCGGCTGCGGCGAGGCCGGTGGCCAGGGCGACGGTGCTCGCGCCGACCGAGCCTGCGGACCCGATCACGGCGATGGTGTGCTCGCCGTCGGCCGGTGACCAGTTGTCCTCGGCGGCCCTGCCGCGGCCGCGGGGGCCCTTGCCGGCGCCGGGGCCGGTGCGGAACTCGCCGGCGTTCAGTGCGTGCCAGGCGCGCTTGAGCTCGTCGACCCCGACCGGGCGGCTCGGGGTCTGGGTGCTCACTGGGCCTCCCCGAGGGTGCCGCGGCGGAACTCGAGCGCGGCGCGGACCTCGGCCGGGGTCAGGGTCGCCAGCTTCGCCTTCGCGGCCTGGACCTCGTGAAGCTGGGCGACGCAGCCGCTCAGCTGCTCGATCGCCTCGATCTCGCGGCCGGCGATCGCGAACAGCTCCGCGATCTGCTCCGGCGTACGGGTCTCGCCGTCGTGGGTGTTTGTCATGGGCTTCACCACCTCCAGTCGCCTATGTGTCGCGGGGTGGCGCGAGCGATCACTTCCGGGCCTATTCGTCATGGCCGAACTTCCTCGGTGCGGCCGCGGCGAGGGCGCGCATGGTGCGAGAGCCGTGGCGACGGACGGTTGCCTCAGAGACCCCGATGCGGGGCGCGACCCGGCTGGACACCTCGTTGCTGAGCAGGCCGCCGTACCCGCGCGCCAGCCTGCGGGTCTCGACTCGGTCGGCCTCCTCGACCAGGCACAGCAGCAGGTACCGGTCCGCGGGGCTGATGACCTTGTGGTCGCAGGCCCACGCGAGCAGCTCCAGGAGCTCCTCGGTGGCCGACGGCTCCTCCTGCTCGGGTCCGGCGTCGGCGAGGATCTCGGGGCGGTGGAACAGCGCGCCGGCGACCCGCTCGGTCGGCATCTCGGCCGAGTAGCCGGCACCACCGTCGGCGCCAGTGAGATCCCCCGAAGCGAAGGACTCCACGAGGGTGGTGTTGGCCCAGGTGCGGTCGGCGCGGGAGACGTAGAAGAAGTCGCCGACCTCGCGGAGGACACCGACTCGGGTGTTGATCAAGATGTTGGCCGCGACCTTGCGGAGCCGGCGCCACTTGAACGTGCGGACCTCGATCCACAGCTGCGAGGCCACCAGCTCGTCGATCCGCTCGACTGCTGACCAGGTGCCGGCCATGACCGGCTGGCTGTCGCGCAAGACCTCGCGCGGCGGGAGGGTGCTCAGCCAGCCGGCGAGCCGGCAAGCGCCGGGCAGCAGGCACTTTGCGAGAGCCGCCGCGGCCGCAATGTCGTCACCACCATCAGGGGCCGCCAACATGGCCAGCGCCAGGAGGACCTCGTCGGAGGCTGCGTGGTCCACCGCCGGCAGCCAGGTGCGGAGGTCCTCGAAGTTGTCGACCACGCCGAGCCGCGGATCGGCCGCCACCCAGGCCGGCCACTTCTGGCGGGCCTGATCGAGCAGTTCGCTGTTGTCGTCGAGGCCGAGCTGGTCGCCCACACTCATCGTGCTCGCTCCCTTCGTCCGTGGCTGAGCACGGCAGAAAGGTCGCGAGCGGGCGTCCCCGCATCCGTCCCCCAAACCCCTGATTTCGAGGGGGGGACGCCTGCTCGACGGGGACACGGTCGTTGCGTTTGCGCAGGTCAGAGCGGGGGGGCGCCCCCGTCCCCCCGAAAAATGAAGAAGTTCCCGGCCGACCCTTGCGCGGTGTCGAACTGTCGAGATGCAGCGAAAACGAGGCGATCGAACTTTCGCCTCAAGAACACTGAATCGGTAGAGATTCACGCGGGAGTGGTCGGCGTTCGACCTGGCGCCTAATGTCGGCGTGGAGATGTCGACCGCAGGCGGCCGCTCGGCGAGCCGCCCGCCGACCCGCTGACGGTGATCACCCGCAACCGGATCCTCTACACGGAACACTGGCTAAGACGCACCGGCTACGCGCCCCGCCAGAGGTGGCGGGCATCAGCCTAAGCCCTCGACCGCCGACAAATGAGGAGCAGCCCGACGATGTCGATCGACCACAGCGATGTCGAGGTCGCGTTGTCAGCAGCTGCGGCCGGTGCCGCCGCCGTCCGGAGGCGATACGGCACCGACCTGGCTCAACTCGCGAAGTCGCCGACTGACTTTGCGACCGAGGCCGATCTCGCCGCAGAGGAGGCGATCCACCGCGTCATCGCGGCCGCACGACCCAGCGATGGGTTCGAGGGTGAGGAGACCGGGACGACAGCCGGCCGTAGCGACCGCCGCTGGCTTGTCGACCCGTTGTGCGGGACTCTCAACTTCGCTGCGGCGACGCCGCTTGCGGCGGTCAATGTCGCGCTCGACACCCCGTTCGGTGTGACGGCCGCCGTGTCCGCTGATCCGATCGCGGAGGAATTCTTCTGGACCGATGGCTCGGGCGCCTGGGTGCGGCACGGCGACGCAGATCGGCCACTGGAACCATCTCCGCGCTCGCTGATCGTCGACGTGAATTGCGACGGCAAGCGCGACGCCTCTTTCGTCGGCGCACAGTTGATCGCCGAGCAGGCGTTCCGTGACGTCTTCGCCCCACGCGTGCTGTCGAGCACCCTCGCCTTGGCTTGGGTCGCGGCTGGCCGCCGGGCGGCTTATGTCACCGACGGACACCTGGAGGGCAGCGTGCACTTCGCCGCGGGGATCGCGCTGTGCCAGGCCGCCGGCTGCGTTGTCACCGACTTCACCGGCGCACCCGTGCATACCGGCCGGGGCCTGATCGCCGCTGCTGACCAGGCGACCCATCGTCAACTGGTCGAGCTAGTCCGCCCGCACCTGGAGAAGCTGCACGCCCCACTCGGCTGACTCGGCGGTTGAACCGCGTCCATCGCGTCGACGCGCCAAACTGAGTCCCGTGGCCGAGTACTTCGACGGATGGTTCCGCCCAACGGAGGTGACCCTGCTGCCGGCCGTCGCGTCAAAGCGCACCCTCACCGCCGCCATCTGCGATGCGCTGATCCAGCGGTACACCCGGGTCGCTCTGGAGTCGGTCCTCCCTGAGGAGCTCCGACTGGAATGGCGGCGGGACGGGGCGGGGCCTGGCGAGGCCGAGACGAAACGCGACCTCATCACCGGCTACATCGAAGACTGGTCGGTGGCGCAGCTGGCTTCGCTCGCGCGACGGCTGAGCACGTACGCCGACATCTACCGACTGAACCAAGAGCAGCTGGCTTCGCTCGTGAACGCCTACGAGCAAGGCGACGGCGTACAGGGCAGGACGAAGAACCTCATCTTCGCCAGCACCGGCCCGAAGCCCGACCTGGTCCTCAGGGATGCCGTCAGCAACGACATCGAGGTCGTGGCGAACGGCGACGCCTGTCTCATCTACGACCAGCCGCTGCCCGACGGCGGGTTGAAGTTCAGTGACCTTGTGGCTTGGTGGGCGGCCCACCCGTCCTGTCCGTCCGACCTTGACGACCCGGGCATCGCCCGCCATCTGTATCAGCGGCTGGCCGCGTCCCTCGCGAGCCCGCCGGAGCTTCTGCTGTTCCGGACCTACTACGCGCGATTCAAGGACAACCCGAACGTCATCGCGCTCGTGCCGCAGGTCTATCTCCACTACGACCCGCTCGACCAGAGAACCCGCCGGGCATCGGTGAGCGGGGCGCCCCTTGCGCGCCAACGCATGGACTTCCTCATGCTGTTCAGCGACCGCAAACGCGTCGTCATCGAAGTCGACGGCAAGCAGCACTACGCCGTCGGCGAGACCGCCACGCCGCGGCTCTACTCCGAGATGGTCGCCGAGGACCGACGTGAATCGCCCCGGGTTTCGTGGAGGCTCGGTTACTTGGAACCAGCCCCGGTCGGGACGGGTTTTTCAACGTAGTCGGTGACGTTGTCCTTGGCCCAGTGGCTGGCCTCGAACTCGGCGGGCGGGACGAGGCCGATCTCG
>QFCS01002174.1_pt1 | contig 12834 bp, 13 predicted proteins | sample 3576561 | NCBI WGS metagenome assembly QFCS01 | reverse complement strand
GGCAGGTCGATTCTTCTTCGGGGTCGGGCGGTCTCAGCGGCGGCTGGCGGAGAGGGTGGGATTCGAACCCACGGTACGCTTGCACGCACAACGGTTTTCGAGACCGTCCCAATCGACCACTCTGGCACCTCTCCGGGGCACCGCTTATAGGGAGGTGATTCGCCGGCGGCAACCGCTCCTTCCCTCCGCCGTCGCAATCCCGTCGCCGGGCGCCGGAAGCCGTGAATTCACGGCACGACTTTACCCGCCGGGCCCGTCGACTCGGCCGTTGACTCGCCGGGGTTCCTGCGTATATTCCGCGCTCCTCCGGCGGGTCTCAGGCCCGCCGTGCTCTTTCGTGCCTACCGGCATTTTGGGCGCGGATGCCGCCCATCCCCCTAGGGGTGGTGGCTCCGTCCGGTGTCGCAGGCTTCAGTCGGGTGTCACAATGATCGCCGTAATCCGCACGGGTGGAAAGCAGTACACGGTCTCGGCCGACGACACGCTCACGGTCGAGCGCATCGCCGGCGAAGCCGGCGCAACGGTCGAGTTCACCGACGTGCTGATGGTCGGCGACAAGGTCGGCGCGCCGACCGTGGCCGGCGCCAAGGTCGTGGGCTCGATCGTCAAGCAGGCGCGCGGGCCGCACCTGATCGTCTTCAAGAAGCGGCGCCGCCAGAACTCGCGGCGCAAGAACGGCCACCGCCAGGACCTGACGGTGGTCAAGATCGAACAGATCGTCGCCTGATCGGGGCCTGATCGGGCAACCCCAGAGCGACCGGAGTAGATACGATGGCACACAAGAAAGCAGGCGGCTCCTCGCGCAACGGCCGCGATTCCGACGGCCAAAGGCTGGGCGTGAAGCGCTTCGGCGGCCAGAAGGTCATCGCCGGCAACATCCTGGTCCGCCAGCGCGGCACCAAGATGACCGCAGGCGAGAATGTCGGCCTCGGCCGCGACCACACCCTCTTCGCGACCGCCGACGGCGTGGTGACGTTCCGTACCCGCACGGGCGGCAAGGTCGAGGTCAACGTGCTGCCGCCGGCGGCCCCGACTCCGGCCCCGATTCCGGCCAAGATGGCCGCCGAATAGCCGTTCCCGATTCATCGGCGTTCTGAAGGGGAGCGGCTCGCCGTTCCCCTTTTTTCGTTTCCGGACCCATCCCATGAAATTCCTCGACCAGGCCAAGATCTACGTCCGCTCCGGCAACGGCGGCGCGGGCTGCGTCGGCTTCCGCCGGGAGAAGTTCATCGAGTTCGGCGGGCCGGACGGCGGTGACGGCGGCAAGGGCGGCGACGTCATCCTCGAATGCGTCGACGGGCTGAACACGCTGATCGACTACCGCTACGCCCAGCATTTCAAGGCCGAGACCGGCCATCACGGCATGGGCAGCCAGCGCACCGGCGGCAAGGGCAAGGACATCGTGCTGCGCCTGCCGCGCGGCACCCAGGTCTTCGCCGAGGACAACGAGACGCTGCTCGCCGACCTCACCGAGATCGGCCAGCGCATCGTGCTGCTGCGCGGCGGCGACGGCGGCTACGGCAACGTGCACTACAAGAGCTCGACCAACCGCGCCCCGCGCCGTGCCGACAAGGGCTGGCCGGGCGAGGAGCGCTGGATCTGGCTGCGCCTGAAGCTGATCGCCGACATCGGCCTGGTCGGCCTGCCCAACGCCGGCAAGTCGACCTTCCTGTCGGCCACCTCCAACGCGCGGCCCAAGATCGCCGACTATCCCTTCACCACCCTGCATCCCGGGCTGGGCGTTGTGAAGGTCGGAGACCGCGAGTTCGTGCTGGCCGACATCCCCGGCCTGATCGAGGGCGCCAGCGACGGCGCGGGGCTGGGCACGCGCTTCCTCGGCCATGTCGAGCGCTGCCGCGCCCTGCTCCACCTGGTCGACGGGACCCAGGACGACGTGGTCGGCGCCTATCGCACCGTGCGCGCCGAGCTCAAGGCCTATGGCGGCAACCTCGCGCGCAAGAAGGAGATCGTGGCGCTCAACAAGACCGACGCCATGACGCCGGAGGACATCGAGGCCAAGCGCGCCCTGCTCGCCAAGGCCAGCCGCAAGACCGTGCACCTGCTCTCCGGCGTGTCGGGCCAGGGCGTCCAGCCGCTGCTGCACGAGCTGATCAAGCTGGTCGACCATCAGCGCGACAAGGAAGCCGCGTGACCTCCCTGCGCGACGCCCGGCGGCTGGTCGTCAAGATCGGCTCGTCGATCCTGGTCGACGAGGCGAAGGGCGAGATCCGGCGGGACTGGCTGGAGGCGCTGGCCGCCGACGTCGCGCGCCTGCATGCCGGCGGCTGCGAGATCGTGCTCGTCTCGTCCGGCGCCATCCGGCTGGGCCGCCGCCATTTCGGCCTGCCGCCCGGACCGCTGCGGCTCGAGGAGAGCCAGGCCGCCGCCGCCACCGGGCAGATCCAGCTCGCCCACGCCTACCAGGAGGCGCTGGCCCGCCACGGCATCAGCGTCGCGCAGATCCTGCTGACGCTCTCCGATTCCGAGGAGCGGCGGCGTTACCTCAATGCGCGCCAGACCATGGCGACCCTGCTCGCCATGAAGGCGGTGCCGGTGATCAACGAGAACGACACCGTCGCCACCGACGAGATCCGCTTCGGCGACAATGACCGGCTGGGCGCGCGCGTCGCCGAGATGATCTCGGCCGACATGCTGGTGCTGCTTTCCGACATCGACGGCCTCTACACCGGCAACCCGCGCACCGATCCCACCGCCACGTTCATCCCCGAGATCCGCGAGATCACGCCCGCCATCGAGGCGATGGGCGGCAGCGCCGCTTCCGAACTGTCGAACGGCGGCATGGCGACCAAGCTGATCGCCGGCCGCATCGCCATGGCCGCCGGCTGCCGCATGGCGATCGGCGACGGCCGCGGCGTCGGCGCGCTGGGCGACCTGCTCGACGGGCGGGCGCGCTGCAGCTGGTTCCTGCCCGAAGCCTCGCCCTTGTCGGCGCGCAAGAAGTGGATCCGCGGCTCGCTCAAGACCGCCGGCGTGCTGGTGGTCGACGACGGCGCGGTGCGCGCCTTGTCGGCCGGCAAGAGCCTGCTGCCGGCCGGCGTCACCGCGGTCGACGGCGCGTTCCGCCGCGGCGACGTGGTGGTCGTCAAGGACCGCAGCGGCCGCCCGCTGGCGCGCGGCCTGGTGGCCTACGCCGCCGACGACGCCCGCCGCATCGCCGGCCGCAAGAGCGTCGAGATCGAGCGCCTGCTGGGTTTCCGCGGCCGCGACGAGATGGTCCATCGCGACGACCTGGTCGTCGAATGAGGGATGCCATGCGCCCCGAGGGATTTCGTCCCCGTCGTCTCGACCGGAGCGAAGCGAAGTGGAGAGACCTTCTCTCCACGCCCAGCCGCCGGATTGTGGAAGCAAGGCCCCTCGGCTGCGCTCGGGGCGACGGAAGGGAGCCCGTCGGGTGGCTTGAAGCCCACTACGCTCCGGGGAGCGGTCGATGAACGTCCAGACCATGCCTGCCGGCGATGCCGTGGCCATCGTGGCCGAGCTGGGCCGGCGCGCCCGCGCCGCGGCCGCCGCGCTGCGCACCGCCTCGACCGCCGCCAAGAACGGCGCGCTGGCCGAGGCCGCGCGGCTGATCCGCGACGGCCGGGACGCCATCCTCGCCGCCAACGCGCGCGACATCGCGGCCGCCCAGGCCGGCGGCATGAACGCGGCGCTGCAGGACCGGCTGCTGCTCACCGAGGCGCGCATCGAGGCGATGGCGCGCGGGCTCGACGACATCGTTGCCCTGCCCGACCCGGTCGGTGCCGAGATCGAGCGCTGGACGCGGCCCAACGGCCTGGTCATCAGCCGCGTGCGCGTGCCCATCGGCATCATCGGCGTGATCTACGAGGCGCGGCCCAACGTCACCGCCGATGCCGGCGCGCTGTGCATCAAGTCGGGCAACGTCGTGGTGCTGCGCGGCGGCTCCGACAGCTTCCATTCCTCGCGCGCCATCGTCGAGCTGCTGCGCCGCGCGCTCGCCGGCGCCGGCCTGCCCGAGGACTGCGTGCAGCTGGTGCCGACCACCGACCGCGCCGCGGTGGGCGAGCTGCTGCGCGCCGTCGACTGGCTCGACCTGATCGTGCCGCGCGGCGGACGCTCGCTGATCGACCGCGTCACCGAGGAGAGCCGCGTGCCGGTGCTGCGCCACTATGACGGCATCTGCCACGTCTATGTCGACCGCGACGCCGATGTCGCCATGGCGCGCGACATCGTGGCCAACGCCAAGATGCGGCGCGTCAGCGTGTGCGGCGCCGCCGAGACGCTGCTGATCGACCGCGCCGCGCTCGACAGCCACCTGATGCCGGTGCTGGCCAGGCTGCACGAGCTGGGCTGCGAGGTGCGCGGCGACGCCGAGGTGCAGCGGCGCGACCCGCAGGCCGTGCCGGCGACCGACAAGGACTGGCGCACCGAATATCTCGCGCCGGTGATTGCGGTGGCGACGGTCGACGGCGTCGCCGGAGCGATCGATCACATCGCGCGCTACGGCAGCCAGCACACCGAATCGATCGTCACCGCCAATGCCGCGACGGCGCAGCGTTTCCTCGACGAGGTCGACAGCGCCATCGTCATGCACAACGCCAGCACGCAGTTCGCCGACGGCGGCGAGTTCGGGCTGGGCGCGGAGATCGGCATCTCGACCAACCGCATGCACGCCCGCGGGCCCGTCGGCCTGGTCGAGCTCACGACCTACAAGAACGTCGTGCGCGGCCAGGGCACGCTGCGGCCGTGACCGCCGGCCGTTCGCGATGGCAGGCATGACCGCCACCCTCCACCCCATGCCCGGCGTGCCGCGCGACGTCGCGCGGCGCATCGGCCTGCTCGGCGGCTCGTTCAATCCGGCGCACGAGGGCCATCGCCACATCAGCCTCGAGGCGCTGAAGCGGCTCGGGCTCGACGAGGTGTGGTGGCTGGTCTCGCCGCAGAACCCGCTGAAGGCCGGCCGGGGCATGGAGCCGCTGGCGGTGCGCGTCGCGCGCGCCCGCCTGCTCGCGCGCCATCCGCACATCCGCGTCGAGGCGCCCGAGCTGGCGCTCGGCACGCGCTACACGCTCGACACGGTGCGCGCGCTGCGCCGCTTCTATCCGCAGGCCCGCTTCGTGTGGCTGATGGGCGCCGACATCCTGCCCCAGCTCGTCGACTGGCGCGGCTGGCGCGAGCTGTTCGCGGCCATTCCGATCGCCGCTTTCGCGCGGCCGGGCTGGGGACATTCCGCCCTTGCGTCGGCAGCGCCGCGGGCCTTTGCTCGTTATCGGCTGGAGGCCGACCGGGCGCGCGCGCTCGCCGGCAGCCCGCCGCCGGCCTGGTGCTTCATCCCAAGCCGGCTCGACAACCATTCCGCGACGGCGATCCGCGCCGTGCAGCCGCGACGCAAGACGAAAGGACAGACCATCACCGACCAGAACCTATCCGCGGGAGGCCGCAAGCTTCCCGAGCGGGGCAAGGAAACCGAGGCGCTGCTGGCGCTGGTGCGCCACTCGCTGGACGAGGACAAGGCCGAGGACGTCGTCGTCATCGACCTCAAGGGCAAGTCGGCCTTCGCCGACTACATGGTGATCGCCAGCGGCCGCTCGAACCGGCAGGTGGTGGCCATCGCCGAACATCTCGCCGACCGGCTGAAGCGCGCCGGCCACGGCTACACCCCGGTCGAGGGCAAGCAGGGCGGCGACTGGGTGCTGGTCGATGCCGGCGACGTGGTGGTCCACGTCTTCCGGCCCGAGCCGCGCACCTTCTATGCCCTCGAGAAGATGTGGCAGCTCGAGACCGAGGCGAAGCCGAACGGGAGCAAGCCCAAGGCGGCGAAACCCAAGGTCGCCAAGCCGAGGACCGCCACGACCGGCGGGGCGCGGACGAAGTCGGCTGCGCCGAGCTCGCCCTCGTCCAAGACGGCGCGGCCCAAGACGGCCCGGCCCAAGGCAGCCGGCGGGGCGCGACGGCGACCTGCCGCCAAGAAGACGGCTTGAAGCTGACGATCGCCTGCGTCGGCCGCGCCGGCCGCAGCCCCGAGCGCGACCTCTACGAGCACTACGCGCGGCGCATCCGCTGGCCGCTCGCCCTGCGCGAGGTCGAGGAGAAGCGCAAGCTGCCGCCGCCGCAGCTCATGGCGCGCGAGGGCGCGCTGCTGCTCGAGGCCGTGCCGGCCGGCGCCGTGCTGGTCGCCCTCGACCGCCGCGGCCGCACGCTGGACAGCGCAGGCTTCGCGGCGCGGCTGGCGCGCTGGCGTGACGATTCGGTGTCGGATCTCGCCTTCCTGATCGGCGGCGCCGACGGCCACGACGAGAACCTGCTCGAAAAAGCAGCGCTCGGCCTGTCTTTCGGGCCCATGACGTGGCCGCATCTGCTGGCCCGCGCCATGCTGGCCGAGCAGATCTACCGCGCCCAGCAGCTGCTGGCCGGCCATCCCTATCATCGCGCCTGAAAAGGTGTCGATTTTGCCCCTGTTCTGCCGAAAAAGGGGGGCTACATTGGACCCCATGCGCCTCCCCTCCCGTCGCCTCCTCGCGGTCGTCGCCGCTCTCGGTCTCTCGGGTGCATCGATGGCACTCGCCCAGACCCCGTCGTCCGACCAGCCGTCGGAGAAGCCGGCGTCCGACAAGCCGGCGGTCAAGCCGGTGCGCAGCATTCCCTACGTGTCGATCATCGGTGATGACGGCCGCCAGCGGCACTACGAGACCAACGCGATCCCGCTGCTGTTCAACCGCGCCTGCTTCGGCTGGCGGATGTATCTCGGCGGGCCCAACCGCGTCGTCTCGCTGAAGGAGGTGCTGACCACCTCGCAGCCGGCCGAGCAGGTGATCGCCGGTCCCGAGACCGAGGTCAGCGACGACAAGACGCGCGCCACCACGCGCATGCTGGAGACCGTCCAGGACGGCGTGCTGCAGCGCTCGTGGTGCATCATCCCGGGCGATCCGCCGGGAACCTACACATACGACGTCACCATCGACGGCGAACCGCGCGGCGAGTTCGTCTTCTGTGCGATCGAGATGCCCGACCAGAACACCAACATCGACCCGCGCGACCTCTCCTGCCCCAACAAGTTCAACTCCGTGCGGTGGACGCCCCGGCCTTCCGGATCGACGCGCCCCGGGGCGGCCGGCTGATGGCGGCGCAGCGCCGGCCGCGGCCCGCGGTCCTCTGCATCCTCGATGGCTGGGGCTACCGCCCCGACCGCCCGTACAACGCCATCCTGGGCGCGCGCACGCCTCATTACGACCAGCTGGTCGCGACCTGCCCGCAGGGCCTGATCGACGCCTCGGAGACTTTCGTCGGCCTGCCCAAGGGCCAGATGGGCAATTCCGAGGTCGGGCACATGAATCTCGGCGCCGGCCGCGTCGCCGTGCCCGACATGCCGCGCATCGACAACGCCATCGCCGACGGCTCGCTGGCCCGCAACGAGAAGCTGCTGGCCTTCATCGAGACCCTGAAGAAGAACGGCGGCGCCTGCCATCTCATGGGCCTCGCCTCGCCGGGCGGCGTGCACGCGCACCAGGACCATCTGGTGGCGCTCGCCAACCTGATCGCCGGCGCCGGCGTGCCGGTCCGGATCCACGCCTTCCTGGACGGTCGCGACATGCCCCCGCGCAGCGCGCTGCAGTGCCTGCGCGAGATCCAGGCCGGCCTGAAGGCAGATCTGCCGATCCGCTTCGCCACCGTCGCCGGCCGTTTCTATCCGATGGACCGCGACAAGCGCTGGGAGCGCGTCGCCCTGGGCTACGACGCCATGGTCGATGCCAGAGGCGAGACCGCCGCGACGCCGCTCGAAGCGGTCGAGAAGGGCTATGCCGCGAACCTCGACGACGAGTTCGTGCTGCCCACCGTGATCGACGGCTACGACGGCATGAAGGACGGCGACGGCGTCCTGATGTTCAACTACCGCTCGGACCGCGCCCGCCAGATCCTCACCGCGCTGCTCGATCCGCGCTTCGACGGCTTCAACCGCGGCCGCATCGTGAAGTTCGCCGCCGCCGTCGGCATGGTCGAGTACTCGGCCGCGCTCAACCCCTTCCTGCAGACGCTGTTCCCGCCGGCGACCATCCGCATGGGGCTGGGCGAGACGGTGTCGAAGGCCGGGCTGAAGCAGCTGCGCATCGCCGAGACGGAGAAGTACGCGCACGTCACCTTCTTCTTCAACGGCGGCGAGGAGCGGCAGTTCGAAGGCGAGGACCGCATCCTCGTCCCCTCGCCCAAGGTGAAGACCTACGACATGCAGCCCGAGATGAGCGCCGGCGAGGTCACCGACAAGCTGGTCGGCGCCATCGCCTCGGGCACCTACGACCTGATCGTCGTCAACTACGCCAACACCGACCAGGTCGGCCACACCGGCGACTTTGGCGCGGCCGTGAAGGCCGTCGAGGCGGTCGACGCCTGCCTCGGCCGCCTGATGGCGGCCGTCGAGACGGCCGGCGGCGTGATGCTGGTCACCGCCGACCACGGTAACGCGGAGTTGATGTTCGACGACGCATCGCACCAGAAGCACACCCAGCACACGTTGAATCGCGTGCCGGCGCTGCTGTTCAACGCGCCGTCCAACATCCACTCGCTGAACGACGGCAAGCTGGCCGACGTCGCGCCGACGATGCTGGCCCTGATGGGCGTGCCGCAGCCGGCCGAGATGACCGGTCACTCGCTGCTCTCGGAGCACAGGCGCGCGCCCGTGCTCGCCGTGCCGCCGCTTTCCGCCGTGGCGTCGGCCTGATTGTGGCGTGCCTGCAGCCGGGCTCGCCTTGATCATGCCAAACAAGCCCCTGTATCTTCGAACCCTCGATTTCGACCGGCCACTGACTCCCGGCGACCGCTTTTTGAAGGCATCAAAATGACCCGTTTGCGCTTTGCTTCCGCCGCCGCGATCATGGCCTTCCTGGCCGTGCCGGTGGGCATCACCGCCTGGTCGCAGGACAAGGGCGGCGCCAAGAATGCTGCCACCGGCGACAAGAGCGAGCTCTACCAGCAGCTCAACCTGTTCGGCGACGTTCTGGAGCGGGTGCGCCGCGACTATGTCGAGCCGGTCGACGAGAAGACGCTGATCGAGAACGCCATCAACGGCATGCTGTCGGCGCTCGATCCGCACTCGAGCTACATGAACCCGAAGTCCTACAAGGACATGCAGGTCCAGACCAAGGGCGAGTTTGGCGGGCTGGGCATCGAGGTCACGATGGAGAACGGCCTGGTGAAGGTCGTGTCGCCGATCGACGACACGCCGGCCTCCAAGGCCGGCCTGCAGGCCGGCGACCTGATCTTCGCACTCGACGGCGAGCCGGTGCAGGGCCTGACCCTGCAGGAGGCGGTCGAGAAGATGCGCGGCAAGGCCGGCACCCCGATCAAGATCTCGATCCGCCGTGCCGGCAAGGACCCGTTCGACGTGTCGCTGACGCGCGAGGTCATCAAGGTGCGCTCGGTGCGCTACCGCCTCGAGGCCGGCGACATCGGCTACATCCGCGTCACCTCCTTCACCGAGCAGACCACCACCGGCGTGCTCGACGCCGTCGAGAAGCTCAAGAAGGAGGCCGGCGGCAAGCTCAAGGGCTTCATCCTCGACCTGCGCAACAACCCGGGCGGCCTGCTCGACCAGGCGATCGCGCTGAGCGACGCCTTCCTCGACAAGGGCGAGATCGTCTCGGTCAAGGCGCGCAAGAACGAGGACGTGCAGCGCTGGAACGCCAAGCCGGGCGACGTCGCGGGCGGCCTGCCGATCGTGATCCTGATGAACGGCGGCTCGGCCTCGGCGTCGGAGATCGTCGCCGGCGCGCTGCAGGACCACAAGCGGGCGATCGTCCTGGGCACCCGCTCGTTCGGCAAGGGCTCGGTCCAGACCATCATGCAGGTCACCGGTGGCGGCGCCATCCGGCTGACCACGGCGCTCTACTTCACGCCGTCCGGACGCTCGATCCAGAAGGAAGGCATCAAGCCCGACATCGAGGTCGAGCCCGCCAAGATCGAGAACATCCAGGCGCGTGCCGGCTTCCGCGAGGAGAATCTGCGCCGCTCGATCACCAACCCGAACGCGCCGGCCGCCAAGCCGGAAGACACCAAGCCGGGCGAGGCCAAGCCGGAGGCCAGGACTCCGGGAACGACCAGCGCGCCGGGTGAGAAGAAAGACGACAAGCCCGTCGCCGCTCCGGCCGCGACGCCGCCGTCGGGCGACCCCGACGAGCCGCCGAAGGAGCCGGTCGCCGATTACCAGCTGCTGCGCGCGGTCGATCTGATAAAGGGCATCTCGCTCTACAACGCCCGCGCCAACTGAGCGGCGCGGCGACGTGACGAAAGCGGCGGCACCGGCCCGCGCGGTGCCGGCAGCTTCCGAAGGGCGGCCCGAGCGCTACCGCCGCAATGTCGGCATCATGCTCATCGGGCCGGGCCGGCGCATCTTCGTCGGCCGGCGTGCGCGCGGAGTGCCGGGCCAGCCCGAGGCCTGGCAGATGCCGCAGGGCGGCGTCGATGACGATGAATCCCCCGTCGAGGCGGCCTGCCGAGAGCTGTGGGAAGAAGTCGGAACGACCAGGGCGCTGCTGCTGCGCGAGAGCGCCAAGTGGCTGCTCTACGACGTGCCCGAGATGCTGCGGCCGGCCCACTGGAAGGGCCGCTGGAACGGCCAGGCCCAGAAGTGGTTCGCGCTGTCCTTCACCGGCCGCGACGCCGACATCGACATCGCGGCCCACGACCGCGAGTTCGACGCCTGGCAATGGCTGACGGCGGGTGAGATGCTCGAGCGCATCGTCGCCTTCAAGCGCCCCGTCTACGAAGCCGTCGTCGAGGAATTCCGCGATCTGGTGGAGTAGCGAGGCGGCTCAGGCGCCGTGCGACGCGAGCTTGCTGGCCCGGTAGCGCAGGAACCACAGGCCGATGCGCGTCATCCACACGTTGAGGCGGCCCTGCGGCGTGAGACCGATCGCCTTCAGCACCATGGCCATCGCGCGCTGCACATGGAACCGCCGGTACAGCGGATAGGCGCGCCGGGCATAGGCCTCCATGTTGCGCTTGCGGTCGTAGACCGCGCCTTCGGGCTCGTTGGCGGCGAAGTAGGCATAGGCCAGCTCGTCGTCCTCGCTCTCGGCGAGGCGCCCCCAGCCGATGCGCAGCCGGCCCCAGCGGCTCAGCCTGTCACGCTTCACCAGCCGGCGCAGATGGTCGTAGAACAGCTTGTAGTGCCGGAACTCGTCGGCGGCGATCTTGCTGCAGACCTGCTTCAGCACCGGCTCCTCGGTGGCGTCCTTCAGGGCGCTGTAATACGAGCTGGTGCCGGTCTCGACGATGCAGCGGGCCATCATCTCGCCGGCCTGGCTGCCGCGCACCGATTCGCTGGCGTCGAGCGGCAGCTTGTAGCCGCTGCGGAAGCGCGCAAAGGCACCGTCGAAGTCCCAGCCCGGATCGGCGAGCTGCGCCCAGCGGCCCAACGCCATGCCGTGCTGGACCTCCTCGTCCGCCCAGGCGTCGACGGCGGCGGTGAATTCGGGATCGTCCGCGAACACGCGGTTGAGGTAGATGCGATAGTCGCCGCCGTTACGCTCCACCAGGGCCGCAGCCTTGATGTTGCGCAGGATTTCCAGGTCGACCTTCGACGCATCGAACCGATCCCAGGCGATCGTGTCGAGTGTCCAGTTACCCATGCTCGAGAGCCTCTCGGGACATGTCGCGAAGACGTAATAAAGCCTTCCGACCGTCAGGTTTCAATGCCTGACGGTGAACATCTCGACGAATCATTCGCATTGCCGTGGGAATCGGCAGGAGGATCAGCGATTGGCGTAGTAGGCCTGGGCGCGCTGCAAATCGCGGGCGATGGCCAGATTCTTCTCGGCCAGGGCCTTCTCCGCCTCCGTCCCCGCGTCGGTGAGGTCGCGCTGCGCCGCGTGCTCGCGTTCGACGAGCTGCTGGGCGGTCACCTGGTCGAACGGCATGGCCTCGTCGGCCAGCACCGTGCAGCGCTCCGGCGTCACCTCGGCGAAGCCGCCGACGACGATGAAACGCCTTTCGACCTTGCTGCCCTGATAGACCTCGAGCACGCCCGGACGGACGGTCGAGATCAGCGGAGCGTGGCCCGGGAGGACGCCGAAGTCGCCTTCGCTGCCCGGAACCACGACCATGTCGGCCTCGGTCGCGAGTATCTCGCGCTCGGGCATGACCAGCCGGAAGGAGACCTTGGCCATCGGTTCAGGCCGCCTCGGCCGCGAGCTTCTTGGCCTTGACGACGGCTTCCTCGATGGTGCCCACCATGTAGAAGGCTGCCTCCGGCAGGTCGTCGTAGTCGCCCGCCACGATGCCCTTGAAGGCCTTGATCGTGTCTTCGAGCTTCACGAACACGCCCGGCGTGCCGGTGAACACCTCGGCGACGTGGAAGGGCTGGCTGAGGAAGCGCTGGATCTTGCGGGCGCGCGACACGACCAGCTTGTCCTCTTCCGACAGCTCGTCCATGCCCAGGATGGCGATGATGTCCTGCAGCGACTTGTACTGCTGAAGCACGCGCTGCACGTCGCGCGCCACCTTGTAGTGCTCCTCGCCGACGATGCGCGGATCGAGCATGCGCGAGGTCGAGTCGAGCGGGTCGACGGCCGGGAAGATCGCCTGCTCGGCGATCGAGCGGCTGAGCACCGTCGTCGCGTCCAAGTGGGCGAACGACGTCGCGGGCGCCGGATCGGTCAGGTCGTCGGCGGGCACGTAGATGGCCTGCACCGAAGTGATCGAGCCCTTCTTGGTCGAGGTGATGCGCTCCTGCAGCGCGCCCATGTCGGTGGCCAGGGTCGGCTGATAGCCCACCGCCGACGGAATGCGGCCCAGCAGCGCCGACACTTCCGAGCCCGCCTGCGTGAAGCGGAAGATGTTGTCGACGAAGAACAGCACGTCCTG
>QFCS01002434.1_pt1 | contig 12852 bp, 17 predicted proteins | sample 3576561 | NCBI WGS metagenome assembly QFCS01 | reverse complement strand
CCTCTTCCAATTGGCGGCATCGATTTCGAACGGCGCTTGCTCTTGGTTACCAAGAGACGAGACAACTGATTTGAGCGATATAGAAGCGCCGACGCGATCCTCGACAACTGATTGGAGTGTGTCCTAAGCGATCGCAGGATTACAGAATCGATCCTTGCCGTCGAGCCGAATGCCCAATCGGAATGGCATTCACTTTCGAGGATCACCGCACTGCGACGAGATGCGCTGGCGTACCGAATGTATGCAGTCGAATGGTGTCGCCCCATGAAAGTTGGCGGCGGGTCGCAGATCCGGACTCTGACGGTAGTTGACACCTTCTCCCGCTTCTCGCCGGCCGTCGATCCGCGCTTCAGCTACCGGGCCGAGGATGTCGTAGCCCGCTAGTAAGGGTCATCCGGGTCGATCCGGCATTGGGTAGCAAAAACCACCAGATCTGATCCGGTTGTTTGGTAGCTTCCGGCTCCTTTTGACGGAGCGGCAGCAGGTGAGCGTTGAGGAGGGGGCGCCGCACGCCCGGCCGGATCTCCGCGGCAATCTCTCGTGTGGGGTTCACGGTGCTATTCATGGCGCGATCCTCCATAGGGTGGTCAGGCGCTATCCTGCGCAGCAGGACAGCATCTTGACGTCCTTGTCGAAGGTCTGGGCAGCGAGTTTGAGCCCCTCGACGGTGGTCAGATACGGGAAGATCGTCTCAGCCAGGGCGTCGATCGTGAGCCCGCCTCGAATCGCCATGGCTGCCGTCTGGATGCTGTCCGCGCCTTCGGGGGCCAAGATGTGCGCCCCGAGCAGCTTGCGGGTTCCACGGTCCGCGACGAGCTTGATCAGGCCCCGCGTGTCGCGGGCGGCGAGGGCGCGCGGGACATTGTCGAGGGTGAGCACCGAGGTCCGTACATCATGTCCGGCAGCACGGGCCTGCGCTTCGGTCAGCCCGACGCTGCCGACCTGCGGGTCGGTGAACACCACCGCCGGCATGGCCGAATTGTCATAGCGCAGACTGTCGCCGTTGAGTGCGTTCTTCGCCGCGAGCTTCGCGCCGTAGGCGGCCATGTAGACGAACTGGTCCTTGCCCGTGACGTCACCCGCCGCGTAGACGCCGGCCTTGGTGGTGCGCATGCGGTCGTCGACAAGGATGGCGCCCATGGGGGTCTGGGCGATGCCCGTCTCCGCCAGGCCAAGGCTTTCGGTGTTGGGGGCACGGCCGGTCGCAACCAGGATGCGCTCGGCAGCGATGGTTTGCGGATGCCCGTCCCTGATGACGGTGAGGGCGACCCCATCCTCCGTCCTGCGAACGGAATCATAGGTCAGGCCGCCCACGACCGTGATGCCCTCGTCTGTGAGGTAGCCGGCGAGCGCCGCTCCGATCTCGGGCTCGGCCTCCGGCAGGAGGCGGCTGCGGAAGACCAGTGTCACGTCCACTCCGGCGCGGGCGAAGGTCTGCGCGAGCTCGGCCCCAATGTAGCCGCCGCCGACCACAATCAGGGAGCGGGGCAGCTCGGTCAGGGCCAGCGCTGTCGTGCTGTCGAGCGGGGACACGTCCGCGATGCCCGGGATGGCCGGCAGGGCCGGCCGCGTCCCGGTCGCGATGATGATGCGGTTCGAGACGAGGCGCTTGCCGCCCGCCTGCACGCCCCCGTCAACGAGGCGAGCCTGGCCTTCATGATAGGCCAAGTAGTTGTAGGCCGGCAGGAGGTCGACGTACTTGGCCTGGCGCAGGCTCGCGACAAGGTCGTCCTTTTGGGCAACCAGCGCCTGCCAGTCGGCCACCCGCGCGTTGCCGTCGATCCCGGCAAACCGGGAGGCCGCTTTGGCGTGGTGCACCGCCTCAGTGGCCCGGATCAGGGCCTTGGAGGGCACGCAGCCAACGTTGACGCAGGTGCCGCCCATCGTGCCGTGGCCGACAAGGGCAACCTGTGCCCCCTGTTCTGCGGCCGTGATGGCGGCGGAAAACCCGGCCGATCCAGCCCCGACGACCACCAGATCGTAGCGGTTGTTGCCGTTCTTCGCGCCCGTGGTGCAGCAGTCACTCATGGTCTCAACTTTCATGTGTTCCCCTCCGGGTCGCAGCAGCCGGTAGACGGGGAGGAGGTCCTCTTGCGGCGGTAAAGCCCCATCCCCAGCAGCCTCAGCGAGGTAAGGAAGAGCGGGATCGGGACACGGCGAGGACAGGTTTCGTGCAGCAGACTGCGGCGACAATTCCGCCGGCGAGGCCGGTTTTGGTGAGGGCGCGGTGATTCAAGAGGAACTCTTCCCGTCCTTCACGGTCGACGGATAGCCAGCGTTGGTCGTCGCCTGGGTCAGCGCCTCGGGCGTGACCTTCTCATCGTCAAAGGTGACGGTTGCCGTCGCCTTGCCGCTGTCCTCGACCACCGTGACCTGGCTGACGCCTGGGATGCGGGAGAGCACCCTCTTCACGATCGGGACGCAGGTGACGCAGCTCACGTTCTCGACGTCGAGCGTGACGGTGCGCGGTGCGGCCACGGCCGCACCCGCGAGCATCAGAGCCGACGCGGTCAGGGCGATACGAAACAGGGACTTCATCTCAGGTCTCCTCAGAGGGTGATCAGCAGCGGGGCGGTATAGGGAAAAGTGACGGCCGCCAGGACGAGCAAGGCGGCCGACCAGAGGCCGATCTTGGCGATGCGGCTCGATCCTGGCCGCGCGCAGGAGCCTCCGGGCGCACAGGCGGTCTTGGGTTGGCGATAGACCTGCCAGAAGCCAAAGGTCAGGAAGGCCACCGCCACGGCCACGAACACCGGCTGGTAGGGCGCCATTGCGGTCAGGTTGCCGATCCATGCCCCGCTCACTCCAAGGCCGAAGAGCACGAGGGGCAGGATGCAGCAAGACGAGGCCCCGAGCGCTGCTAGAATGCCTCCGGCCGCCGGCAGGCCTTGACTGGCTCTTAGGGAGGTCGCGCCCTCCTGCCGGCTTGCCAGCCCGCTTGGCTCAGCACGGGTCAATTCACCCATCGAACAATCTCCTTTACGTCGATGGAGCGACCATGCATCCTGTAGTGGCTACAGGAGCAAGGGCGTTATCGATGGACGCGATCACGCATTCGAGAGGCGGGACGTTCCCCATCGGCGGGCTGTCACGGCTCACCGGGGTGAACATCGAGACCATCCGCTACTATGAGAAGATCGGGATGCTGCCCGCGCCACCCCGCACCGAGGGTGGCCGCAGGGTCTATGGTCGGCACCATACGCGCGTGCTGGGCTTCATCCGGCGCGGCCGCGAGCTCGGGTTCACGCTGGACGAGATCAAGGCTCTTCTGGCGCTGGGCGGCCCGGAACGCGCCCCGTGCGGCGAGGTTCGCGAGATTGCCACGAAGCACCTGGACGACATCCGGGCAAAGATCGCCGACCTCAGCAAACTCGAACGGCTGCTGGGGCAGACCATCAACCGCTGCGAAGGCGGCACCGCACCCGAGTGCCCAGTGCTCGACATTCTCTCGCCTGACGCTCGGCAAGCAGCCGTTTGATTGCCTCGGCCGGAACATGCCTTCGACGATATAGCCGCCGTGTGGCAGGACATGAGGGCCTCGGGCATACCAAGCCTCGCCTTGAGGGGCATGACATCAGCAAGCTCGGCCAATTCGAGCGGAAAACCGGCCGCCTTCACTTGCGCAACCCAGTTGCCGCAACAGCCGCTATTTGGACCGCGGGTCACGGTCATCTTCGGAAGCTGCTCAGAGGCTCTCCGCCCTAACCCTTCTCGGCGGGGCTGCTGACAAAATGCCAACCGTCCTGCAAATTACTAAGCCTGTTCTCTCGGCTTCTGCGGATAACTGGTGCTTTCGCTGGTTCATCCGGATGGTATTCGGGATCATTCTTTGCGCTCGCACCGAAATGAGACCGGCTCACGAGGCCGAGACGAATTGCACCAGTTCCTCATCAGTGATCGGTGTCAAAGGCAGATCGAAAGCCTCACGTAGGCGCAGGACAAGCGTTTGGGCCCAGAGCGCATTCAACACCAGGCCTCCGTGGCCGTCAGCCAATATCGCGTTGTTCGGCTCGTCGCCCACCGTATTGGTGACGCGCAACTTTCCGCCATTGGCGACTGTCTGATACGCCGGTATGCCGTCGGGGCCGGGTGTTCCCCATAGATTTCGAAACCAAGCTCCGAGATCTAGGAATACGATGCGTGCGTCGGGATTAGTTAATGCGCGCAACTGGGTATTGAAGTCATTCAGGGCAGTTTGAAGATTGGCAACGGCGATGGAGGAGCGGAATTTTTCGAATGCTTCAGGGTCATTAGCCTCATTATTCGCGCCAACCAGCAAAATGCGGGTCTTTGAATGGGTGGCATGGATCAGGCGTATGGCAGCAGCGATTTGCTTCACGCAATTGCTCGCAGCAGTGCGGGCCTTGGGCGCCTTGGGATCACGTGACTGGTTATCCAACACCGCCGACCAGTCATTATTGCCGATGCGGATGACGACGACACCGTCGCGCCAGCGCGCGGGATCGTGGTCCATCAGCGCTACCAGCAGCGGTACCTGACCAGGACGCTGTAGCGTCCCTCCCATCAAATTGTTGCAGGAGGCGCCGGAATTGGCGAAATTATAGAGGTAATCCTCCTTCCTTGGCGTCCGGCCGGCGTGAAGACCGATTGCACCGCGCAACCAAGCCACTGGACCAGGCCATCCCCACCGTATCCATGGCCCCAGATTGAGCTCATTGCCCCGCAGACGCGCCAACACCTCGGTCCACTGGTAGGTACGGGCGCGAAAGGCGCCGCCACGGTCGGCATAACCCGGTGGAAAGGTCAGGCTGTCTTGATAGGAGTGGCTGCTGGAATCGCCCAGAACCGCCAGCGCGATCGTGGTGGGCGTCGATTTGTCGACAGGCACGTCATCGCCTGACAGGATCAAAACCGCAATGCCGAGCGCAGCGAGTCCTGACATCGCAGCAAACGTTCGCTTCAGCGTGCGGAACTGGACAGTGACCGGATCGATTGTCATTAACGCGCGTCCTCGAGGCTCCTCCGTTTTGAGTTGGAGGAACTCTCCGACTGGCATTTGCGCACGATCCTTGCCCGGCAGGAGTGAAACACTTCACATCTGAACCCGACCTCCGCATGTCCAATTCAGGTCCTCAAAACCCCAGCGGATTTCCCTCTGGGCAAGCCAAAAGAGGCTATGATGAGGAGTTCCTGCCCGACCGCCATTGCGGCGACTTGGCTGCTTCGGCTCAGCTTGCACCCGCGATAGCCCACCGTGCCAACATGTCCCTTGGGCGTGAAAGAAATTACCAGCGCGATCAACGGCAAGGTCTGCGCGACAGGGGGAGGAGCGCGCTTTACCTTCTAAAACGATGGTTGCTTCTCGTATGATGGCCTCTGGCAATGCAGCGGAAGTTTCTCGCGTGGCGATAACGCTGTGGTCGTGACTTTTGACAGCGGCCTGCGCCGTTTGATATCTCTAAGCGAGATGGCGCGCCCTACAGGAGCAAAGCGTATCGTATGCACCGCAAAGGACTAGGCTGGCTTCCTCAAAACGATGGCCTCTGTTCGATTGCTTCGACCCTGGTCGACTAGTGGCGCGTCGCGCCGTGGTCGTTGGCTCCTCTTTCGGAAGTTCGATCATAGCCACGCAGTCTGTCATATCGCGAGATCTGCTCAGGTGTGAGCAGGCCTGCCGTCTCGATATGGGCCTCTAGATGCGCCGCACGCAGCATGCCTTGCTTCGCGCCGATCTGTGCCGTCAGCTCGTTCAGTCGAACCTGATCGATCGTGCGCTGAGCGAAGGCCGCATCGAGCTTACGCTCCAGGTCAAGGATCTCGGCACCCAGCGTCTTCGCCCTCGCGCTCATGCGCGCCTTCGATGCCTCTACTCCGTTGCGCTGCTCGTCCGAGAGCTGGAGCTCGCCTGCCAGTTCAAGCGCGTGAAGCGGGCCGGGATATCAGTTGAGCTCTGCCGGCTTGGCTAGACCCATGCCACGACCGAGAACTAGGTCGTGGATCTCCTTCGGTGAAAAGGCCTTGATCTCGTTTGTCTCCTGGCCGGCATAGGGACTTGCTGGCTGAGCTGACGTTGGCCCTGCCCATCCCAACAGAACGAGACCGAACAGGCCGGTGGCAATCGACTTAATCATGGAACAGTCTCCTCCACCATTCCGATAGGCGCCTCAGACGTGCCGCAACATGATTTCAATCATGTCAATTCGATCGCGCCATCGCCTCTGCGGATGACCCGTTCGGCTTCCAATTGCGCCAGCGTCCGGTAGAGAACCTCGGGCGCAAGACCGATGGTGGCCGCGACATCTCTTAGCACTCCCTTGATGGCGACGGTTCGGCCATCTGCGCCGGCCTGGGCCACCAGATAGGAAAGCACGCGCTCGCGCGCAGAGCGGATATCGCGCAGGGTCAAGGCAGACCGAAGTTCCATGACCTGTCGCGCAAGATCGGCCGTCATGCCCAGCCGCCAAGCCGCATCGTTCTGCAGCAAATTGAGCGCTTCCATTTTGGAGAAGCATACGACCGTGCTCTCTGCCACGGCCTGCGCATCGCAGTGATAGGTTTCAGAAAAGAGCGAAGCCTCTGCGAAGCGCTCGCCCGGGCCAGCGACGAAGAGGACCGTCTCGCGTCCGCTTGCGCTGAAGCGCGCCAACCGGATTAGCCCCTTACAGACCACGAAGAAGCCCCGTGTTGCATCGCCCGTCGCGAACAAAGTCTCGCCGGGCGCGAGTGTCCGGATGCCCGGCTTCAATCCCGCGAAGGTTGATTCAGCCCTCATCATGCGCCCAGTTTCGACCGCCGCGCCGCCTTTCGCCAACACTGCCGTCCATCAGATTTGTTGCAGCCCGCGATATCGCGCAAAAGCGTGCTGCCTGCCGGCGGAAAAGATCACGACCTCATAGGTCTGAGGCGACTGCCCGGGCACCTCCATTCCAGGCGAGCCGACCGGCATGCCGGCTACCGCGATTCCCTTCACCTGCGGGCGCTCGACGAGCAATCGTTTGATCGCCTCGGCCGGAACATGGCCTTCAATGACATAGCCGCCGATCTCGGCCGTGTGGCACGATATCAGGGCCTGCGGCACGCCGAGCCTGGCCTTGAGCGGCATTACGTCATCAACCTGGACCACCTCGACTGGAAAACCGGCGGATTTGATATGCTCGACCCAGTTGCCGCAACAACCGCAGTTCGGATCTCGGGTCACGGTCATCTTGGGAAGCAAATCAGAGGCCAGCGACGGTCGCCACAACGCCAAGGAGGCGACGACTTGTATGGATCCAATCAACAGCGCGCGGCGGGATTGATACAGCTCGGCTGACATGATTATCCCCTAAGCCTCTCCAACCCGGATGCGAGAGCGCCTGATGGCGCGACGCAGGAACTCGGCAAGCCATCCGCCTGCGAGACCTGCAGCCGGATTGAGCAACGCCGTCGCGGCTGCAGCGATTCCGATAACTGGCCAGCAATCGGGCCTGGAATCGAACAGTCGCCTGGACAGGGCCAGATCGGTTCCCGCGATGAGCAGGAGCGCTCCGACCGCGCTGAGCGGAATCGTCGCAAGCAGAGCAGCAGCGCTACTGGCAAAGCCAAGTGCGAGCACGAGCAATGCGGAGCCGAAAAGGATCGGTGCTAACCCGGTGCGCGCACCGAAACGATGCTGCGCCGTGATGCCGCCAGCGCCATGGCACATCGGCATTGCGCCCCAAGGAGCGAGGAGCAAATTCCCAATGCCAGACGTTAGGGCGAGGTTGCGGGCTGTCGTCCGCCCCGCTCGATCAGGATAAAGCTCCGCGCATATGGCCGCCGTGACGATGACCGCGTTGGTCAGTGTCAGAGGCATCTGCGGGAGAACGGCGAGTTCTAGCCCCTGCCAAACCGCTACCCAGCTCTGCGGGAGGACAAGCGCCGGCCAATGTAGTTCGAACCCCGCAAGAGCGGGCAGCTTGGTCAGGCCTGTCGCAAGAGCCGTTCCAGTGGCGACGACCAGGATCAATAGTGTGGCAGGAGCCCTTGGCCAGATACGCGGCAGCCCCATCAGGGCGATCAACGCTGGAATGCCGATCCAGAGCTCAGCAGCCACCATCTTGACGCCGAGCCATCCCATCGTGACGCCAAGGCCGAGCTGCAATCCGGCAGTTACGGATTGCGGTATCATCTTGGCAACCCGCCCGATCAAACCGGTCACGGCAATCACGACTAAGACGAGCCCGATTACGAGCCCCGCAGCAGCCGTCGCCTCTGGCGACAGTTGTCCAGTCAGCAGGACCGCGGAGACCGCCTTCATCGGTTGAACGGCCATCGGCAGCCCGTAAAAGGCGCCCGCCGCCACCAATGATACGCCGAAACCGAAGAGCAAGCCGGCAGGCGCCAGGCCCGCTACGGTCATTGCGCCAACCGCATGCGGGATGAAGGTCCCGAGATCACCGCAGGCGCCCGAACATTCGCTAAGCAGGCTTCGCGGCTTTGGCTCCCCGTTGGCGGTCTGAGGATTGGTGGCGGTCATGATGCCAAGTGAGCTCCCGTTTACCGCCACAGCGAACCAGCTTTCGCGAGCGTCACAGTCGCGCCGAGCGAGAATTGCAACTCATCGCGAGACAATGAGCGTCGCAATCCACGCTCATGCTAGAACAAATTCGTTTTGGAGGCATAACCGTGTGCCTAACCCGCAATGAGTGAACTGTTTCCCGCAACTTCCATGCCCGATCGCGACTGGTGGACGGTGCTTTGGCCTGATCCGAAGGCTGTGCTGCGACAGCTTGGTGTCCGGCCGGACATGACCGTCCTCGATCTGTGCTGTGGCGATGGGTATTTCACTGCACCGCTTGCTAAGCTCGTCAGTGGGCGGCTTTACGCTTTGGACCTCGACCTGGCGATGATCGACCGGGCCAAGGCGGAGGTCGCACGGCAGGGAACAACCGTGCGGCAATGGATCTGTGCGGACGCGCGGGATGTCGGAAAGCTGCTTCCCGAACCGGTCGATTATGTTCTCATGGCCAACACATTTCATGGTGTGCCCGATCAGAGCGGCCTTGCTCGCGCTGTTCGCTCGGTCCTTCGGCCGCACGGCCTGTTTGGCATCGTAAACTGGCGCCAGCTGCCGCGGGAAAAGACAATTGTGCTTGGGCAGCCACGTGGGCCGAAAACAGAGATGCGCATGTCGCCCGAAGCGGTGAGTGCTGTCGTCGAGCCGGAAGGGTTCCTAACTGCTCACGTCGTCGTCCTTCCGCCCTATCATTACGGGACCGTGCTGGAGGCGGAGCCGTGACGATGGAAGCGGCAATCCAAACTCAAAGCGCTCGTCCGGGCGTTACGGCAGATCGATCATTGGCCTCTATGTCATCTCGAACAAGATGCGGGACCGCAACAAGGAGTTCGACGAGATGTCCGGCTACGAGATCCCGTGGGAGTTTCTCGATGTCATCGAGAACCTTGCGGCGATGCGTGCTTGGCAGGAGCGCTACAATTCGGTCGGGCAGCCCCTGTCGTCCTCGGACACGCCCGGTGATATTCGTCAAACTGATAGTCGTCGGGAGCGAGATGCTGTCCATAGTCCGACGCCAAGGATGACATTCACGGCGGCGAGGACCAGCAACGTGCCGTAGGCTCCGATGACGCCGGCATATTCGAGAATCCAGGCGCTGGCTGCAGGTGCCAATGCCTGCGCGACGAGACTTGGCCGCGCCAAGCGCCCGACGATAGGCGCGTAACGATCGGGACCGAACAGGGCCAACGGGAGGGTGCCCTTGGCAATCGAGAATACACCATTGCCGGCGCCATATAGCAGGATGGCCAGCGAAACGGGCCCGAACCCAAAGGTGAGCAATCCAAGCCCGATGGCGACCAGCACCAGTGCGGCGGTCATGGTCCAGAGTGGGTGATGTTTGCCCTTGCCGGCCATCTCGATCAACCGGCCGCCGACCTGAGCGGGTCCGACGAGAGCTCCCAGTGCCACCGCAGCCGCCAGCGTGATGCCTTGTGTCTGGAGCAAGGTCAGAAGTTGTACGCCGACGATCGAGCCGATCGCGCCGCCGATGACGAAGAGGCCGGCGAGCAGCAGGAACATCGAACGATCATTCCCCCCGAACTTTATGTCCCCGGAAGCCTTCCTCGACGATGGGGAAATGTCGATTGCGGCCGGGGGCACCATAGTCAGGACCAGCGGCAGCGAGACGAAAATCTGGATGTCGGCATAGGCAAAACAGGTCTCCCGCCACCCGAACTGGGCGACCATGTAGGCCGAGAGCGGCCAGCATACGGTGCTGGCGAAGCCGCCCCATAGCGTCAGGACTGTGATGGCAGAGCGCGCGGTGCCGCCGTAGAGGCGCCCAAGCGTCGAAAACGCCGCGTCGTAAAGGCCTGCCGCCATTCCTGCTCCGATCACTACCCAGCCGAGGATGAAGATCGGCAAGTTCGGAGACAGGCCCAGGATGAGTTGACCGGCGGCGAGGAGCATGGCTGCCGCAGCGAGAACCGGGCGCCCACCGCGTTCGCCGATCACACGGCCGACGAAGGGAGCGACGGCACCAGCGGTCAGGAGCCCGATCGACAGTGCGCCGACGACCCCGGACAGCGGCCAGCCCGTGTCGTTGGCGATCGGTGCGGCGAGCACGGCAGGGAGATAGTAGGAGGAGCCCCAGGCGAGGATTTGCACCACGCCCAGGGCCGAGATGACGGTCAGTCGGCCGCGGTCGGTCACGCGGCTCTGCCGCAGCAAGAGGAGGTCGCGGGCTCAAGCTCATTCACTGGACCACAGCCGCATCCGGCCTGGCCGTCAGCCTTTGCGAGGGCATCGTCAGCGCAGCAGGCGCTTGCTTCGACAGGAGCAGGACCACCACAGCAATCGCTCGCCGGAGCTGCCTTGCAGACTCCGGTTTCCGGCAGGACGAGATTCACGGCGTCCGCCGCGGCTAGATCGCCGGCAATCGCCGCAGCAATCGACCGGACCTGCTCATAGCCGGTGAGCATGAGGAAGGTGGGGGCTCGTCCATAGCTCTTGATGCCGACGGTGTAGAAGCCTGGCTCCGGGTGCGACAGCTCGCGGTGACCGTGCGGCGGCACCGAGCCGCAGGAGTGCAGGTTCGGATCGATCAGCGGACCGAGTGCCTTGGCGCTTTCAAGCCAGGGATCGAACTCTACCCGGAGCTCTCGGGTCAGCGAGAGATCGGGTCGCTGGCCGGTGCAGCCTACGATGCGATCAATGGGTCCAAGCGTCCGGCCGACGCGGTCGACCTCTCCGTCCACGAACAGGCGCCCGCCGTCATCACGAACTCCGGTGACACCGAAGCCCGAGACCAGGCTGACGCTGTTCTCCTCGACGAGGCGGCGCAGGCGCTGTCCGAGGTCGCCGCGCGCGGCCAGCTGATCATTCGCCCCCCCACCGAACACTCGGGATAGATCGCGCCCACGCGTCGCCCAGATTGCCTTGGTGCCCGGCTCGGCAGCCGCCAGCTCGTCGAGATCGAGGAGGACGTTCGCGGCCGAGTGACCGGCGCCGACGACGAGTATGGTTCGGCCAGCATAGGTCGGCCGGTCGCGGCCAAGCACGTCGGGAATGCCATAGGCGATGCGATCGCGGTGGGCATGCTCGCCATCTGCGGCAAGGCCGCCGGCGCCGATCGGGTTGGGCGATGTCCAGGTGCCAGAAGCATCGATCACGGCTCGCGCCTGGTCGCGGCGAGCGGCTCCGTCCGCCCCCGCCACCGTCAGCACGAATGGGCGCTGGTCCCGATCTCGGCTGACCACCTTATCGATGCCGTGCCTGCCGATGGCAGTGACCCTGACGCCGTACTCAATCACCGGAGCGAGCACCGGCGCAGCGGCCAGCGGGGCGAGATAGCGATCCACGAGTTCTCCCCCAGTGGGGTAGGCCTGCCCGTCAGGTTCGCCCCAGCCAACGTCTGCCAGCAGCGCTCGTGCGGCCGGCGCGATGTTGAACTCCCAGGGGGAGAACAGGCTGACATGGCCCCACTCGCGGATGTTGGCGCCGGCTTCTTCGCCTGCCTCATACACCTTCACCGCGATTCCGCGCTCGACGAGATTGGCGGCTGCCGCCAACCCGACGGGCCCTGCTCCGATGATTGCGACGGGAAGCTCAGCCATCGACTTCTCCATTTATTCTAGAATGATGGAATTAGTGGGCAAATAGAAAGCACGGCTCAGGCAGCCTTTTCCGGCGCTTGAGAGCAGCCCTCTTCGATGCAGCACTCGTCGCCAAGGAAGCCGAGGAGTGCGTTCATGGCAGGATAGACCGCGCGGCAGATCAACGTGGTGGCCTGCCGCTCCTGTGAGACGAGGCCATTCCGGATCAGTCGCTGGAGATGGTGCGAAAGGGTCGAAGCCGGGATCCCCAGGCGCTCCTGCACCTGATTGACCGGCAGGCCACCGTGCCCCGCCCGGACGAGCGTTCGATAGAGCTCCAACCGGGTCGGATTCCCAAGGGCCTCAAGCTGTTTGGCTGCTTCTTCGATGTTCATGGAAATAGGATGCGGCTGACGCAGGACGACGTCAAGCCATATTTCCATGAACATCGAATTACGAAAAGTTCGACGCGCCGAGGGCGGGCCGTCCCGCGCCGCAATGCCACTCGCCGGCAATCCGGTTCAAGCGATAAGCCAATCCGGCGTTCAGTTAGACCTGGATCAGGATGGCGAGGTCACGTGGATGACCGCCTTCACCCCATGGATCAGCAAAGGGCCGATCTAACCCTCATCGGAAGAGGACGTATTTCACGAGCGCAGCGATCGCCAACAGCAGCACGGCGACGCCGAGCCAATGCAACGCCCCCATGCTCCATCCCATACCGTTCATTATGTCGTGCATGTCCGCTCACTCCACTCTATTCAACGATCGCAGCTTGCCGCTGCACTGGCACGGGCTGGGCTGCCCAGCTCTCGGTTT
>QFCS01005220.1_pt1 | contig 12853 bp, 7 predicted proteins | sample 3576561 | NCBI WGS metagenome assembly QFCS01 | reverse complement strand
TGCCGATTTGTCCTGCACGAAGCTGGCGATCACTTCATTGAGATCCTCCCGGCAAATCCGCGTCGCCTCGATGCTGGTCGGCAGCTTGAGGCCCTTGATCTCGAAATGCATCTGGCCCTGGGCGTTGACGCCGATGTTGGTCGCCCCTTCCTGATAGCCATCGGGGCCATAATCGAAATCCGGCTTCGGGCCGGCATCCTTGGGTGTGAACTCGAAACGCGGAGCCAGCACCTGTTCCATCAGAAGGCTGGCGGCGATGGCCTTGAGATAATCGTTGATGGCGTCGACCACCAACGGGTCGTCGGCGGCAGGTTCCGCGATCAGATTGGTAAACCGCGCCCGCGTCTTGCCCGGCGCATCGCGGGTGGCGCGGCCGATGATCTGGATGATTTCCGTAAGGCTGGAGCGATAGCCCACCGTCAGTGCATGTTCACACCAGATCCAGTCGAAACCTTCCTTGGCCATGCCCAGCGCGATAATCACGTCAACGAAATCGCGATCGCTGCGCGCCGCGGCGGATTTCAGCGAGGCCACCACGCGATCCCGCTTGGAAGCATCATCGTCGACCAGGTCCGCGACCTTGATTGTGGTGCCGCTGGCTGTCTTGAGCAGATGAAAGCCGGTTTGCGGATCAACCCCGTGCCATTCACCCAAATGGCCCATGATGTCCTCTGCCTCGCGGTGCTTGTCCTTCAGGCTCTCGCGCGAATTAACCGATGGAATGTGGACGATGGTCTTGATCGTCGGGTCGAGCAGGGCCGAGATCTTCTCGGTGTAGGGGCCGGTGTAGAAGCTGTAGCCGATGTCCAGCACCTTGAGGTACTGATAGCCGTTGAGCTGCTCGTAATAGGTATAGGTGACCGTCTCGAACTTGGCTTCGTCATCGGGTGCCAGCACGGGGATGGCGTCGCCCCGGAAATAACTGCCGGTCATGGCCACGATATGCGCCTTGTCGCGCCCGATCAGTTGGGCGAGCTGCGCGCCCAGGCGGTTGCCGGCGTCGGCGGAGACATGGTGGAATTCGTCGATGGCGATGAGCGCGGTGTCGAAAGCTTCAACCCCCAGCTCGTCAAAGGCAAAGCGGAAAGTCGCATGTGTACAAACCAGCACCCTGGCATCGCTGGCCAAAAATTCGCCGACAGCCTTGACCTTGGACTTGGCCACCTTCGGGTCATCGGCGCCGGGCGTGTTGCACAGGTTCCATTGCGGTGCGACTTCCCAGTCGGCCCAAAAGCCATGCTTGCTCAGCGGCTCGCTGTTGAAACTGGCGCCGATCGAGCGTTCCGGCACGCAGACGATGGCCTTCTTAACGCCCTGGTTGGTCAGCTTGTCCAGCGCGATGAACATCAGCGCGCGCGACTTGCCCGAGGCAGGGGGCGACTTGATCAGCAGATATTGCTCGCCACGCTTGTCATAGGCCCGCGCCTGCATCGGGCGCATCCCCAGCTCGTTCGCCTTGGCAGTCGCGCCAGTCCCGGCGGGGCGGAAGGTGACGGTGGGGATGATGTCGGCATTCTGGGTCATTTGAACAACTCGCTATGGGTTCCGGCGCGCACGAAAACGAGCGTGCCGCCCGGTCCCGCTGTGTCGTCCACTTCGTAGATCAGCAGGAAATCCCCACCGATGTGGCATTCTCTTGTGCCTGCCCATTCGCCTTTGAGCGCATGATCGCGCCATTCAGGCGGCAGCGGCGCATCATTGGCGATCAATAGCAGCATCGCCTCTTTGAGCTGGCCCATGTCATAGCGACCAGAGCGCGAGAGGCGCTCCCAGTCTTTCCTGAACGCTTTGGCCAGATCGAACGTGCGCGGAAGCTTCGCGGACTTATCCTTCTTTGCCATCGAGTTCGGCAAACATGGCATCAGGATCGGCAAAGCGGGCGCGGCGCTCGGCGATGATGGCACGCGCCTCTTCCAGCGCGGCGCGGGTTTCGGCGTTGGGCACTTTCAGCTCCAGCGGGAAGGCTTGGTCGACCGCGATGCGGTGGAACAGCAGGCGCACAGCGTCGGACGCGGTCAGCCCCATGGCCGCCAGCGCCTCTGTGGCTTTTGCCTTCAAATCATTGTCCATGCGGATATGCAGCATGGAGCTTTGAGATGGCACGTGGGGTGTGTTCATCCGAGCCTCCTGTATCTCAAATGAGAGATACGCCGATGGCGCGAAAAGTCAATGTCGCGCCCATCATGCCGCAGCCTTGCCGCCAGTCATCTTGGTGTAGAGATCGAACAGCTTTTCGAGCCTTTCGGTGTCGTTCTTGAACCGGCGGCCGATGTAGATCCGCTCCAGCACCTCATCGTTGCGGTCATGCGCGTGGCGCAGGTTTTCCGGCATGGTGTCGGGATCATAGAGATCCGCGATGGTGGCCGGGAAGTGCGCTTCGCGCGCCAGTAGGATGTCCTCGGCGCAGCGGGTGAGGTCGGCTTTGTGCTGCTCCGTCAGCTTGGGGACGGGGAAGGTGTTCCAGCCAAGGGTATTGGAGTAGGAAAAGTCGGTCCGCATCCGCACACAGACTGTGCCGATCCAGACCCAGTGCAGGCGCGAGGCGATCAGCGCCATGTTCCATAGAGGTGCATCGTAGAGGGCGAAGCACTTGTTTGTGATAATCGCGCCCTTTGGCAAAATCCCACACGGCAGATAATCTCGATTTTCCGAACTAATAGCTGCCACAGCTATGATCGTCTCATCGCCAGTCTGGCGACGTTCATCGAATTTATGCGGCCATGCAGCCCCCTCTTGCGTTGCCTTCTTGGTACTCTGAAGTCGCATTTCCCGAACTGCTGCGACCTTCGGGCCAATTATTTCATGAACGCTAGCCTCTTTAGCCTCTTCATCCTTTATCCAAAGGCAGAATTTCAACTTTCCATTGATGAACTCTTCCGATCCATAGATGGGTCGTATGAATTTTTTCCGATCTAGGTCGCTAAGCTGCAAAGAGTTAAGCTCATCTAGCGAAAGAAGTAAATTGCCACCATCAACAGGCTTACTGCCAAACGTCATTTCCGTGAGGCTTGACTGCGGACGAGATGATTTCTCGACAATTATATTGCTGCCTGCAACTAGATAAGCGTTAATATGATCGACCTGCTTGGCAAGTGTCTCGCCATCATGCCCAATAGAATATAGCGAACGCTGGCCGAAGAAGTGATTTGAAATGGCAACGATGACTACTGTGACGCCTGCCTTATGGCTGGCGAGGTTGGCCCATTTAAAGCTCGTGTGGGCAAAGGCAATTGCGTGATTGGTCTTAAATATGAGCGGCCACAGGATCGGAACTTGTTGACCTTGGCAAATGCTGTTGGTCGACACGAAGGCTGCCGCAGCATTTGTGTGCGTACCATAATCCGCTGCCTTCATGAACCAGCCCGCGACATAATCGAGCGACTTCCAGCTCTTTGTACGATGACTGAAAATACGCTCAAGATCGGCCTTCTGCTCGGCATCCTGCCATGTTGAGCCGAGATAAGGTGGATTGCCGCAAATATACGTTTCTCCGCCCGCATTCTCGAAGTCGATCTCGGTTTGGTTCAGGGGCGTGTTGAACAGGTCATCCCCATGCACCTTCACTCCTTTGCCAGTGGGCGGACACAGGCTCAGCCAGTCGAGACGCAGGGCGTTGCCGCACGTGATCCAGTTCTGGCTGTCGAGCGGAAGGAAATCGGCGAGCGCCTCTTTCTGGCCACGATAGAGCACGTCACACTGAAACTCGGCGATGATCAGCGCCAGTCGCGCGATTTCGGCGGGGAAGGGGCGCAGTTCAATGCCGCGGAAGTTGGTGAGGGGGATCTCGCTCTTGCGCTCCGCCTCGCCTCGTCGCGTGTTGATGATGGCCTCGATCTCGCGCATTTGCTTGTAGGCGATTACCAGGAAATTGCCGCTGCCACAGGCCGGGTCGAACACGCGGATGCGTGCCATGCGGTTGCGCAGGTTCAGCAGCTTGCGCGGATTGTCGCCAGCCTCTTCCAGCGCCGCCCGCAGGTCATCGAGGAACAGCGGGTTCAGAACCTTCAGGATGTTGGGCACGCTGGTGTAATGCATGCCCAGCGCGCTGCGCTCATCATCGTCGGCCACAGCCTGGATCATGCTGCCGAAAATGTCGGGATTGATCTTCTGCCAGTCGAGGCTGCCGATCTGGATCAGGTAAGACCGGGCAATGCGGCTGAAGCGCGGTACATCGGTGCTGCCCGAAAAGAGCTGGCCGTTGACGTAGGGAAACACGTCCGCCCAGCGCGGCGTGCCAGCGGCCTTGCGATAGCGGTCGTCCAGCTTGCCTTCGTGGCGGGTGGGCGTGTCCATGGCCTTGAAGATCGCGCTGATAACTTCATGCGTATTGCTGGAATCGCGCTCCGACATCTGGTCGACGGTGCGGGTGAACAGGCCTTCGCCGTAAAAAATGTCGGTGTCTTCCGCGAAGAAGCAGAAGATGAGCCGCGCCATGAAGTGGTTCATATCGGCCCGGCGCTCGGCTGCGGCCCAGTCGGGGTTGTCTTTCAGCAGTTCGACATAGAGCTTGTTGAGCCGGCTCGTCGCCCGGATGTCGAACGTGCTCTCACGGATCTGTTTGACGGTGGTGATGCCGGCCAAAGGCAGAAACAGGCCGAAGTGATTGGGGAAATCGGCATATTGGCACGCGACAGTCTCGCCGGTGGCCAGTTCCTCTGCCTGAAAGTCTGCGCCATCGGTCGCAAGGATGAACTTGGCCTTGGCGGCTTGGGTCTTGGGGCTGGCGCGCAAGGCCTGAAGGGTCGCATCGACCGCGCCTCGCTCGCAGGTGGCAATATGGATGTTGCTGCGCTGAAGTACGCCGCCCGGCACGTCCGAACCATTCGACGCGCCGGTCCGCAGCTTCTTGAGCGTGGTCGCCTTGTTTCCGAAGGCTTCCAGAAAGGCATACGGAAATTCCGCCGCATCAAAGGGGGCGGCGGCAAGGTCGGTGATGGCTTGTTCGATTTCAACGGCGTTCATGGCTGATCACTAGGCCAGTTGCGGCATCTGCCGCAAGCGGGCGACCGGAACATCGTGCGCGAATATATCGGAAAGTTTTGGCCGTTCGGCATTCCGTAACCGAATAGGTTTTCTGATAAGTTCCTTAAATTGCCTGCTTCTCCCGCGTTGCGCCACTTGCGGCAAAGCGCCCGCTGGGTATTGTGCGGAAGCAGCCACCAAGAGGAATTGGACTTGAAATTTTTCAAGGCAGTCTTGACCTATGTTCTGGCATTCATTGCCTGCATGTTCGTCGTCGTCACTGCGCTGCAGAGCTGGCCGGCGGGCATGCAGATGGTGTTTGCGTTTGGCGTGCCCGGATTTGTCGTTTGGTGGCGTTCTGCGCGCAAAAAGCCTTCTGAAGGGTCCGTCGATGCGGGCGCGCATCCGCCGATCCAGAACGGTACTGGTTCGATAGCGGAGAAGCCGGTCGAAAATGTCTACTCCTCGCGCCCAATGAGAACGGTGCAGAGCGCCAGTTTGCCAACCGGTATCCAAGGTTGGGTTCCCAAGGGACGTAGTATCACCATCGCTGGCCGCACATTGGGAGGCATGGTCTATGTTGGAACTGCGCCTGGCGTCACTGGCGGCGGCTATGGCGAGCGATGCCGTGCTTACATCGACCCAAAGCAGCCTGTTTCATCTACCGGTGCTGACAAGAGCGGAGAATCCATGCCGTACTGGCCTGGATATTCCAGCATTCCTCCTTCTTGCCGCGCGACCTATCTCGACTGGCTGGCGGATGGCGCCAAGGATCCCGCCATTAATCCCGGCTATATGTTCCTCTATTTTTATGGCTTGGAACGACGCTTCCTGGTCGACAGTCCTTCAGACGATGAAAAGCGAGAAATTCTCACTGAGGTCCAACGGTTGCGCGATTTGTTCGGCTCGAACCATTCGGTCCAACGCTACTTGAGCGATTTCATCGATCTTGCCAGTCTTGTGCTTAATGATGATGATTTCAAAAAGCCGGTGTTCAAGAGCTGGACTTGGGATCTTCCATTATCCTTGAAAGTCACCCTTGGCGGCATGATCGCCAATGACACTCCTTTGAGTTCAGAATGGCTGCTTAGCTGGTTTCTTTGTCACGGTGAGAAGCGCCTCCGCACGCCTGCCCATCGCTGCGAGAATGAGTTCAGGGCGCTCTTCTGCTTCAAGTTCGACGAACGATACCCCAAGGGGCTTAAGGTTGCGAAGTCGAAGAAGCACTTGAAATGCAGCTATCGCGCAGCATCCGGGGAGTTCACCAAAGATTTGCCGATATCGGCGAACGGGCGGCCTGTGCTTGATATTTCCGGATTGACCAAGCCAGTCACGCTGGCACAGGCTATCGCGGACGAGGCCATGGACGAGTTGGATAAACTCAGTCGCTTTCTTGGCCGCAGCCCGGACCGCAAAGGGAGCTTTGAGGCTCATGCCTTGCTGCCAACCTGCCTGTGGGACAAGTTCCCGTCCGAGCAGCGGCAGGATCTGATCATCTGGGTTAAAACCCGCATCGAAGCGGGAGGCTTGGTGCCCGTGCGCGAGGTGTTTGGCCGGGTTGGGAATGAAGCGGCAGGAAAGATCAGTAAGCGCCAACTGACTGATGTGGCTGATGCATTGGGCAGCCTTGGCTTTGGATTGGCACCAGATCCCCGTTATGGGCTGAGACTGCCAAAGGCGGACGAACCTGTAGTCCTTTTCGAATGGGATGGAACGTGGGATGCAGAGAACGCCTCCGGTGCTTATCGTAAGGCCCTGATCGAAATGGCGTTGGGTGCCTTCATCGCCCAGTCCGATGGCCATGTGAGCGAGAGTGAGCAGCGTTTGTTGGCCAGCAGAGTCTCGCAAGTTACGGATATTTCAGACTGCGAGCGCAGGCTTTTGAAAGCTAACCTGGATTGGCTTCTGGCTGTTCCTGCTGACATGGCCACCCTGCGCAGTCGTCTGAAAGATGTCGATAGCGATCAGCAAACTGCACTGCGAAGTGCTATGATCGCGATCGCCCACGCCGACGGGATCATCAAGACTGAAGAGGTTGCCGGCATCGAAAAAGTTTATCGAATCCTGGGGCTTGATCCCTCGACTGTTTACTCTGATTTGCACGCTGGCGAGGTATCCGACGCCCCTGTGCGGGTCAAAGCTGCGGAACCAGGGGCTCCGGGAGAAGCCATCCCAGAGGATTCTTCCACTTCGAGGTCTCAGCTTGATCCGGGCCGGATCGCAGCCATACGCTCAGACACAGCGCGGGTATCTTCCGTGCTCGGACAAATCTTCCAAAGCGAGCCGGATGGTGAGCCTGAGCCCATTGCCGCAGTTTCACCCATTGCTGGCCTTGATGCGAAATGCACCGCTTTGGTGCGTGATGTCATCACGAAGGATTATTGGAGTGAGGGTGAATTCGCAGATCTGGCCAAGCGGCATGGACTGATGCCCCTGGGGGCGCTTGAAGCCATTAACGAATGGTCGTTTGCGACCTATGATGAAGCCCTGCTCGATGAACATGACGGTTACGACGTCACAGAAGACATCGCGCAAGCGTTGAAAACGCAATTTGAGAAAGAGGTAGCCTGATGTCCAAGCTGAAGCCCCGCGAACGTGACGCCATAGTTCAGGCGCTGCGCGCAGGCGTCGTCCCGAAGCTGGGTTTGAGGCATCTGCAGGTCGGCCGGGCCCACGAGATCGAGGAACTCGTCAAGGATATTGATCGGATCGCTGATGGCGGTTCGGCCATTCGGTTCATCATCGGCGAATATGGGTCGGGCAAAACATTTTTCATGAACCTGATCCGGCTGGTTGCGCTGGAAAAGGGGCTGGTCGTCATGTTTGCCGATCTCGCTCCCGATCGCCGGTTGCATGCCACAAGTGGTCAAGCTCGCAGCCTCTATGCCGAAATGGCCCGCAATCTCGCTACGCGATCCAAACCCGACGGAGGCGCGTTGACTAGCGTGGTTGAGCGTTTCGTCAGTCAGGTCCAGCAGGAGGCGGAAGCCAAAGATCAGTTGACTGGCAGTGTGATCAGGGAGCGGCTTTCTCACTTCGAAGAGATGACGGGTGGCTTCGATTTCGCGGAGGTGATCCGGCGCTATTGGGAGGGCCATGAAGCGGGCGATGAGGATTTGAAATCTGCCGCCCTGCGCTGGTTGCGCGGTGAGTTCTCAACCAAGACGGACGCGCGTAAAGCTCTTGGCGTCCGCACGATTGTTGATGATGCGAGTGTTTACGACCACCTGAAACTGATGTCGGCTTTCGTCTGCGAGGCGGGATACAAGGGTTTGCTGGTTGGCCTTGATGAAATGGTCAATCTATTCAAACTGAGCTCGGCGCAGGCCCGGAACGCCAATTATGAGCAGATTCTGCGCATTCTCAATGACGTGCTCCAAGGCAGCGCAGAGCATCTTGGCTTCTTGTTGGGTGGGACACCGGAGTTCCTGATGAACACCCGGCGCGGCTTGTACAGCTACGAGGCGCTGCAATCGCGATTAGCGGAAAACACGTTTGCCCGTGATGGTCTGATCGATTTGTCGGGGCCTGTCATCCGTCTTGCCAGCCTGACGCCGGAAGATTTGTTTGTGCTTCTTTCCAACATTCGCGCAATCATGCAGGGCGAGGACGATGCTTTGCCTGATGCCAGTTTGGAGGCATTCATGGCGCATTGCTCATCCCGGATCGGGGAGGCTTATTTCCGCACGCCCCGGAACACTGTGACGGCCTTCGTCAACATGGTGGCGGTCTTGCAGCAAAACCCCGGTGTCGAATGGACCGACTTGATCGAGAAGATTGATGTCAAGGAAGACCGGGGCGATGATATGGCTGATATTGATGAGCAAGTGGGCGCAGCGCCGGTCGATGATGATCTTGCCGCATTCCGTTTGTGACTTCCGCATTCGATAAACTCGCAAGGCCTGTCCAGCGATGGATCCGGGCTCAAGGCTGGCGAGAATTGCGCGATATTCAAACGCGGGCGATTCATGTCATTAGGGACAGCCAGGCCGATGTGATCGTTGCCGCATCGACAGCGGGTGGAAAAACCGAGGCTGCTTTCCTGCCTTTGATTTCCGAAGTCCTTGAAGGGGATGTCGGCGGAAGTGGAGGGTTTGATTTACTCTACGTCGCGCCGCTCAAGGCGCTGATAACCGATCAGGCAAATAGACTGGAGGCAATCTGCCAAGAGGCGGAACTTCCTGTTGTGCCTTGGCACGGTGACGTTGCGGCCTCGATCAAGACCCGGGCGACCAAGCGCCCGCGTGGCATTTTGCTGATCACGCCTGAATCACTAGAAGCGCTGTTCATTCGCCGTGGACTTGATGTGCCGCGGCTTTTCCGTTCTGTACGCGCGGTCATACTCGACGAAGTCCACACCATGCTCGACAGTGAGCGCGGCGTTCAACTGCGCTCACTGCTCACCCGTCTGGAACTCGCCATCGGTCGGCCAGTCAGGCGCATAGGGCTTTCCGCGACCTTGGGGGACATGGCCCAGGCTTGCATTTATCTGCGTCCGGATGATGCCGCCAATGTTCAGGTGATTGAAGCGGCCGGCGGAGAGGCTGAGCTTCGTTTGCAACTGCGAGGATACCTGGCGGGCGGAACTGATAAAAGTATCCCGGCGCCAACAGAACTCATTGCGAAGCATATTTTCGATCACCTGCGTGGCACCGATAACTTGGTCTTTGCGGGGTCACGCCAATCGGTTGAAATCTACGCTGACCGTCTGCGGACTATGTGCGAGGACGCCCGCCTCCCGCAGGAATTTTATCCTCACCACGCCAGCCTTTCCCGTGATCATCGCGACCTTGTCGAGCGAAGGCTCAAGGATGGCAAATTGCCTACTACGGCGATTTGTACCTCTACATTGGAGCTAGGGATCGACATCGGGGATGTAACCTGTGTGGCGCAGATTGGCGCCCCTTTCAGCGTTGCCTCTCTCAGGCAGCGCCTCGGGAGATCTGGGCGCCGCGCTGGCAAGTCGGCGATCCTGCGCCAATATGCTGTTGAAACCGTGCTCGATTCGAAAAGCAGCTTTGCGGACAGGCTCCGGCTAGGCCTCATTCGGTCAACCGCCATGATCGAATTGCTACTCGAAAAATGGTGTGAGCCTGCGCAATCGGGGGCTTTGCACCTTTCGACTCTGGTGCATCAGATATTGTCGATCATTGCCGAAAAAGGTGGCGCCCATGCCCCTCGGCTCTATCGTGTGCTCTGTCTGGACGGACCGTTCCGCCAGGTCAGTTCGGCCATTTTCGCCGATGTCTTGCGCTCCATGGGGCAGGCAAATCCCGCTCTGATTGAACAGGCTAACGATGGCCTGTTGCTGTTGGGGCCAATGGGGGAAACTTTGGTTTCCCATTACAGCTTCTACGCCGTGTTCCAGACACCGGAAGAATACCGGCTGATTTCGGATGGAAGGGAGTTGGGCACTCTGCCAGTCGACAATATGGTCGCACCGGGCATGATGCTCATATTTTCCGGACGGCGGTGGCTGGTCCAAGAGGTAGATGATCGTGCCAAGGTCATTCTTGTCACGCCCGCCAAGGCCGGCACCTCACCGATATTTGGCGGGGATGCCGGCATCATCCATGACGTCGTGATTGAAAGGATGTTTTCCGTCCTGAAGCGGAATGACAGCCCCGCCTATATGGACGCTACGGCCCGGGACCTATTGGCGGAAGCGCGCTCAAACTTCGCCCAGATGCACTTCTCTCATGGAAGGATCGCACAAATCGGCGAAGGAGAGTGGATCGTCGCTACTGGCCGCGGTACGGTCAAGACAACCACACTTGCCTTTGCGTTGAGGGCGCGGGGCTTTACCGTCCAAATCTATGATGGCTTCCTTGAGGTTTTGGTCGCGAAAAGCACGCAGCCTCTGGAAGCTGCACTGAAAGACCTCGCTGACGGCGGGGACGCCAAGCTGTTTGCGGACAATGCCAATTTGATGACGGAAAAATTCCATCCTTATCTTTCAAAAGCGTTGCTCGAGATCGACGCATTGGCGGTTCGTCTCGATGAAAACTGTTTACCTGCGCTTGCAGAGGCTATCCTTTCTGATAGCCAACTGGTTCAAGGGATTTGAGGTTTGTCGATGGGGCACCTAGCGTCACTCGCTCATTGATCGATGCAGAGTTTTGTTTGCAATATGTTCCGTCTTTGATTATTCTGCAGCTATGGCGGAGTTTAATGAAATCGCCCAACTCAAGGCTCAGGTCGACCAACTGACGGCTGAGAACGCAGCCTTGCGCGAGGATGGCTTCCGGGGCTCGAAGGCCGAAGCGCTGATGGCGCTCGAGTATGACCGCATCCCGACTTTCATGAAGAGCCAGAAGGCCATTGCGTGGCAGCGGAAGATTGCCACGGCGGTGATGATTGTCGTGCCTTTGATCCTCGTTGCGGTTGCTGTCTTTGGGGGGCTGTATGCCTATCGGGACCATCAGCAGCAGATGGAAAGCCGGAAGGCAGATCAAGAGTTGAGCGCTGTGATCGAGAAGAACGTCAAAGCCAGTTCTACTCACTGATCGACGTCGCGCCGGGTTTTTAGATTGCGTTTGTCGGCAGTTTGGCCAGCAGCGCCAAACGAAGCGTGTTGGCCGGCGTCATCCCGAGCCACCTCAGCCGCCCCTCTCTGAATTGCAGCTCTAGCGGCGTCATCGCCCGGCGCATGACGGCTCGTTTCCGGTGCACCATCCGAGCCTTGCGGCTCGCGCCTTGGCGCTGTTCCTGCGCTGCGGCGGCCCTGCGGTCTTGGCGCTGCCGACGGCATGGAAAACTCAGCCGGCCCCCGCACACTCCCCATCGTCGTACCGGGATCCTGCAAGCTTGCCTGAACCGGCACCATACCATCGGCAGCGTATTGCTCAAGGATCTTGCCGACGATCATGTTGCGGATTTCCCGCTGATGGGGGGATGGCGTGGTGTTGGTGAGTGATGGTGCGCCCAGATCGCGGAACTCGGGGCTTGCCGCCATTTCGGCATAGCGCGAGGCAATGACCTGGCTCATGTCGTCGGAGATCTGGTAGCCGTTGCTGCGCGAGATCGAGGCCATGCGTTCGAGGCGTGCGCCGACCTCGTCCGAGCGGGTGGCCTGGCGCTCCAGCGACTGCGCTTCAGAAAAATCGCGCTCGATGGCGTGGCGCTTTTCCGAGAAGTTCTCGACCCGGTGGAAGGTGCCATCGCGCCAGTAGCCGCCATCGGTGAGCGTGATGTCCTGACCATTGGCATGATAGTGCGCGACATTGCTGCCCTGGCTTTGGCTCAGGCTGTCGCTGGTGCCATGGGCTTCCTGATCGCCAGTGGTCTTGGTCCACTTGTGGTCCCACGAACCGCCTGCCGATCCGCCCACATCGGCGCCCAGAACCTTGCCGCCGACACCGGCCTTGACGCCTGCATTGATCCCGAATGTGTTGGTTTCGGCGTGGCCCAGCGAGCGGCCGGAGGTCAGGTTTTCACTGATCGTACGGTTTGAGCCGGTCTGGTGCTTGGAATCGGTGCCCTGACGATCGAACTGGCTGGTGGTGTTGCCGCCCTGGTCGCCTGCCGCACCCTCGCTGCCGCTCGCCCGGCGCGAACCCGATGAGAGGCTGTCGAGGGTGCGCATCCCATGGCTCCAGCGCTCGGCCGAGGTTTCGCGCATGGCGTTGGCGCGCGTGTGATATTGTGCGCCGCTCTGCTGGAGGTTGCCGGTGACGCTCTGCATTTCGCTGGCCGAGAAGCCGTAACGACTGATCGCGCCGCTCGTGTTGTAGACGGTCGAACCATCAGGCATGGTCGAGGTGATGGTGCCATTGTCGCCGCGCATGTTGACCTGCGGCACGGAACTGGCCGCCACATTCCAGGTGGGCGCTGTGTTGACCTGATGGCCGGTCACGTTCTGGAACTGGCTGTTGCCATAGGCATAGTTGCC
>QFCS01001293.1_pt1 | contig 12862 bp, 12 predicted proteins | sample 3576561 | NCBI WGS metagenome assembly QFCS01 | reverse complement strand
GTCCAGGAGGGCGGTGCGGCTCATCGCGACGCCTCCTGGTTCTCCAGTACGACGGCGAGTCCCTGGCCGACGCCGATGCAGATCGCGGCGACGCCCCAGCGCTGGTCGCGCTCGCGCAGGACCTTCGCCACCGTGCCGATGATCCGGCCGCCCGACGCGCCCAGCGGATGACCGAGGGCGATCGCGCCGCCGCGGGTGTTGACGATCTCCGGGTCGATCGGCCAGGCGTCGACGCAGGCGAGGGACTGCACGGCGAACGCCTCGTTGAGCTCGACCGCACCGACGTCGGACCAGCCGATGCCGGCCCGCTTCAGGGCTGCGTTCGCGGCCTCGACGGGCGCGTAGCCGAACGCCTGCGGCTCCAGCGCGTACGCCGCCCGGCCGGCCACGCGCGCCAGCGGCGTCGTACCGATCCGGTCGGCGGCGGCCTCGGAGCCGAGGAGGACCGCGGAGGCGCCGTCGCTGAGAGGCGAGGCGTTGCCGGCGGTGATGGTGCCGTCCTTGCGGAAGACCGGCTTCAGGCCCGCGAGGGACTCCGGGGTGCTGGTGGGCCGGATCCCCTCGTCGCGGGCGAGGTCGCTGCCGGGGACCGGGACGACGAGGTCGTCGTAGAACCCGTCCTCCCAGGCCTGGTGGGCCAGGCGGTGGGACCGGGCGGAGAAGGCGTCCTGACGCTCGCGGGAGATGCCGAAGCGCTCCTGCAGCTGCTCGTTGGCCTCGCCGAGGCTGACGGTCCACTCCTGCGGCATCCGCGGGTTGACGAGCCGCCAGCCGAGGGCGGTGGAGACGGCGGTGACGTCGCCGGCGGGGAAGGGACGGCTGGGCTTGGGCAGCACCCAGGGGGCGCGGGTCATCGACTCGCTGCCGCCGGTGAGCACCACGTCCGCGTCGCCGGTCTCGATGGCCCGCGAGCCGGCGATGAGGGCGTCGAGGCCCGAGCCGCACAGCCGGTTGACGGTGGTCGCGGGGACGCCGACGGGGAGTCCGGCGAGGAGGACGGCCATCCGGCCGACGTTGCGGTTGTCCCCGCCGGACCCGTTGGCCGCGCCCCAGACGACGTCGCCGATCTCGGCGGGGTCGAGGTCGGGGGTGCGGGCGAGGGCGGCGGACACGACAGCGGCGGCGAGGTCGTCGGGCCGGACGTCGGCGAGCGCGCCGTTGAGCTTCCCGAACGGGGTCCGTACGGCCGCGTAGACGTAGGAGGAGATCACGTCATCGACGCTAGGCGTCGGCGTTGATATTGTGAAGGATCAGTATTCGACACGACTGAGACGATTCTCGATATGGATCTTCTGCGCCACCTGCGCTACTTCGTCCCCGTCGCCGAGGAGCGTCACTTCGGCCGGGCCGCGGAGCCCCTCCTCATGGCACAACCGCCCCTCTCCCAGCAGATCCGCCGGCTCGAGGCGGAGGTCGGCGTCGAGCTGTTCGTCCGCACCACGCGCCGCGTCGACCTCACCGAGGCCGGGACGGCGTACCTCGAGCGGGCGCGCGCCATCCTCGCCTCCGTCGACGCCGCCGCCGACGAGGCCCGCCGGGTGGCCGCCGGCTCGGTCGGCCACCTCGCGATCGGCTGCGTCGGCTCCGCCACCTACAGCCTGCTGCCCGCGCTGTCCCGCCGCCTGGCCGAGGAGCTGCCCGGCGTCGACTTCTCGTTCCGCGGCGAGATGCTCGTCGCGGACCAGGTCGACGCGCTGCGCGCCGGCACCATCGACGTCGCCCTGCTCCGACCGCCCGTGGCCGACGGCACGCTCACCCTCACGCGGCTGCGCGAGGAACGGCTGGTCCTCGCCGCACCCGACGGCCACCCGCTCGCCGCGCGCCGCCAGGTCCGCGTCGCCGACCTCGCCGGCGCCGACCTCATCGTCCACTCCGCCGGCCGCCGCTCCGCCATGTACGACGTGGTCCGCCGGCTCTTCGACGATGCGGGGGTGACGCCGCACATCCGCCACGAGGTGGGCGAGACCTCCACCCTGGTGACCCTCGTGGCGGGCGGGCTCGGCGTGGCCGTCGTACCGGCGCCGGTGGGGGCGCTCACCCTGGACGGGGTGGCCTTCCGACCGCTGGTGCGGCCCGCGCGCACGGTGGAGCTCGCCGTCGCACGTCGGGCGGATCGCGCGGAGCCGCACCTGTTGCGCACCCTGGCGGTGCTGGCGGAGCTGGCACGCGGCACCTGAGAGCAGCGGTCCAGGATTCATAATCATCGGTTATGAATCAGCCGACTATTCGTCTTTGTGTTACTGGATCGTCCCGATCTAGCGTGAGGACCGTCAGTGACGCCCACCACACCGGGCGTACGCGCCGAGCGACGGGACGGAGGTGAGCGGGATGGACCTCAAGCAGCTGCGCTACTTCGACGCCGTCGCCGAGACCTGCCACTTCGGCCAGGCCGCCGAGCGGCTCCACCTGGCCCAGCCGGCCCTCTCCCAGGCGATCCGCCGGCTGGAGGCCGAGCTGGGCGTGCTGCTGCTCGCGCGCACCACCCGCCAGGTCGCGCTCACGCCGGCCGGCGAGTTCTTCCACCGCGAGGTACGCCGGATCCTCGGCGACCTCGACGCCTCGGTGCTGGGCGCCAAGAGCATCGCCGAGGGCAGCCGCGGGCTGCTCCGGGTGGGCTTCACCGGCACGAGCGCGTTCACCCAGCTCGCCCGGCTCTCCCGGATGATCCGCTCGGCGCTGCCGGGCGTCGTCCTGGAGGTGCAGGCCGACCTGCTCACCCCGGCGCAGGTGGAGCGGCTGCTCGACGGGCGGCTCGACCTCGGGGTGCTGCGCGGGCCCGTCTCCGAGCCGGGCATCGAGACCCGCACGCTCCTGCAGGAGCCGCTGGTGCTCGCCCTCCCCGCCGACCACCGGCTCGTGCCCGAGCCGGCGCTCGCCGTCGTCGACGTCTCCGCCGACGAGTTCGTGGCCTATGCCGACACGCGCTCGGCGGTCAACGAGGCGATGCTGTCCAGCTGCCGCCGGGCCGGGTTCTCCCCCGACATCACCCACCGCGCGCCGGGCACGGCCGCGCTGCTGGCCCTGGTCGCCGCCCACCTCGGCGTCGCCCTGGTCCCCGAGTCGGTGCGCAGCATGCAGCTCAAGGGCGTCGTGTTCCGCGACGTCGCCGAGGCCGCGACGATCGACCTCTCCCTGGCCTGGCGGGCCGACGAGCCGTCGGCGCTGGTCGCCGGTGCGCTCGACGTCCTCGACCGCCACGGCTTCTTCTCGCCGAACCCCTCCCCCACGAGCTGAGGACCCCGTGAAGATCACCGCCGTCGAGGCGATCCCGTTCCGGATCCCGTACGTCAAGCCGCTGAAGTTCGCCAGCGGCGAGGTGCACGTCGCCGACCACGTCCTGGTCCGCGTGCACACCGACGACGGGGTGGTCGGGGTCGCCGAGGCACCGCCGCGCCCGTTCACCTACGGCGAGACGCAGCGCGGCATCATCGCGGTGATCGAGACGATCTTCTCCCCCCAGCTGCTGGGCCTCGAGCTCACCGAGCGCGAGCAGATGGCCGCCCTCCTGGGCCGCACCGTCGCGAACCCGACGGCGAAGGCCGCCATCGACATGGCCGTGTGGGACGCGCTCGGCCGCACCCTCGGACTCGGCGTCTCCGAGCTCCTCGGTGGCTACACCGACCGGATGCGGGTCTCCCACATGCTCGGCTTCGACCAGCCCGACGCGATGGTCGACGAGGCCGAGCGCATGCGCGAGGTCCACGGCATCACCACCTTCAAGGTGAAGGTCGGTCGCCGCCCCGCGGCCCTCGACGTGGCCGTGGTCCGGGCGCTGCGCGAGGGCCTGGGCCCCGACGTCGTCCTGTACGTCGACGGCAACCGCGGCTGGACCGCGTCGGAGTCCGCGCGGGCGATGCGCCAGATGGCCGACCTCGACCTGGCGTTCGCCGAGGAGCTCAGCCCCGCGGACGACGTCCTGGGACGGCGCTGGCTGGTGCAGCAGCTCGACGTCCCCTTCATCGCCGACGAGTCCGCCACGACGCCGGCCGAGGTCACCCGCGAGGTGCTCGGCGGCTCGGCCACCGCGATCTCGATCAAGACCGCCCGCACCGGTTTCACCGGCTCGCAGCGGGTCCTCCACCTCGCCGAGGGACTCGGCCTCGAGGTGGTCATGGGCAACCAGATCGACGGCCAGCTCGGCTCGATCTGCACCGTCGCGTTCGGGGCCGCCCACCAGCGCAGCAGCCTGCACGCCGGCGAGCTCTCGAACTTCCTCGACATGAGCGACGACCTGCTCACCGAGCCGCTGCACATCGAGAACGGCGAGCTCGCGCTCCGCCCCGGCGCCGGGCTCGGCATCGAGATCGACGACGACAAGCTCCGCCACTACCGCACCGACAGCTGAAACCACCCGAGAGGACAACCGCCATGACCACCGAGGTCGCCACCGCCGCCGCTTCCGGCGCCAGCGCCACCGAGCGCTTCCACTCCGACAAGTCGCCCTACGCCGCGGTCAGGGACACCCCGCCCGAGCGGGTCGACCGCCTAGCCCGGCGCGTGCTCGACGCCGTCTACCAGACGGTCCGCGACGAGAAGGTCACCTACGACGAGTTCAACGCGCTCAAGGCGTGGATGATCGGCGTCGGCGAGGACGGCGAGTGGCCGCTCTTCCTCGACGTGTGGCTCGAGCACGTCGTCGAGGACGTCAACACCGCCCACCGCGAGGGCAACAAGGGCTCCATCGAGGGTCCGTACTACGTTCCCGGCGCCCCCGAGCAGGGCGCCAAGGGCACCATCGCGATGCGCGAGGGCGAGGCCGGCACACCGCTGGTGTGGACCGGGACGGTCACCTCGACCGACGGCACGCCGCTCGACGGCGCACTCGTCGAGCTCTGGCACGCCGACAGCGACGGCTTCTACTCGCAGTTCGCGCCGGGCATCCCCGAGTGGAACCTGCGCGGCAACTTCCGGGTCGGCGCCGACGGCGCCTTCGAGATCCACACGATCCAGCCCGCGCCGTACCAGATCCCGACCGACGGCTCCTGCGGCAAGCTGATCGCCGCCGCCGGCTGGCACGCCTGGCGTCCCGCCCACCTGCACGTCAAGGTCTCCGCGCCCGGCCACGAGCTCCTCACCGCGCAGCTGTACTTCCCCGGCGACGAGCACAACGACGACGACATCGCCTCGGCGGTGAAGCCCGAGCTGATGCTGGCGCCGCAGCCGCAGGGTGACGGCTCCGTCACCGTCGACTACGGGTTCGTCCTCGACCCGGCGAAGGCCTGAGTGCCGATGCTCTACGCCGTCCGGATGGACGTCGACATCCCGCGCGACCTGGACCCTGCCGTCCGGGAGGACACGGTCGCGCGGGAGCGGGCGTACTCCCAGGAGCTCCAGCGCAGCGGCGAATGGGCGCACCTGTGGCGCATCGTCGGGCTCTACTCGAACATCAGCATCTTCGACGTCGACTCGAACGCACGCCTGCACGAGATCCTCTCCGGCCTGCCGCTCTTCCCGTACATGACGATCGAGGTCACCCCGCTGACCACGCACCCCTCCGCGATCTAGGAGGCCCGCCATGGGCACCCGTCCCCGCATCACCGTGCGCCATCTCGCCGGCGCCCCCCGCCGGCCGCTGCTGGTCGTCGGCCCCTCCCTCGGCACCGCCGTCGACCGGCTCTGGGGGCCGGTCGCCGCACTCCTGGAGGGGTGGAACGTCCTCGGCTGGGACCTCCCCGGCCACGGGCACAGCCCCGCCGCCGACCGGCTCACCCCCGGCTTCGACGTCGCCGACCTCGCCGATGCCGTCCTCGCGGCCGTCGACGACGCGGTCGACGGATCCCACCCGGTGCCGTTCGCCTACGCCGGCGACTCCGTCGGCGGCGCCGTCGGGCTCCAGCTCTCGCTCGACCACCCGGGGCGGCTCTCGTCGCTCACCGTGCTCTGCAGCGCGGCCTCGTTCGGGGGCCCGGCCGGCTGGACCGACCGGGCCGCGCTCGTGCGCGCCGAGGGGATGGCGCCGATGGTGGTCTCCTCACCGGCGCGGTGGTTCGGCAGTGCGATCGCCGAGGATCGGCGGGACGCCGCTCTCCGAGACCTGGCCCGCGTCGACCCCGAGGGCTACGCGCGGGTGTGCGCGGCGCTCGGCGGCTTCGACGTGCGCGACCGGCTGCGTGACATCACCGTGCCGCTGCTCGCCGTGGCCGGCGCCGACGACGTCGCCACCCCGCCGTCCGTGCTGGCCGAGATCGCCGACGGCGTCGCCGACGGGCGGCTCGAGGTTCTCGACGGGGTGGGCCACCTGGCGCCCTACGAGGCGCCCGAGCGGGTGGCCGCACTGCTGCGCGACCACCTCGCCCACGCCCCTCACTCCGACCGCAGCAGCGCCGCCAGCCGAGCCTGATCGGCGTCGCGCTCGGCCAGCGCCCGGCCGCCGGTGAACGTCACCGACCGCAGCTCGCCGGTCCACGCGAACGGCGGCGCATAGGCGTCACTGACGGGGAACCCCGCGTCGTGGCCGATGCGCAGGCCGCCGCCGCCGATCTGGATGCCGCTGGCGCCGACCCCCTGCGGCAGCGGCGACCGGGCGACCTCCGCCCCGTCGACCAGCAGGACGCCGTCGGCCCCGGCCAGGCGGAACCCGACGGTGTGCGGGCCGGGGGTGAGCGGGGCGGCCGACGTGACGTCGTACGGGGTGCTCGTGACGTTGAGCAGGAAGCGCGGGCAGCCGGCGACCACGACGAGCGCCCAGCCGTTCGACCAGTCGCCGATCGCGGCGAGCACGCCCTCCCCTCCCCCGTCAGGTACGACGACGTCCGCCTCGACGAGCGCCCCGAGCGCGAGCGAGGGGACGGCCTCGTCGGCGACCGGGTTCGCGCCCGGCCGGACGACGAGCCGCTCGGGCACCGGCCAGAGCGGCGGCTCGATGCCGGGCAGGTGGCCGTAGAGCCCGTCGGTCAGGGGGAACACCTGGTTGGCCGCCGCCTCCGCCTCCCACCGCGCGGACAGCTCGGCGACCACGTCGGGGTGCTGGTCGGCGAGGTCGTGGGCCTCGGAGAAGTCGTCGTCCAGCCGGTAGAGGCACCAGCGGTCGGTGGCGAAGTCGCGGCTGCCGGGCAGCAGCCGCTCGTCGTCGACGCCGGAGGAGACGTGGTCGGTGGTGGCCTTCCACCCGTCGTGGATGATCGAGCGCGAGCCGAGCATCTCGAAGTACTGGGTGGTGCGGGCCGCCGGCGCCGCGGGATCGGCCAACGTCGCGCGCAGCGAGGCGCCCGCCATCGGCTGCTGCGCGACGCCGTCGACCTGGTCCGGCGCAGTGACGCCGCACAGGTCGAGCACCGTCGGCGCGATGTCGACGATGTGGCACCACTGCTCGCGGATCCCGCCAGGCGCGGCGGTCCCGCGCGGAGGCTTGAGCACCATCGGGACGCGGACGCCGCCGAGCCAGGAGTAGCGCTTCCACAGGTGGAACGGCGTGTTCCCGGCCCACGCCCAGCCCCACGGGTAGTGGTTGTAGCCGCGCCAGCCGCCGATGTCGTCGATCGCGGCGAGGTTGTCGCCGAGGTCGTCGCCGACGCCGAACCCGAAGCGGTGCTCGTTGAGCGACCCGATCTGCCCGCCCTCCGCGCTGGCGCCGTTGTCGGAGGTGACCAGGACGATCGTGTCGTCGAGGATCCCGATCTCCTCGAGGGTGTCGACCAGGCGCCCGAGGTGGTGGTCGAAGTGGGCGACGAAGCCGGCGTGCGCCTCGGCGTACCGGGCGAAGAGACGACGCTCGTCGTCCGGCAGGTCCGCCCAGTCCTGCACCCACGGCGGCCGGGGCGGCAGGGTGGTGCCCCCGGGGACGAGGCCGGCGGCCTGCTGGCGGGCGAAGACCCGCTCGCGAAGGCGCTCCCAGCCGTCGTCGAAGCGGCCGGCGTACCGGTCGATCCACGGGGTCGGCACCTGGTGCGGCGCGTGTCCCGCGCCGGGGGCGAGGTACATCAGGAACGGCTTGTCCGGGGCGGCGTGCTTCTGGTCCTTGACCATCCGCACCGCCTCGTCGACCAGGTCCTCGGTGAGGTGGTAGCCCTGCTCCGGCGTCGCGGGCGGCTCGACCGGCGCGTTGTCGCGGTAGAGCGTCGGCGTCCACTGGTTGGCGTCGCCGTGCAGGAAGCCGTAGAAGCGCTCGAAGCCCTGGCCGAGCGGCCAGGTGCCGAACGGACCGGCCGCCGTCCGGTCGTTGCGGGGGGTGAGGTGCCACTTGCCGACGGCCATCGTGTTCCACCCGGCGTCGCGCAGGATGCGCGGCAGGGTCGCGGCCGAGGCGGGGATCCGGCCGCTGTAGCCGGGATAGCCGCCGGGCATGTCGGCCAGGAAGCCGATGCCCACGGCGTGGGAATTGCGCCCGGTGAGCAGCGAGGCCCGGCTCGGGGAGCACATCGCGGTCACGTGGAAGCGGTTGAAGCGCAGGCCGAGCCCGGCGATCCGGTCGATCGTGGGAGTGGCGATCTCCCCTCCGAAGGTGCCGAGCTGGCCGAAGCCGATGTCGTCGAGGAGAACGACCAGCACGTTCGGGCGACCGGCCGGACGCGGCCGCGGCGGGTGGTGGGGCGTCGAGTCGGCCACGGTGCGGCCGATCACCGGGCCGGGGCCGGAGGGATCACTCACGACGGACTCCTACGATGCTCGGGTGACGGACTTCGGTGTGCTGCTGAGCCTGGCGGGCGTGGTGTTCGTGGACGCCCTGCACGAGCGGCTGGCCGAGGAGGGGTTCGCGGAGTTCACCGTCCGCAGCGGATGGGTGCTGCGCACCCTCGGAGACGACGAGCTGAGCCTGCGCGACCTGGCCGAGCGGATGGACCTGAGCAGCCCCGGTGCGCTCAAGGCGATCAACCCGATGCTCGACGCGGGCTACCTCGAACGTGCCGGGACCAGCGACAAGCGGGTCCGCGCGGTGCGCGTCACCGAGCGCGGCCGGGCGGCGCTCACCTGCGCGAGCGCCTTCCACGCGGAGTTCGAGGCGAGCCTCGCCGCCGCGGTCGGCGCCCCCGACGCCGCCGCGACCCGGCGCGGACTGGAGTCGCTGGTCGAGCGGGGGTCGGCGCACCTGCCGCGCGCGCTCATGCGCTAGCGGGTTCACCGGGCCGGCTCCGGCGGTCGCCGGCGCCACACCGTCGAGAGCAGCAACCCGGTCAGCACGTCCCACAGCGCCCAGAAGGCGACCACCAGCGCGACCCCGCCGAGCTGGTCGAAGTACGCCAGCGCCAGCACCAGGGCGAGCGCGGTGTTGCGCACACCCATCTCGAAGGTCATCGCCCGCACCCCCGCCGGCGGGAGGAGGAGGGCCCGGCCCACGCCGTACCCGAGGAGCAGGACGACGGCGTTCTGGAGGATCGCGGGCCACGCCACCTCCGCGAGGTGATCGACGATCACCTCGCCGCGGGCGAGCAGGCCGGTGACGATGACGAGCAGCAGGAGCACGAGGACGGCGACCTCGATCGGGCGGCGCAGGCGTGCGGCCAGCGCCGGTCGCCGGGCCGCGACCGCCAGCCCGGCCGCGAACGGCAGGCCGACGAGGAGGGCGACCTCGACCCCCATCCGCAGTGGGTCGAGCCGGATGTCCTCCAGCAGCCCGGCCGCCGCGGGGTGGCGCGCCGCCCAGAAGCCGAACGCGAGCGGCGTCGCGAGCACCGCCAGCAGGTTGGCCGCGGTCGTCATCGCGACCGAGAGGGCGACGTCGCCGCGGGCACGGTGGGTGAGCAGGTTGGACAGGTTGCCGGCCGGGCAGCAGGCGACGAGCAGCATGCCGAGGGCGACGGACCCGCCGACGTCCAGCGCCCGGCAGAGCACCAGCGTCACGGCGGGCAGGAGCACGAACTGCGCCGCCAGCCCGGCCGCCAGGACCGTCGGCCGGCGGAGCACGGCGCGCAGGTCGGCGACGCGGGCGTCGAGCGCGACGCCCAGCAGGAACACCGCGATCAGGACCTTGATGCCCGCCTGCGCGCCCTCCCCCAGCGAGAGCCGGAGCGTGTCGAGGTCGGACGCCGCGACCAGCATGCGCCCACCTCCCCGGTTTCGTTAACCGGAGTTAAGCATATGTGCGGCCTGCGGTCAGGCCCCGCCGTCGGCGAACTGCTCGTGGTTGCGGATGACCTCCGCGATGATGACGTTGAGGATCTTCTCCGCGAAGTGCGGATCCAGCCCGGAGCTCTCCGCCATCGCCCGCAGCCGCTCGATCTGCACCGCCTCGCGCGCCGGATCCGCCGGCGGCATCCCCGCCCGCGCCTTGAGCCGGCCGACCGTCTCGGTGCACTTGAACCGTTCGGCCAGCAGGTGCACGAGGGCGGCGTCGAGATTGTCGATGCTCGACCGCAGTCGGTCGAGCTCGGCCCGGGCGTCGTCAGCACTCACACCCCGAATCCTGCCGTACGCCGTGCTCGGGGCGCCGGGGCGTGCCGCGGGCCGGACGAATTATCACGGTAGGTAGGTGAGCAACAGCCTCCCGTGCGAAGTTCCGCGAGGGAGGTGACCGCTCACCTACCTACCGTGATGATTCGAACCCCGCAGGCGAGCCCCACGTCCCGCATCCCGGCGCCCCGGTACGACGTACCGCCCGACCTCCCTAGGATCCGAGGATCCCCTTCCGCCCCGAGAGGACGCCGATGAGCGAGCAGGTCCTGTACACCCTCGAGCCCGACGAGCAGCCGACGCACTGGTACAACATCGTCGCCGACCTGCCCGTCCCGCCGCCGCCGCCCCTGCACCCGGGGACCCGCGAGCCGGTCGGCCCGGACGATCTCGCGCCGCTGTTCCCGCCGGAGCTGATCGCGCAGGAGGTCACGGCCGACCGGTACGTCGAGATCCCCGAGCCGGTGCTCGACGTCTACCGCCAGTACCGGCCGAGCCCGCTGTACCGCGCGCGCCGCTGGGAGGAGAAGCTCGGCACGAGCGCCCGCATCTACTTCAAGTACGAGGGCGTCTCGCCGGCCGGCTCGCACAAGGTCAACACGGCCGTGCCGCAGGTCTACTACAACAAGCTCAACGGCATCACCCGGCTCACCACCGAGACCGGCGCCGGCCAGTGGGGCACGGCGCTGTCCTACGCCAGCTCGCTGTTCGGCGTCGCGTGCGAGGTGTGGCAGGTCGGCGCCTCGTTCGACACCAAGCCGCAGCGCCGTACGCTGATCGAGGTCTTCGGCGGGAAGGTGCACCGCTCCCCCAGCCGCCTGACGGAGTCCGGCAAGGCGTTCGACGAGGGCCACCCGGGCTCGCTGGGCATCGCGATCTCCGAGGCGGTCGAGGTCGCCGCGCAGGACGAGGGTGCCAAGTACGCGCTGGGCTCGGTGCTCAACCACGTGCTGCTGCACCAGACGGTGATTGGCGAGGAGGCGCTGCTCCAGCTCGCCAAGGCCGGCGAGTCCGGCGCCGACCTCGTGGTCGGCTGCGCGGGCGGCGGCTCGAACTTCGCCGGCCTCGCGTTCCCGTTCCTGCGGGAGAAGCTCGCCGGCAGCCAGGACCCGCGGATCCTCGCGGTCGAGCCGAGCTCCTGCCCGACGCTGACCCGCGGCGAGTACCGCTACGACTTCGGCGACACCGCCGGACTGACGCCGCTGATGAAGATGCACACCCTGGGCCACGACTTCGTGCCGTCCCCGATCCACGCGGGCGGCCTGCGCTACCACGGCATGGCGCCGCTGGTCTCCCACGTCGTCGACCAGGGGTACGTCGACGCGGTCGCCCTGCATCAGAACGAGTGCTTCGACGCGGCCGTCGAGTTCGCCCGCACCCAGGGCATCGTCCCCGCGCCCGAGTCGTCCCACGCGCTCGCCCAGGTCCGCCGCGAGGCGCTCGCCGCCGCCGAGGCCGGGACGTCGCCGGTGATCGTCGTGGGCCTCTCGGGCCACGGTCTGCTCGAGCTCGGCGCGTACGCGACGTACCTCGCCGGCGACCTCGAGGACGACCCGCTGTCCGACGAGGACCTGTCCGCGGCCCTCGCGAACGTCCCGGTGGTCTGACACTCGCCAGCGGCCCCTACGGCCCGGGAAATGCGGTGTGCAACGCATTTCCCGGGCCGTAGCGTCGTCGGCCGGCCCGCACCCGGCGGACCGAGGATCACGAGAAGGCGACGACACAGGAACCACCGATGGAGAAGATCACCCCGAAGCTGCTCAACTGGGCCTCGATCCTGGAGCAGGGCACCCGCGAGCAGGCCATGACGACCGCACGCATGCCGTTCATCCACCCGCACCTCGCGCTGATGCCCGACGCCCACCTGGGGCTGGGCGCCACCGTGGGCTCGGTCATCCCGACCCTCGGCGCGATCATCCCGGCCGCTGTCGGCGTCGACATCGGCTGCGGCATGATCGCGGTCCGCACGGCGTACGCCGCCGGCGACCTGCCCGCCGACCGGCGACCGCTGCGCGAGGCGATCGAGCGGGCCGTCCCGCTGTCGGCGGGCGCGGCGAACTCCTCCGTCTCCCGCGCGCACACCGAGCGGCGACTCGAGGAGCTCACCGCGGCCGCCGAGCAGGCAGGGTTCGAGCCGGGCCGGTACGCGAAGCGGTGGGACCTGCAGCTGGGCACCCTCGGATCGGGCAACCACTTCATCGAGGTGACCGTCGACGAGGAGCAGCGGGTGTGGCTGTTCCTGCACTCGGGCTCGCGGGGCGTGGGCAACAAGATCGCCCAGCACCACATCAAGGTCGCGCGCGACCTCTGCGCGAAGTGGTGGATCGACCTCCCCCACGACGACCTCGCCTACCTCGCCGAGGGCACCGACGAGTTCTGGGCCTACATCCGGCAGATGCGGTGGGCGCAGCGCTACGCCCTGCTCAACCGCGAGGAGATGATGGACCGGGTCGTGCGGCAGTTCGCGGAGTGGGTCGGGCTCGGCTCGGCCGACGACGTCGAGCGGCTCGACGAGATCAACTGCCACCACAACTAC
>QFCS01001292.1_pt1 | contig 12879 bp, 16 predicted proteins | sample 3576561 | NCBI WGS metagenome assembly QFCS01 | reverse complement strand
GGCCCCGGCGCCGGCAAGGCGCACGGCGTACCGGTGCATGATCGGCTCGTGTCGCGCGTACAGCACGGCGTACGCACCGCGATCACCCCCGCGTACGCGGTCCAGGAGCTCGCTCTCCGACGGACCCGGCGACGCCGCCCGGTCCCCCTCCCGCTGCCGCTCCTCGGTTCGTCCTGTCCCCTGCGGGCCCCACGGCCCGACACTCTTCTCCACGCGCCCCCCAAGCCGCGTAGGCCCGGGTCACCCCGGGCGCCGACAACGAGGGCCGCCCGAACGATCCGTGCCCGAGGGCGCGGTCTCGACCCATTGACTGTTCGGCGCGACCGGCCGGACGGATGGGGTGACCCGCATCACCCCTCTCCCCGTCCGGCCGGCCCGGAGCCTCAGTGGGCCTGTGGCGTCAGTACGACGGCTGCGACTGCACGTTCAGCTCGTCCATCCGCACCCGCTGCGCGCCCGCGATCCGCCGGTCGGTGAGCTTGAAGACGTCGAAGCCCTGCTGGATGTCGCTGGAGTAGATGTGGCCGTTGTACCAGTACGCCGACCACGAGCCGCCGAGCACGAGCCGCTCCTCGGAGAGCGGACCGCGGTCGAAGTAGGCGATCTCCTTCGGTCGCGACGAGTTCGTGAAGTCCCACACCGAGATCCCGCCCTGGTACCAGGCCTGCACCATGATGTCGCGCCCGCGCACCGGGATCAGCGAGCCATTGTGCGCCACGCAGTTCTCCGTGTTGGCCTGCGTACGCGGGATCTTGAAGTAGGAGCGGAACTTCAGCTTGCCGCGGACGATGTCGTAGATGCCGTCGGCACCCTTCACCTCGCCGACGGTCGGGTTGCAGGTCGGACCGCCGCCACCGCCGAGCTCGTCGGTGAAGACCACCTTCGTGCCGGCGTTGTTGAAGGTCGCGGAGTGCCAGAACGCGAAGTTCTCCTCGTCGCGCACCCGCTCGGTGACGACCGGGTTCTCACGGTCGGAGATGTCCATCAGGATCCCGTCGCCCATGCACGCGCCCGCGGCGATGTCCTTGCGCGGGTAGGCGGTCAGGTCGTGGCAGCCGGAGGTGGCGCTGGAGTACCCGCCCGACGGGTTGCCGCCGTCGGGGAACAGCACCGGCGTGCTCACCACCGCGGCGTCCTGAGGGGCGCGCACCGGCACCTTCACCACGCTGATCCGGTCGTGCGGCGGCTGGCAGTCGGGGAACGCGGCGTTCGGCGAGTACGACGACACGTAGACGTACACGCTGCGCTTGTCCTTCGACGGGGCCAGCGTGTTCGTGTGCGACCCGCACGCCGTCTCCACGGCGGAGACGTAGCGGGGCTGCTCCGGGTCGCTGATGTCGAAGACCCGGATGCCCTCCCACGAGTCCTCGACCGTGGCCGACTGGGCAACGTTGTCGCAGGTCTCGTTGCTGCGGCTCGAGTCGACGCTGAGCACGAGGAGGTTCTTGTAGACGGACACGTCGTTCTGCGACCCGGGGCACAGCACCTGGGTGACCAGGCGCGGCTTGCTCGGCTTGCGGATGTCGTAGACCGACAGGCCGTCGTAGTTGCCCTGGAAGGCGTAGTCGCCCTGGAACGCCAGATCGGTCTGGAAGGACGTCTCGCCCGCGAACGCCCCCGACTTGGGGATGTTCGCGAGCAGCTTGATGTTGCGGCTCTTCTCGACCTCCCCGGGCTTCAGCACGGCGTCGCTGTCGTCGAGGCGGGCCAGGTCCTGACCGGGCAGGCAGGCGTCGTCGAAGTTGTCACCGGCCCGCTCGGCGGCGCGTTTCTGCCCCGGTGGACAGGCCGACGACGGCCCCGCCGCGTCGCCGGCGTGGTCGTCGTCGTGGGCGACCGCCGGCAGCGTGAGTGCGGTGAGGCCGAGGGCCAGGGCGCTGAGGCCGGTGGCCGCGAGGGTACGCAGACGTGGTCGTCGCTGGATCGCCATGGTCACTCCCGAGATGTTGTGGCTGAGGATCCGGACCTCGATGCTGACCTATGGTGGACCGATCCACAACCCCTGTGAGGAGTTCTCGGTGTCTCCCACGACCACCCGTCCCCTGCCCGCCGTCGCCACCCTCGCCCTCGCCGCCGTGCTCGCGCTCGGCGCCGCGGGCTGTCAGGGCGGTGAGGATCCGCCCGACGCCCGGGTCGGGCTCACCCCGTCGTCCGCACCGCCCGTCGTCCAGCCGGGTGGACCCGGCGACGACGCCTCGACCCTCGCCCCGGGCGCCACCGCCGAGCAGGCCGAGGAGGCCCACGACGACGTCGCCTTCATGCAGATGATGATCCCGCACCACGCCCAGGCACTGACCATGTCGCAGCTCGCGCCGCGACGCGCGCGGTCCCCGGAGGTGCGGTAGATGGCGCGGCGCATCCTGGCCGCGCAACGTCCCGAGATCCTGCTCATGGCGGCCTGGCTGAGCGACCGCGGGCTCGCCGTACCGACCGCCGACGACGATCCCGGCGCCTACGACCACGGCGAGCACGGGCACGCCTCGATGCACGGCATGCTCACCCCCGCGGAGCTGCGGGACCTGCGCCGTGCCCGCGGCGCCGCCTTCGACCGGCTCTTCCTGGAGGGGATGATCCGCCACCACGAGGGTGCGATCACCATGGCCGAGACCGTCGCCGAGAAGGGCACCGACGTGCAGGTCGCCGAGCTCGCCAACGACATCGTGCTCGGCCAGGGCGCCGAGATCGACCGCATGCGCGGCCTCCTCGACGCCCTCTGAGATTCGCCTCAGACGGCGACGGGCCGCTTCGCGTCGCGCATCATGCCGGTGCGCGGGTGGCAGTTGAGGTACTCGAAGTGCTGGCTGGACCCGTCGGACACCGACACCTCGTGGTAGAGCCGCAGCTTGTCCAGGCCCGCCGCGACGCGGAAGAACGTCGTGAAGATCCGCAGGTGGGTCGGGTGCGACTCGGCCCAGCGCTCCAGCTTGTCCAACGAGGACCAGTGGCCGATGTCGTAGCTCTCGTCGAGCTCGTTGCCGTCGAGGTCGATGCTGCGCACGAAGCGGTTGCTGTAGCAGCCGACGCTCTCCCCCTCGTCGCGCAGGAAATCCATGCCCGCCTCCAGAGTCGGCAGGATCTCGTCGAGATACAGGGAGCGCTCCTCGCCCTCCGCGGCCCGCCAGTCCTGGCCGGAGCGGATCAGCGCGATGTTGTCGTGCCCCGCACCACGACCCGGCCCCCGGTGTCCGGGTCCCCGGCCACCACGGCCAGCTCCCCCGACGCCTGCATCCAGTCCGTCTGCGAGAGCGGGAAGCGCTCGCGCATCGACCCCCAGTAGCCGTGCTCGTTGATGTCTCCGCTGGTGCCGCCCATCACCGCACCCACCCCGGGCAGCTCCTCCTGGAAGGCGTACAGCGTCTCGAACTGCTCGGTGCGCGGAGCCACCACCTCGCGGAAGAAGCCCAGCGGGCCGCTCAGCCGCTCCTCCGCCTCCCACCAGCCGCGCACGGCGTCCGAGCGCAGCCACCGGCAGTACGCCGCCGGATCGGACCAGTAGCCCACCACCATCAGGTTGTGGTGATCCTCGTTGTCGACGTGGTCGGTCAGGTCGTGATGCACGGGACCGTCCGTCACGGCGAAGCCGTCGACGATCTCCCGCAGGGCGGACAGGGCCGCGGGACGGTGCTCGTCGTCGCGGTACTGCACGCCGAGGTAGGCCATCACGACCTGCTCGACGGCCGCGTCGGCGCGGCCGACCCACATCGGGAACGGCGGCTCGTAGTCGTCGGGGACGCGGCGCGACAGGGTCCGCGGGCAGCGCAGGTGGGTGTCGATCGCTGATTCCATGGCGGTTCTCTCCTTGGTTCGTGAGGTGCGTGGGGTTCGGGTGTCGTTCAGCGGGTCGTCGCGGTACGGCGCAGGCCGGCGGCCGTGCGGACGTCGAGGCCGGGCGGCGGCTCCGCGCAGCCGGGTCCGCCGCGTCGTACCCAGTCGCCGACGGCGCGGGCCCGCTCGGCCGTGTCGACGTACGGCACCCACGCGGGGCGCACACCGCGGCGACGGGCCTCGACGGCCGGGTTGACGACGACGACATTCGACAGGTCGCACGCCCAGAGGCAGTCGACCCGCAGGACGGGTGCATCGGGGCCCGCGGCACCGGCCAGTGCCGCGGCGACCGCGTCGTGGTCGACGTCGGGGTGCTTGCGGGTCGTGCCGCAGCAGCAGCCGCGGCACATCCGGATCCGCGGCCCGTCGCTCACGACGCCGCCGGCGCCGGCACCCGGGCGGTCCGGGGCCCGCGAGCGACGCGGACGGGGCCGGCGAGCACGGCCAGGACCGCGCCGAGAGCCAGCCACATCAGCCCGAGCTGGGCGAGGGAGGCGACCCGGAACTCCCAGACCAGGTCGGCAGGAACCTGCGCCGGTACGGCGTCCGCCGCGTCCGGCAGCACCAGCCGGAGCACCACGGCGCCGGCCACCGCCAGCGCGGTCGCCCCGCCCGTTCGGCCCGCCGGGCCGAGCGAGCGGGCGCGGGCGAGCGCGACGACGGCGGCGGTCAGCGCCACGGCGCACACGATCGTGCCGAGGTAGGTGACCGTGCGCAGCGCGACCGTCTCGGCGTCACCGACCGCGGGCGGGTTGGCGGGGACGACGAGCGCGGGCGCCAGGCTGAACGCCGCGAAGCCCAGGCCCGCGAGCGCCATCGCCCGGCCGGCCGGCGTCGCGCCCGGGAGTCGGTCGCCGAGGATCCGGTGGACGACGGCGAACGCGACGCCGATCAACGTCCCGACGACGAGCACGGTGGCCAGGCCGAGGACCACCTGCTCGGGGCGGGAGACGAGGGCGTCGCCCGCGTGGCTGTGGGCTCCCGCGTCGCCCGCGTGGTCGTGGCCGTGGCCCCCTGCGGCGGCCTCCTCCAGGCGGATCGCCGCACGGATGGACGGCTCCACGAGCCAGGCGAGCGCGGCGGCGCCGACGCCGCCCGCCACGGCGCCCGCGAGGGCGCCGTGGCCGACGGTGCGGCCCAGGGCCGGCGAGGCCATGACGAGCCCCTCAGTGGCACGGCACGCCGAGGGCGTGCCGTGCGTCGTGGGTGGCCTCGTGCAGGTAGCTCGCGGCGCCGGCCGGGAGGAGCAGGCCGTTCTCCTGCAGGAGGAACAGCACGCCCAGCAGCATGAGCGCGGCCAGCGCGAGGCCGAGGACGGTGGTCGCGACGCGACCGGGGACGACGGTGGTGGTGGTGCTCTGTGCCATGACGGCTCCTTCAGGGACGGCTCGGGCGCGCCGGGTCGATGGCGATCGGCTCGGTGTGCGCCTCGTGGTGGTTGCGGTTCGCCGGGACGGCGAGGACGTCGCCGGTGCGGGTGTCGAGCACGGCGCCGTCGATCAGTCCGCCGTCGACCAGGACGCCCTCCAGTGCGGCGACCCAGTGCTCGTAGTACGACCAGGCGTCGGGCGTGGCCGAGGCCTCCCAGGCGCGGATCGACGTGATCAGCGCCTGCTGGAAGTCCGACCAGGCGAAGCCGAGGGCACGGTGGGCGGCGACCGCCATCGCGAACGCCCGGATCTCCCACGGGTGCTCGAACGCGAGCTCCGCGCCGGACGCCCCGGGCAGGTCGCAGACCAGCTCCTCGACACGGCGGCGGGCGGCGGCGAGCACCTCCGGGTCGGCGTACGGCGCCGGCAGGACGGCCGCGGCGGCCGGGCCGCTCATCAGGCCACCGCCCCGACCGGGCCGACGCCGATCATCGCGTCGCGGGTGACCAGCGCGAGCAGCTGCTCCTCCGACCAGCCCTCCGTGCCGGCGGGACGCTGCGGCAGCACCCAGTAGCGCATCTCGCTGCTGGAGTCCCACACGCGGACCTCCACGTCGTCGGGGACGGTGAAGCCGAAGGACTCGCGCAGCACCTTGCGCGGCTCGCGGGTGATGGCCGCGCGGTACTGCGGGTCCTTGTACCAGTTCGGCGGCAGGCCGAGGACCGGCCACGGATAGCAGGAGCACAGCGTGCAGACGATGATGTTGTGCACCGTCGCGGTGTTCTCGACCACGACCATGTCCTCGCCCTGAAGGCCGCCGATGCCCAGCTCGCGACAGGCCTCGCTGGCGTCCGCGACGAGACGTGCCCTGAACTCCGGGTCCGTCCACGCCTTCACGACCACCGAGGCACCGAGCTGCGGCCCGACCTCCTTCTCGTAGATCTCGACCATCCGGTCGATCGCCCGGCTGCTCATCACGCCGTTCTCGACGAGCATCGACTCCAGCGCCTTCACGCGGGCGGCGATCTCCTCCTGGCTGCGGTGGGTGGCGCTCATGCGCTGGCTCCTTCACGGTGCTCGCCGGCGCGGGACACCGGCTCGAGGTAGGGGTCCCAGACGTCGAAGTAGACGGCCTGGTTGGGCTCGGCGTGCTCGGCGCCCCAGAGCTCCGCGGCGTCGAAGCGGACCGTGTAGACGTGCTCGGGCTGCTCGCCGAGGCCGTTGCCCGCGGTGTCGGGGTAGATGAACACGCCGTGGGCGAGCACGATCTCGCCGACCGCACCGCGGACGTAGCGGGCCCGGCGGGTGTGACCGCGCGGCGCGGCCCGATCGACGCGTACGACGTCGCCCACCGCGAAGCGGGCCTCCTTGTCGGACTCCCGCTTCGCCGTCGCCCCGGCCGGTACGACGGCCTCCACGAACGACAGCAGCTCCGGGTCGTCGGGATGCTCGGGCAGCGGCTCCTCCGGGTGCGCGAGATAGTGCGCCGTACGACGGTCCAGCTCGTCGATGTCGAGCAGGCCGAGCCGTTCGCCGTAGTGCTCCACGCTGTGGATCCAGTGCTCGTAGTACGGCGACTTCAGGTAGACCGCCGGGTCGATCAGCTCGATCGCGTGGCGGAACTGGTCGACGCCGAAGAAGCCGGCGCGGAAGCACAGCGCGAACATGGGGAAGACGCTCTTCTCCCATTCCGCGCGGAAGACCGGCTCGTCGTCGGGGACCACGACCGGCCCGACGCCGTCGGTGCCCGCGAGGTCGAACACTCCGTTCATGAGGTGAGCTCCTTGGTGAGGTGGGGCGGGGTGAGGGTCCCGAGGGTCTGCTCGAAGGCGTGCGCGGCGCGCAGGACGCCCGCGTCGTCGAACATCCGGCCGACGACCATCAGGCCGACCGGGAGGCCGCCGGAGAGACCGGCGGGGATGCTGCAGGCCGGATGGCCCGTGACGTCGAGGGGCGCGGTGTTGGAGACCATCTCCAGCGCCCGCGTCACGACCTCCTCGGCCGACGCGCCGGCCGGCGGGATCAGGCTCGCCGTGATCGGGAGCGTCGGCATCATCAGCACGTCGTACGACGCCAGCGCGGCGTCGTACGCGGCGGCGAGGACGCGCTCGAGGTTGCGCGCCCTGCCGTAGGCGGCGCCGTACCCCTCGCGCAGCGCCCAGGTGCCGCCGAGGGCGACGAGCTTCACCGTCTCGGAGAAGGCGGCGGGGTCGCGGCGCCAGCGGGCGCCGTAGAACGCCATCTGGTCGGGGTCGTAGGCGCCCTTCCAGTTCAGGCCGTAGGCGTTGCCCTGGAGCATCTGCCAGGTCGCTCCCTCGACGGAGACGACGTCCCAGATCGCCGCCCCGTGGCGGTGCCAGGGGATCGCGATCTCCTCGGCGACGTGGCCGGCCGCAGTCAGGCGCTCGACGGCGTCGCGGACCACGGCGTTCACGCCGGGGTCGGAGTTCGCCTGGTCGAATCCCTCGGCCACGACACCGATCCGCAGTCCGCGGTCGAGCCGGTCCAGCTCGGCGACGTAGTCGGCCCCGGCGATCCCGGTCGGCTGGCGCGGGTCGAGCCCGTCGGCGCCCGCGATGACGGACAGCATGACCGCCGCGTCCGCGACGGTCGGCGCGATCGGGCCGAGGTGGTCGAGGGTCTGCTCGATGGGGAAGGCGCCGGTGTAGGGAACGAGACCGAAGGTCGGCTTGTGGCCGACGACGCCGCAGAAGGAGGCGGGGATCCGGATGGAGCCGCCCTGGTCGCCACCGACCGCGAGGTCGACCTCGCGGGCCGCGACGAGCGCGGCGCTCCCGCTGGACGAGCCGCCGGTGGTGCGGTCGCGGTCCCAGGGGTTGCGCACCGGCCCGGACCTGGCGGTGTGGGAGGCGCCGGAGAAGCAGAGGTCCTCGCACACAGCCTTCCCGGCGATCGTGGCGCCGGCCCCGAGGAGCCGGGTCACGACGGTGGCGTCCACGGCCGGCACGAACCCGCGCACCGTCTCGGATCCGTTCATCATCGGCACCCCGGCGACCGCCACGTTGTCCTTCACGGCGACGCGGCGACCGGCGAGCGGTCCGTCCTCGCACTCGGTGAGCGACGTCGTGGCGAACCAGGCGCCCCACGGGTTCTCGACGGGCTCGGACCAGGCGCGCTCCGGCGTCAGCGGCGCCACCTCGCGGTCGTACAGCTCGTCCACCACCGCCCACGAGCCCAGGAGCCCCGTGGCAGCTGCGTGGTAGAAGTCCAGGTCCTCGGCGGCGATGCCGAGCCGGAGCTCCTCGGCGAGCTCCTCGACCGCCCTGCGTGATGGCAGATCCATGGTGTTCCTCTCGTCGTTCGTGGTGGCAGCGAACGCCTCGCCACGGAGCGCCGTCAACGGCGTGGAGGCGTTCCCGGCCGGCTTGGATAGCCACGGACAACGCAGGTGCACCCACGTCCACACCGGGCGCGGAGACCCTCCGAAGTGGGGTTGACCGGGACTCCCGACCGGCTCACTGTGGAGCCATGCCGACGTGGTTCCAGATCGACGCCGCGGATCGTCCGCCGGGCGAGCGGGACGAGTACTGGCGCGCCAGTGTGTGCGACCAGTTCGTGCCGCTCGCGGTGGAGCCGACCGCGCACGCCCTGCGGGGCCGGGTCGCCGGCGGCAACGTCGCCGAGACCCGGCTGCGGCGGATCCGTGCCACCGGGCACGCCTTCGAGCGGCGGGCTCGCGACATCGACGCCGCCGATCCGGGCGTGCTGCATCTGCTGCACCTCGACCGGGGGTCGACGGTCGTCGAGCAGGACGGGCGCACCGCCAGCCTCTCCCCCGGCGACCTGATGCTCTACGACAGCTCACGGCCTTTCCGGTTCGTGACCGGCGGGGAGTTCCAGTTCACGATCTGCCTGCTGCCGAAACGGCTGCTGCCGGTGCCCGAGGGTGTCCAGCGGGACCGGACGGCCCGTGCGTACTCCTCCGCGCAGGGGATCGGAGCCGCCCTCGCGCCGCTCCTCATCTCGATGGCGCGCCACGCGAGCGACGCGGACCCCGCCCAGCAGCTCGCGCTGCAGCACGCCCTGGTCAACATGTACGTCGCCCTGATGTCGGAGGAGTCGGTCGCGGGCCGGCCGCCGTCGGTGCACCTCTCGCTCGCGAAGTCCTTCCTGGTGCGCAACCTGGGCGACCCGCACCTGGCGCCGGCCGACGTCGCCGCGGCGTGCAGCCTCTCGCTCAGCTACGTCCACCGGCTCTTCGCCCACGAAGGCCTCACCGTCGCCGGCTACCTGCGTGAGCAGCGGCTCCTCGCGGCACACCGCGACCTCACCGGGGCGCCGGTCGCCGAGCCCATCGCCCAGATCGCGCAACGATGGGGGATCACGGACCCGGCCCACTTCAACCGGCTGTTCAAGAAGCGCTTCGGCCTCACCCCCGGAGAGCTCCGGCGCACCGCCCACGAGGCGTCCGTCCCGTGAACGGGAGAGAAAACGGGATGCCGCCCCGTCCTCTCGGCAGATGAGGACGGGGCGGCGCGGGCGGCCGTACTGGACTCAGGGGGCCGGCCGCCCGGGTCCGTCAGCGCGTCGGCCCGGCCTGGGTGATCGCGCTGCGGCCGACGGCCAGCCAGATGCCGGCGACGATGAGGCCGACGACGATCATGGCGGGAAGGCCGGGGACGCCGGTGGCGAGGTTCGCGCCCAGCAGCAGGGCCGCGAAGATCCCGGCGAGGGCGCCGAGCCCACGGGAGACGATCCGGTCGCCGAACGCCATCCACGCCAGGCCGAACGCCGAGGCGAGCAGCGGGACGAAGCAGATGTAGGCGCTGAAGTCGTTCATGACGTAGTAGTTGTAGACGCCCTCCGCGTCGTACAGGTCGGCCTCGCCGCCACCCGGGAGGTAGTTCCCCAGCGACCCGCGCCAACCGTAGGTCAAGGCGACGAGGGCGCTGGTGGCGAGCACGCCGTAGCCGACGAGGGTCGCACCCCGCGAGTCCGGGAACCTGCGCTCGACGCGGTGCCTCCAGACCACCACGGTCACGAGCATCAAGATCGCCAGCACGTAGCCGAGCGCGCCGCTCACCCGGAACAGCGTGGCGTCGAGGGTCATCACGTCCTCGGCGGTCACCGGGTAGTCGAAGTCCCCGTTCGCGTCGGGCCGGTTCTCGGCGAACTGCGCGACCAGGCCGAGCAGGCCGCATGCGCTGATCAGCAGCGGCCAGGCGGCGAACCGGCGCGGTTGCGCGGCGTCGACCGGCAGGGGCGGCGGACTGGGGCGGGTTGCGGTCATGGGTTTCCTTCGGTCGGGGACACGGCGGTCCGGGTGATGCAGCCAGGCTCACCGGCCCGGCGTCCTGCCTGGTAGGCCGTCGCGGCCCGTTTTCCCAGGACGCCGGGCGGTGGGGTGGACACCTGACTCCTAGCGGGGGACCTTGACGGCCGCGGTGGTCGCCTTCACGGGCCGGTACGGCGCCCGCCGCACCTCGACCCGCACGCTGATGCGGCGCCCCCGGTCCGCCTTGACCGCCTTGTAGGTCGCCTTGGTCGCGCCGCGGATCGGGCGCCCGTTGCGCAGCCACTGGTAGGAGACGCCCGTAGGTGCGGGGCTCCAGGTGCCCGCGGTGGCGCGCAGGCGCACGCCGGGGCGCGGCGTACGGGGAGCCTTCACCGTGGGACGGGAGCGCTGCTGGAAGACGTAGGTGGGCCGGGTGGACTGCAGCGGGGCCGCGGACCAGTGGGGCGTCAGTGCGCCCGGCAGCACCAGCGACGGGCTCTCGCCACAGCGTTCCGGCATCGGCTTGACCCAGACGCCCTCGGGCCCCTGGAAGGCCAGCGCGCTCGCGTCGGGGGCGAAGCTGGGGCTCGCGAAGCCGTCGGCCGCCGAGGTCGAGCACGTGTAGAGCGGCCAGGTGGGCACAGGACCGCTGCGGATCTCGCCTCGAACCTCGCCGAGCATCAGGTGGGACTCGTGGTCCTCGCCGCGGATCGCCGCGAAGAAGCGGCCGTCGCGGGAGATCGCCGGCTCGAAGAGCGGGTGGAAGTCCGTCGACGCCTGGGCGTCGTTGAACCAGAAGCGGGATCCGCGCCCGAGGTCGAACACGTAGATCGAGTCGTACCCGATCCCGTTCACGATCAGCCGGCTGTTGGTCACCCAGGACGGGTTGTCGTCGAACATGCGGCCGTACGTCGACGGTGACGTGATCGCGCTCGACGACGTGATCGCCGTGGCGTAGCGCCAACGGCACGGCTTGTCGGGCGGGCAGGTGTTGTGCTCGTAGGTGTACGCGATCTTGCTGCCGTCCGGTGACACCACCGCGTGACTGACCCGGCCGCCGATGGGCTCCGCGGCGGAGTCGACCAGGTTCGGCGGGTCGAGGACGCTCAGGGCCGTCCCCCACTGGTCCATCCGCACGATCGTGGTCCCGCGCGCGGCGACCACCTGTCCGTTGTCGGCCGAGCTGGGCGAGTGCCACGGGTTCGTGCGCGTGCCGCTCGTGGTGAGTCGCCGCTCGCCGGTGCCATCAGGGCGGGCGACGTACACGTCGTAGCCGCGGATGTAGACGAGGGTCCCGCTGCCCGGGGCGGCCCGCTCGGCGGCGGCCGTCGGCGTCCCGGGCATGGTCGGCGGCGGGTCGGCGGAGGATGACGGGGTCACCAGCAGGCCCGCCACCAGGGCAAGCACGACGAGCACGACGGCTCGCAGGATTCTCAGAGGTCGCATGGAAGCAGGGTTCTGAGACGCGCGCCCCGGATGCCAGGGCTGATCGGACCGAGAACCCGGGCACCGGTGCGTCCTGCCTACCCCGCCTCGTCGTCGGTGCCGAAACCCGCGTCCCGCGCGCGCACGATCAGCTCGGCCCGGTCGCGCAGCTGGAGCTTCGCGATGATGCCGTAGACGTAGTTGCGCACCGTCTTGCCGCTCAGCACCAGGCGCCGGGCGATGGTGGTGTTGTCGTAGCCGAGCGCCACCAGCTCCAGCACCTCCCGCTCGCGGCCGGTGAGCTCCGGGAACACCGTGGCTCCGCGGGTCCGGGCCCCCGAGATGTACGTCGCGGCGCGGCGCGCCACCTCCGGGCCGAGCAGCATCTCGCCGTTCGCGACCGCCCTGACCGCCCGCTCCACCTGGTCGGTGGGTGCCCCTTTGAGCAGGTAGCCGCGCGCCCCCGCGCGGATCGCGGCGAACAGCGAGTCGTCGTCGCCCAGCATCGTGACCACGAGCACGGCGGTGCCGGGATGGGCGGCCATGATGCGGCGGGTCGCCTCGACGCCCGCACCGGCCCCGGCAGGGTCCGCGTCGCCGTACCCGGCGGTCAGGTCGAGGTCCATGAGCACGACGTCGGGCCGCAGCTCGTCGACCAGGTCGACGGCGACGTCGCCGTTGGCGGCGCTGCCCACGACCTCGAGGCCCGCCAGCGACGAGAGCAGCGCGGAGATGCCGATGAGGAAGACCGGGTGGTCGTCGACGACGACGATCCGCACAGGCTGGCCGGAGCTCCCGGGGCGGCCGGCGCCGTCGGGACGCGAGTGCGCGGAGGCGCTCACGGGAGCACCACCCGCACCCGCGCGCCCCGGTCGTCGCTGCGGACGCGGAAGGAGCCGCCGAGCTCGACAGCGCGCTCCCGCATGGAGCTCAGCCCGATGCCCGGCTCCGCACGCGGATCGATCCCGGTGCCGTCGTCCTCGACCTCCAGCACCGTGGCACCGAAGCGGTCGACGTCGAGGC
>QFCS01005982.1_pt1 | contig 12881 bp, 11 predicted proteins | sample 3576561 | NCBI WGS metagenome assembly QFCS01 | reverse complement strand
TGGCGAAGAGGCGGCCGGTGCAACGGCCGCCGTGCGAGGCCGACTGAAAGTCAGCATCGATCCGTGGTTCGCGCGCATCGTGCTGGCACCACGCCTGCCTGAACTTTCGGCGCGCCATCCCGAATTGTCGATCGAACTCATGGTCAGCAACCATCGCGATGACATGATGGCGGGCGGAGTGGACCTGGCCTTGCGCTTCGGTCCACTCGTGCCGTCGGGGCTGATCGCGCGGAAGCTGCTGGAGACCCGCGTCGTGACCTGCGCGGCACCGGCCTACCTGCAGCGTCACGGGACTCCTGGCGTGCCGGCCGACGTCGCAAGGCACCAGGTCGTGCTGTTCCGTGATCCGCAGTCCGGACGGCCTTTCGCCTGGGAATTCCATCGCGGGGAGCGGATCGTCGAGGTCGCGGCGCGCGGTCAGCTCGTCACGGACGATCCTTCCACTGCCCTGGCGGCTTGCGAAGCCGGACAGGGGCTGTTTCAGAGCTTCGAGCTGGGGCTTGCGCCCTGGTTCTCTAACGGGCGGCTGGTGCGGGTCCTCGAGGAGTGGTCGGACGAGCGGTTTCCCCTTTATGCCTACATGCCCTCGCGGCGCCTGGCACCGCGGAAGGTGCACGCCTTCCTCGATTTCGTCGATCGCATCTGCCGAGAAACAGCGGACCTGTAGTTTCTGCCTGTCTGAATATTGTTAATTATCAATATGATACGGAGTATTCTTAAGCTATTATTCCTGACACGATTTGATCACCAACGGCTTTTCCCATGTTCCTTCAAGTCTGTTCGCGGCGGGCGCCGCGCAAGATATTCGGCCGACTCGCCGAGTGGTGGCCGGCAGCCTTGATCGGCACGGTCGCATTGCTGACGGGCCTTCCCGAAGGGAATGCCCAGTCGCTGCTGGGTCTGTAGGCACGCGCAGGCCGCGCTGTCCGCCCGGCTTGCGGACGCTATCTAGTCTCGGCACGGGCGACTTACCGGCCATGACGAAGTAGCGACGAGATCCATGGCTGAGGCTCAGGATGACGGGCGCGGCCGCCGTCAGGGCGTCAGCCCAGTTCCTTCCGGACGATCGCAGCGCCCTCGGCCAGCGCCTTGAGCTTGCCGAGAGCGGTCTCGCGCGGGAGGTACTTCATGCCGCAGTCGGGAGCCGGCAGGAGATTCTCGGGTGACAAGTACTTGAGGCCGGCGCGAATGCGATCGGCGACCTTCTGCGGCGTCTCTACCTCCGGATCGGCAAGGTCGATCACGCCCAGCATGACCTTCTTGGGCGCGAGGTCCTTCAGCACGCCGAGGTCGAGCTTCGGCTGTGCCGATTCGATCGAGATCTGCTGGGCGAGGCTGTCGGCAAGCTGTGGCAGGAAGGCATAGCCCGTCGGCTTGCCGCCGGTGACGACCGCGGCGTAGCCGAAGCAGAGATGCACGACGGTCGGCACGGTGATGCCCTCCAGCGCGCGGTTGATGACCTTGACCGCGTAGCGCTTCGCCTCCTCGGGGTTGTTGCGCAGCCAGGGCTCGTCGAGCTGGATGACGTCGGCACCGGCCTTGACCAGCTCCTTGGCCTCCTCGTTGACCGCCGCGGCGTAGTCCATGCACATCGCCTCGGCGTCCTTGTAGTATTCGTCCTTGACCTGCTGGCCCATGGTGAAGGGGCCGGGCAGGGTGATCTTGGCCAGGCGCTGGGTGTTGGCGCGCAGGAACTGCATGTCGCGCAGCTCGACCGGCCCGGTGCGGCGGATCTTGCCGACGACGCGCGGCACCGGAGTCTTCTGGCCCGTGCCGCTGACGATCTCGGCAGGGTTGTCGTCGTCGATGCCCTCGAGCGCCGTCGCGAAGCGGTTGGAGTAGCTCTCGCGGCGCATCTCGCCATCGGTGATGATGTCGATGCCTGCCCGCTCCATGTCGCGTATGGCGAGCTGGGTGGCATCGTCCTGGGCCTGTTCGAGATAAGGTTCGGCCACCCGCCAGAGCTCGCGGATGCGGGTGCGCGGCACGATCTTGCTCAGCATCTGGCGATTGATCAGCCAGTCGGGCTGCGGATAGGAGCCGACGACGGTCGTCTGCAGAAGAGTCGAGGACATGGGTACGCTCCTTGGCGGGAAGGTCAGACGGGGGCGGGTGCCGGCATGGCGGATGACCCGCCGCCAGCGGGCTTGGCGCGGCCGGCGGTCTGCCAGGCCAGGGTCCGCCGTTCGATGGCGCGCGCGGCAACATCGAACAGGATCGACAGGATGAGGATCGTCAGGATGGCGGCGAAGACCCGCGGACTGTCGAGGATGGTGCGATAGCGCGTGACAAGGTAGCCGATACCGGCCGACGAGGTCAGCATCTCCGACACGACCACGCCGATGATGGTCAGCGCGCCGCCCAGCCTGAGGCCGGTCAATACCGTCGGGATGGAAGCCGGGATGATTACCCGCGTGATCTGCTGCGGCAGCGTCGCACCCATGCTGCGCGCCGCCAGAAGGTATTGCGGATCGATGGTTCGGATTCCGGCCGCCGTCGACAGCATGACGGGGAAGAACCCGTAGAGGCCGGAGAAGGCGATCTTCGACTCCGAGCCGATGCCGAACCAGGCGGTGAAGATCGGATAGAGGATGACGATCGGCACGGCATAGAGGCTGGAGAAAACGGGCAGCAGCAGGTTGCGCAGGACGGCCACGCCGCCGACCAGCGCACCGGTGAGGATGCCGGCGCCGCAGGCGATCAGCATGGCCGCGCCGACCTCGTACAGAGTGACCATGAGCGCATGGCCGTACTCGGCGCGGCCCTCCCAGAACACCACCAGGGTCTTGGAGAGCGACGGCAGGAACAGCTCGGGGATTATCCCGGTCTGCGGCAGCAGTTCCCAGAGAACCAGCAGCGCGACCAGCAGGCCCCAGCGGACGGAAGCGGGAGAGGGGCGGCGCATCGTCCCCTCCTAGTGGGTGCGAAGCTGCTGCCAGATCCGCTCGCGGAGCTGGCCGAACGTGTCGGTCGCCATCATCTCGTAGGTGCGCGGGCGGGGCAGGGGGACGGTCACACGGTCGATGATGCGCCCGGGGCGCGCCGACATCACCAGCACCTCGTCCGCCAGGTAGACCGCCTCGGTCAGGCTGTGGGTGATGAACACCACGGTCTTGCGCGTCTGGGACCAGATGCGCAGCAGCTCATGGCCCATGGTCATGCGGGTCTGCTCGTCGAGCGCGGCGAACGGCTCGTCCATCAGCAGCACTGGAGGGTCCTGCACCAGGCCACGCGCGATCGAGACACGCTGCTTCATGCCGCCCGAAAGCTCGTGCGGATATCGGGCGCCGAAGCCGTCCAGCCCGACGAGCCGCAACATCTCCTCGGCACGGTGGCGGCGCTCCTCGCGGCCGGTGCCGCGCAGGGCGAGCGGGAACTCGGTGTTGTCCTGGGCGGTGAGCCAGGGGAACAGGCTCGCCTCCTGGAAGACGACGCCGACGCGGGACGGGTCGGGGGCGGCGATCGGCCGGCCGTCGCACAGGATGGTGCCTGAAGTCTGGTGGCGCAGCCCGGCCAGCATCATCAGCAGGGAGGTCTTGCCACAGCCGCTGGGACCGACGATGACCACGAACTTGCCGGGTTCGACCGTCAAAGAGATATCCTGCAATGCCGGCACGCCGCCCTCGGCGCCGGCATAGACGTGGCTGAGGCTGTCGACTTGGATCGCGGTCATGTACGCCACTTGGAAACGCGGCCCTCGAAGTAGCGCACCGCCTCGTTGAAGGCGATGGCGACCGCGGCCAGGAGGATGATGCCGGAGAACAGCTCGGGCATCTGGTAGTTTTCGCCCCAGTTGGCGATGAGGTGTCCGATGCCGGTACGCGAGGCGTACATCTCGGCGATCATGACGCCCGTGAAATTGAAGATCATCGAGATGCGCAGCGTCTCGAGCAGGACCGGCATCATGCTGGGAACGTAGATCCGCATCAGGATCTGCGTGCGCGTGGCACCGCAGGAGCGGGCGACAAGCACATGGTCGGCCTTGACGGATTCGACGGCCGACGTCGCGCTCATGATGACGATGAATACTGTCGAGAAGGCCGCATAAGCCACCTTCTGCGGGAAACCGATGCCGAAGATCAGGATGAACATCGGCAGGAAGATCGATTTCGGCACGCTGAAAACGTAGAACAGCATCGGCTTGAAGATCTGGCCGAAATATTCGTTCTCCGCGGCCAGAACGCCGATCGCCGCACCCAGTGGCACGGCGATGATGAAGGCGACGATCACCTCCAGTGCCGTGACGCCGATCGCTTCATGAACGACAGGCCGCCCCAGCTGCTTGCCGAGCATCGCCAGCACGTCGCCGAGCGCGGGCAGCAGCCTCGCGTCGACGACGCCGTACTTCGGCAGGAGCGCCCATGCGGCAAGGATGGCGGCCAGCAGGGCGAGCCGCGCCGAAACGATCTGGACCTGGCTCACGCTCGAGTTGGTACCGGCTTGAAGTTGGTGACGTAGATCTGTTCGACCGGCGCGAGGTCGGTCATGCCGATCATCCGCGCCATCTCCAGCGCTCTCTCCATCCATTCCTTCTCGAAGCGTCCGTCGGTGGACAGCTTCTTGATGTTGCCGTCGAGCTCGGCGGCCGCGATCGGGTCAGCGATCTCGTCGATTTCGGCGATGATCTTCACGGCGGAGCTGCGGTTCTTGTCGTCCCGCAGGTAGGCGACGCCGCCGTAGATGGCATTCAGCGCCTTCTGCAGGACAGCGGGCTGATCCTTGATGATCTTGTCGGTGGCGATCCAGCTCGCGGTCGAATGCGGCGGTATCTCTGCGCCGTAGTCGATCAGCGGCCGCGCTTCCTTGGCCTGGAAGACCTTGTAGGTCAGCGGCGAGTAGAGAACGGTGGCGTCGATGTTGCCCGAGAAGAGGTTGGGCACCAGGCCGCCGCCGCCCAGCGGAACGCGCGTGAAGTTCACCTTTCGGGCGCTGACGGTCCAGAGGGCGAGGATGTCGGATCCGGAACCGGCCGAAGTGATTCCGACCTTCTTGCCGGCCAGCTCCTCGACCTTCGTGATCTTGGAGTCCGGCTTCACGACGAGATACCAGCCGTAATAGCCGTTCGAGCCGTTGGCGACACACTTGACGTTGACGCCCTTCTTGATGCCAGCGGCAACACTCGACGAGGAATTCAGGATGAGGTCGGCGGCGCCTGCCGCAATGGCCTCGAAACCTTCGGCGCCGCCGCGATAGATCGTCAGCTCGGCGTCGAGGCCTTCCTTCTCGAATAGCTTCTGGCGAAGCGCCGTCTCGCAGATGATGGTCGGCCAATAGGTCTTGGTCGGCACGCCGATGCGGATCTTCTGGCGGGTCTGACCAATTGCGAATCGCGGCAAGCCAACGGCAGCCGCGCCGGCCAGCACGGCCCGGCGTGATGTCTTGAGCACTGGAGTTCCTCCACCCTTTTTCCCGGCAATCGTACATCGCCATCGATGCACGATTCCAGTCTTCTGTGCCTATGCAGTCATCCCTGTGTTGTGGACGACCGCCTGGCGGCTCACGCCTTGACGGGATCGATCGGTGTCACGACTCCTTCGGCCGCCTCGATCACCTCGCCGGCATCCAGGCAGAGATCCTCGCGGTTCCGCATCGTCATGATCTGGACGCCGGTCCGGAGCTTGCCGTGACGGCCGACCGGCACGGCCAGTCCGGGCAGGCCGAGCAGGGGAGCGAGCAGGGCGGAGCGCATGGACTCCAGCACTTCCTTCTGGCCTTCCGCGGTGGTGTCAGCCGCCTGTTGGGGCGGCAGGTCGCAGAGCGTGGGGAGGATCAGCAGCGGCCATTGCTGGAAGAACGTCATCCAGCGCAGCGCCAGGCCTTCGCGCTCTGCAAGGGCGCTGACATACGTCGGAAGGTCGACGCTCTTGTGTAGGGCAAGCCAGGCGCCCATCGAGGCGATCGCGTCGGGATCGCCCATCTTCTGCATCTGCGGCCACAGCCCGCCGAACACGTCGGTGACGCAGATCATGTGCCAGAGTTCCACGCCGCGTTCCAGGTCGGGCGGCAGGATCTCCTCGACGACGTAGCCTGCGGCCTGCAGGTGCTTGCCGGCCTGGCGCACGGCCGCGGCCTGTGCCGGGTGCGTCTTGCCGCCCGGTACTTCGGGAACGATCGCGACCTTGATCGGGCGCGCTGGCGGCGGGCCCTGCATCGGCACGTCGTTCCAGCGCCAGTCGCGGCGGTCGCCGCGTGCCATTACTTCAAGTGCAAGACGGGCGTCGCGCACGCTGCGGGTGTGCGGGCCCTGTACGGCCATGAGCACGGCGCCGATCGGCCGGCCCTGAGGCGCCGACGGGTTGAAGGCGGGGATGCGGCCGAAGCCGGTCCGCAGGCCGACCACACCGTTGCAGTAGGCGGGGATGCGCACCGAGCCGCCGATGTCGTTGCCGTGGGCGATCGCGCCGATGCCGGTTGCCGTCGCTGCGCCGGCGCCGCCGCTTGAGCCGCCCGGCGTCACGGTGCGATCGAGCGGATTGTAGGTCCGGCCATGCAGCGCGTTGTCGGTCATGATGCGCATCGAGAAGGCCGGCGCGTTGGTGCGGCCGACGATGATGGCCCCGGCGTGCTTGAGGTTGGCGACGACCGGACTGTCCTCCTTGGCGATGAAGTCCTTGAGCGGTGTCACGCCGTTGTCGGTCGGCAGCCCGGCCTGGTCGACATTGACTTTGGTGGTGACGGGGACGCCATGCAGCGGCGGCAGGGCATGGCCTCGGGCACGGGCGGCGTCGGCAGTCTCTGCAGCGGCTCGCGCCTCGTCCTCGAGCACGCGCACGACGGCGTTGATGGTGGGATTGACGGCATGTAGACGGGCGAGCACCGAGTCGACGGCTTCCCTCGCCGACGCCTGACCGGTGCGGATAAGACGGGCGAGATCGGTGGCGTCGTATTGCCAGAGTTCCATGAAGGCTTCCTTCCGTTGCGACGGTTACTCGGGTGCGCCCTGGCGGAAAGCTTCGTGACGCCCAATCCGGTTCGGGACGAAGAAGATCACGTCGCCGTTGGAATCCGCAACGGAGAAGTCCACTGCATTTTCCACCATGTTAGGCTGGCTGCTCACCGAGGAGGAATGATCATGGCCTGGACCGACCGTCGACTGCTGGAGTTGTTCGGTATTGATCATCCGATCCTGCAGGCGCCGATGGCGGGCGTAACATCGCCTGCGATGGCCGTCGCGGTCTCGCAGGCCGGCGGCCTCGGCGCTATCGCCGCCGCCATGTTGACTCCCGAGACGCTGCGAAGCGAGTTCCAGGTCGTGAGGCAGGGCACCAGCCGGCCCTTCAACGTCAATTTTTTCACGCATCAGTCACCACAGCCGGATCCTGCGCGCGAGGCCGCCTGGCGGGGCAAGCTCGCGCCGTACTATCGCGAGTTCGGCCTGTCTGACGATGCCGGCGCTGGCGGCCCGGTGCGGGCGCCGTTCGATGGGGCGCTTTGCGAAGTGGTGCTGGAGTTCAAGCCGCGGGTGGCGAGTTTTCACTTCGGCCTGCCTCAGGCCGCGCTACTGCGGCAGATGAAGGATGCCGGCATCATCATCATCGGCTCGGCGACGACCGCCGAGGAGGCGCGCTGGCTGGAGGCCAACGGTGTCGATGCGGTGATCGCACAGGGCGCAGAGGCCGGAGGCCATCGCGGCATGTTCCTGGCCGACGATGTCGCCCGCCAGGCCGGCACCATGGCGCTGGTGCCGCAGGTGGTCGATGCCGTGAAGGTGCCGGTGATCGCGGCTGGCGGCATCGGCGACGGTCGGGGGATTGTCGCCGCGCTGGCGCTGGGGGCGGCCGGTGTGCAGATCGGCACGGCCTTCATGCTGACGCCGGAGGCCAGGACCAGCGCGATGCATCGCGCTGCACTGAAACAGGCCGACGACAACAGCACGGCCCTGACCAACCTTTTCACCGGCCGGCCGGCGCGTGGCATCGTCAACCGGTATATCCGCGAGCTGGGACCGATGAGCGCCGACGCCCCGCCGTTTCCGCTGGCGGCAGGAGCGGCGCAGCCGCTGCGCACGGCGGCCGAGGCCAGGGCATCGACGGATTTCACGCCACTCTGGAGCGGCCAGGCGCCGACGCTGGCGCGCGAGGTGCCGTCCGGCGAGCTCCTCGCTACGCTGGTCCGGGAGAGTCAGGCGCTGCTGGGGCGGCTGGCGGGATGACGGCGTCCAGAAGCTGATCGACGAACGCGCGCGTGATGGGCGCATGGCCCATCAGCAGACGGTAGAACAGTGCGCCGAAGACCATATCGAGCGCGAGGTCCAGGTCAGCGGGCTCGGCGACCAGTCCATCCGCGACGCTGCGTTCAAGCATCTGGCGTGCGGCATCGCGATTGCGGGCGATGAACTCGTTGCGGAAGGCCTTGGCCAGCTCCGTCTCTGACTGTGCTGCGGCGACCATGGCGGCGACGCTGCGGCCGGCGGGCGCAGCGAAGACATCGGCGATGGCGTGGAGCTGGGCGCGGAGAGCCGTGAGCGGCGACCGCGCCTTGTGGCTGGCTGCCGGCGCACCGGAGGCCTCGAGGAAAGCTGCCATCGCGACTGCCGGCGCATTCGGCCAGTAGCGGTAGATGGTGGGACGGCTGACGCCGGCGCGTGTGGCGATTGCTTCGATGGTCACCGAGGTCAGCCCGCCGCGTTCCAGCAGTGCGCGGGCGGCGTCGAGGATGGTGGCACGGATGCGCGGATCGCGTGGCCGGCCGCGCGACGGAGCGGATTGCGAGGAGGGGGAGGATTGACGAGTCATCTATTTATGTTACGGTACGTAACGTAATATAATCTAACACAGGTGATGCCATGACCGCAAAGAGCACCGATGGCCAGACGCTGCGCGTCCACATGACAGTCCATGATGCCAATGAGGCGATCGCCTTCTACGGCAGGGCCTTCGGCGCGGCCGAGCAGTTCAGGTTGGTCGAGCCCTCGGGTAGGGTTGGCCACGCCGAAATACGAATCGGCGACAGTATCGTGATGCTGAACGACGAATATCCCGACTTCGGAGCGAAGAGCCCGGCGGCGACGGGCGGCTCGCCCGTCGCCTTTCATATCCGGGTAGCGGATGCCGATCGCGCGGTCGAGCGGGCCGTGAAAGCCGGCGCCACGCTGGTGCGAGAGGTGCAGGACCAGTTCTATGGCGACCGGTCGGGGATGGTCGCCTGTCCATACGGCTATCGCTGGTTCCTCGCCGCCGCGAAGGAGGTCGTCAGCCCGGAGGAGATGCAGCGGCGATGGAGCCGCATGCTGGAGGGCGGCAAGGTCGAATAGTGCGGGCCGCGACAGCGCCGGCTCCTCCGGAGCGCAAGAAGTATCCCCGCAATATATAACAGTGGTGCTTTATATGACTCTGTGTATAATACCCCTGTTGTCGCGACAACCGTTCTATCAATCGTTGGATCCGCTCCTCGTTCCGGGCGCAACGCTGCTTGTCGCTTAGGTCGTATGGCCTCACCCCGAGATGAGGGGCCGTACGCCACGCCAAAGCAGGTAGCGCAAATAGCGGAAATGTCCGAAATCCATCGGCGCACCCTCTGCCGCGCCCCGTCCTCTGCCGCCGTTGAGCGGCAGAGGGTCGTCTCCAGGTCAGCCCTGTCCCTTGCGGGCGTCGGCGATGAGCTGCTTCAGGGTCGCGGCATCGACGGCGCCCGGCACGAACTGCTTGCCGACCACGAAAGCGGGCGTGCCGCGTACGCCAAGCTGGTTCGCCAGCGCCATGTTGCGGTCGATGATCTGCTTCAGCTTGGGGTCTTCCATGTCCTTCTCCAGCTGCGCCCGATCGACGCCGACCGAGACCGCCAGCTCCAGGATCTTGTCGCGGTCGAGCTTGCCCGAGAATTCCATCAGCGCGTTGTGCAGGGCGGTATGCTTGCCCTGCTTGATCGAGGCGAGGGCAGCCAGGGCGGCGATGCGCGAGGCCTCTCCCAGGATCGGCAGGTCCTTGTAGATGATCTTGATGTTCTTGTCGGCGGCCAGAACCGACTTGGTGGCCTGGAAGGCGCGCTTGCAATACGGGCACTGGTAGTCGTTGAACTCGACGACGACGACGTCGCCGTTGGGGTTGCCGCCGACCGGGCTTTCGGGGTCGCGAAAGAGCTCGACCTCGTTCGCCTGCACGCCCTTGCGGGCCACCTCGTCGCGCTGGCTCTCCTGCTTGCGCTCGAGTTCCTGCATGGCCTCGACCAGCACCTCGGGATTGGCGATCAGGTACTCGCGGATGCTGCGGCCGAGGTCGGCTTTGTCGGCCGCGGCCGTGGCTGCCGCCGGTCTGGCGGCAACGCGCGATGGCGCGGTGACGCCGGCTGCGAGCACCCCGCCCACGAGCAGGAGACCTCCGCAGAGGGTGAGGAGGAACCAACGCATGCTGCCGATCTCCGAGCTAGCGGCGCCCACCGGGCCGCGTGTTGATGTAAGCCTTGATGTCCTGAGCGCGCTGCCAGGCCGGCGTGCCGACCTGCAGGTGCCGGGTGGCGGTGTCGGCATGGCTCGTCGCCTCGCCTCGCTGGCCGCGCAGCAGCGCCATCTCGGCACGCGCGAGCGAGGTCATACCCGCATTGTTGAGCCGCGAATAGCCGGTCGCCATCAGACGCCACAGATCGAAGCTGTCCGCCTCCTGCTGCGAAGCCAGCTCGAGGTTGCGCACCGCCTCGCGGTCGTTCTCCGGCTTGTTGGTATCGAGCAGTGCCCGCGCGAAATCGATCTTGATCAGACCCGAAGACGGCAGGAGCTGGACGGCGCGGCGGTAGGAGAGGACTGCCTCGGCTGCGCGACCGTTCTCGTAGAGCATCTGGCCGCGCACTTCGTTGAAATACGGATCGTTGGGATATTCCTTGAGCAGTCCGTCGATGCCGAGAAGCGCCGAACCCAACGCACCCTTGCGGTACCACGCGATGGCACGGGCATAGCGTGCCGGCACCGAGCGGTCGGCCTCTGCGAAGCGCGCCAGCGCCGTATCGGGCGTGATGAAGCCCATGAGCTTGGCCACCATGCGGTGATGCAGGTCGAGGAATTTCGGCGTGTCCGGCGTGTTGAGGTACGGCGAACGCGATGCTGCTTCCTCGAAGGCGCGGATTCGCTCGGGCGTGAGGGGGTGAGTGGTCAGATACGGATCGCGACGGTTGATCTGCATGCGCTCCTCGCGCTGCAGCTGCTGTAGGAACTCGATCGTGCCCTTGGGCGACTGGCCGGTGCGCTGCAGATACGTGATCGCCGCCTGGTCGGCGGCGCTTTCCTGCGTCTGCGTATAGTGCAGGAAGGCCATCAACGAGCCCGGTGCGCGCGGGCCGCCGGCGCCGGTGGTCGAACCGCCGCCGCCGCGGCCGACGCCGCCTCCGCCCATGGCGCCGCCGGCCATCGCGCCGGCTCCCAGCAGCGCCTCGAGGATCTGCAGCGTGCTCAGGCTGCGGAGCTCTTCCTGCATCCGGGCAAGGTGGCCGCCGGCGATGTGGCCGCTTTCATGCGCCATGACACCGACCAGCTGGTTGGGCCGCTCGGTGCGCATGATCAGGCCGGTGTTGATGAAGATGCGCTGCCCTCCCGCCACGAAGGCGTTGAGCGAATGGTCCTGGACGATCATGATCTCGACGGCATTGGGGTCGAGACCGGCAGCGCGCCAGATCGGCACGGTGAACGTGCGGATCGTGCTCTCGATCTCCGCGTCGCGGATCAGATTGAGCCGTTGACCTTGCTGGGCGATCGCGGCACCAAGCGGCGCGAGAGCGACTGCGGCCGAGCACAAGAGGGTGAGGATGAGTCTGATCACGGGCGACAATGTCTCTGCGCAGGCTAGGAATGCCAAGCGCCCGCGTCAATTGCGCACGTTCGCGCTGGCAACCCTGCTTTTGCTGGCCGCTTGTGGCCAAAGTGAGACAGACCGCGAAAGCGACCGGCAGGCAAATCTCGCCAATCCGGCGGGATTGTCGCCTGGACAAGGCGGTCTTTCAGCCGTTCTTAAGTCGGGCTCGTCGTTCTCGGCGGTTGCAGCGGACGAAAGCCGCGCCACGGAGATCGGCCGCGACATGCTGGAAGCGGGCGGCAATGCCACCGACGCCGCGGTCGCGATGTACTTTGCCATGGCGGTCACCTTGCCGTCGGCCGCTGGCCTTGGGGCTTCGGGCGCCTGCGTCGTCCACGACGACAAGACCAAGGTGGCCGAGGCCTTCGTGTTCCCGCCGGTTGCCGCGCCGGGCACGATCAACGGCCAGGCCTTCACCGTTCCCTCCGGCGTTCGCGCCATCACGCTGATGCATGTGCGGCACGGCGTGGCGCGCTGGGAGCAGACCGTGTCGCCGGCGGAGCGCCTGGCGCGGCTCGGCGTGCCGGTGTCGCGCGCGCTGGCCCGCGACCTGCAGGCGGCGGGCGGCCTGTTGTCGGGCGATCGCGAGGCACAGCGCATCTTCTCGCGCGGCGGTACGATGTTGCGCGAGGGCGATTCCTGGACCCAGCTGGAGCTTGCCGGCACCCTGGCCGCGATCCGCCAGCGGGGCGGAGGGGAGTTTTTCCAGGGATCGCTGGCACGAACCCTGTCCGATCAGATATCGCAGATGGGCGGCAGCATGCCGGCCGATCTGCTGCGTTCGACGCTGCCCCAGGCCGGCCCGCCGACCACGGAATCGTATGGTCGCCGCCGCGTCTACGTGGCGCCGCCGCCGGCTGCCGGCGCGGCCGCCCTGGCCGGCTGGAAGGGCCAGCCGCCGGTCGGTCCCGCGCCGATCGATTCCGGTGGCTTCTCCGGCCTCGTGGCAGTCGACGGCAAGGGTGGCGCGGCAGCCTGCGCACTGTCGATGGGACAGCTCTTTGGTGCACGCGCTGTCGTGCCTGCCCTCGGCATCATGCTCGGCGCGGCCACGCCGCAGGCGGGCTCGGTCAGTCCCGTGATCCTCGCCAATCCCAACAACGG
>QFCS01001291.1_pt1 | contig 12895 bp, 11 predicted proteins | sample 3576561 | NCBI WGS metagenome assembly QFCS01 | reverse complement strand
CTCGTAGGTCACCTCGGTCTCGTGGCCGAGGAACTTCGAGACGTTCCGGTAGGTCGTCCCGATCCCTCCGTCGCCCCCGGTGCGGACGGTGGAGACCGTCGGCGGATCCCACTCCTCGGTGGTGGTGAAGTCCGACAGGTAGGCCCAGACCTTCTCGACGGGCTGCTGGACGGTCACGGTGCGCTCCACACTGGGCATGTCGTCCCCGTTCCCCGGGCCACGGCCCGGCTCGCTCACGGGCCGCCGGTACGGCGTTCCCTGTCCGGGACGTACCCGGGCGCCGACGGTCCAGCCGGTCGGCTCAGCCGGCGATCACCAGGCCGTCACCAGGCCGTCACCAGGCCGGGCACAGGTCCGCGAGCCAGGAGGCGAAGGCGCCGGACGCGCCCGCGACCTGCTGGTCGCCGTCGGCGGCGCCGGGAACGGCCTCGGGCGCCAGCTCCTCGCCGAGGGAGCCGTAGATCCCGGAGATCTCGATGAACCAGCCGCCGCGGGCCAGCACCGGCATCGAGTCCGGGACGCCGGTGGCCAGCAGGTCGTCGGCCGCGCCCCGCAGGATCTCGGCGCCCGTCGCGTCCGGGACGGCGGCGTACTGGCCCTGGGCGGCGGCGAGGCGGCGGTAGCCCTCGCAGAAGGCCTCCTCGCTGGGCGCCGCGTCCGGCGTCGCACTCGGTACGACGCCCGCCGGGCTCGCGCCCGCGTCGGCCGGCTCGTCGGCGGGGTCGCCGTCGCCGGGCCGCAGGAAGAGCATGAGGGCGAGGACGGCGACCAGGACGCCGGCCAGCCCGATCTTGCCGCTCACTCGTAGGGCTTCTTGGGCGCGGCGATCTCGGTGACCTCGCCGGCGGTCACCGATGGCGGCTCGGCGGACTCGACGGAGTCGCCGGTGCCCTCGACCCACTGCCCGGTCACCTCGACCCACTGGCCCTCGGCGGGCGCGGCGGCGCCCTCGACGCCGACCCGGAAGGCGGAGGCGTCGGCGGCGCAGCAGCGCATGGTGAGGCGGGTGACGTACCAGTCGTCGCCGTCGCGGGTGACGAAGCCGGTGAGCAGCACGTCGTGGTCGACCAGCACCTCGCCGTAGGTGGCTGCGGTGGCGACGAACTCCGAGACCAGCATCGGGGTGGACGCCCCGTCGGCGAGCGGCGCGAACGCCGGCTCGTCGTACGACACGGCGGCGACGTCGTTGACGCGGCGCTCGGCGACGTAGCCGCCCAGGGCAGGTGGCTGGACGACGAAGGCGATCACGATGGGCAGCAGCAGCGCCCACACGGCGGGCGTGGCCGGGTGCTCGTCGTCACCGGTACGACGCAGCACGACCGTGAAGGCGAGCGCGACGAGCAGCACGCCGCTGACGATGAGCGGCCAGCGCATCCAGGCGTTGACGTAGCGCGCCCACTCGTCGGTGACGCCGACGCGGAGGGCGACGCCGCCGAGGGCGGTGAGGACGACGGCTTGCGCGGCGCGGTTCACAGGAGCATCCATCCGACGAGGCTGGCGACGAGGGTCGCGACGACCACCACCAGCGGCACGAACTGGGCGGCGAAGGAGCGGCCGAACTGTCCGGCCTCCATCGCGGCGAGCTTGACGTCCATGGCGGGTCCGACGACGAGGAAGACGAGCTTGGCGGTGTCGGAGAACGCGGTGAGGCTGACGGCGATGAAGGCGTCGGCCTCGGAGCACAGGGCGACGACGAAGGCGAAGACGGCGAGCACGACGATCGCCAGCACGGCCTGGCCGGCGACGGTCTCGACGACGTCGAGCGGCACGAGGACGTTGATGGAGGCGGCGATCATGGCGCCGATGACGAGGAACCCGGCCGACGGGAGCAGGTCGTGCCAGGCGGCGCCGACGAAGCGGCCGGCCTTCGTGTCGCCGCCGTGGCCGTGGTCCAGCCGGCGGATCCGCGGCATCTTCAGCGCCGGGACCCGCTTCGCGACGGCGACGTAGATCCAGCCGATGATCACGGCGACGAGCATGGAGGCGACGAAGCGGGCGAGGACCATGTCGGTGCGGCCCTGGAAGGCGACGGCGGTGGAGACGATCACCGCCGGGTTCACCGCCGGCGCGGCCAGCAGGAAGGTCAGCGCCACCGGCGCCGGGACCCCGCGGCGGGCGAGACCCGAGGCGACGGGGACCGCCGCGCACTCGCAGGTGGGCAGCCCGATGCCCGCGATCCCCGCGACCGGTACGGCGAGCGCCGGGTTGCGCGGCAGGACGCGGGCGACGAGCTTCTCCGAGAGCAGCGCGGAGATCAGCCCCGAGAGCAGGACGCCGAGCACGAGGAAGGGGATCGACTGGACGACGATCGCGAGGAAGACGGTCGCCCAGGTCTGGAAGGCGGGCGCGTCGAGGCGGTCGGCGAGCAGGCGCTGGACCGGGACGGCCGCGACGAGCACGGCGAGCACGGCCCACACCTGCCAGTCGAGGCGCGAGCGAGGGGGCGCGGGCGGTGCCGCGGAGGTCTGGGGGGTCATCGCGCCGCAGGGTATCCGGCTTCGGTGAACTCCCTCCGAACTCGGGACCGCACGAGGGTGGTGACGGCGCCGTGGCGGGGCGCGAAGGCCCAGGCGGCGAGGAAGCAGGCGGTGAGGACGAGGACGACGGTGCCGCCGACGGGCAGGTCCCACGACCAGGACACGTAGAGCCCGACGAAGGCCGACGCGGCGCCGACGAGCGGCGCGACGAGCATCATCGCGCCGAGCCGGTCGGTGAGCAGCCGCGCGGTCGCGGCGGGGGCGACGAGGAGCGCGAGGACCAGCACGTTGCCGATGGTCTGCACGGAGATCACGACCGCGAGCGTGACGAGCACGTAGAGGACGAGGTCGAGCACGAACACGGGCAGCCCCAGGGCGCGCGCGGTCTCCCGGTCCAGGGTGACGGCGACGAGACGGTGGTGCAGGACGAGCAGCGCGGCGAGCACGCCGAGGCCGGTGACGGCGATGACGACGAGGTCGCGGTCCGGTACGCCGACCAGGGAGCCGAAGAGGAACTGCTGGAGCGATCCGGCGTACCCGGGCGCCTGGGAGATGACGACGATGCCGAGGGCGAAGGAGGCGACGAAGAAGACGCCGATGACGGAGTCCTCCTTGAGCCGTCGGCCCTGGCTGAAGGCCGCGATGAGCACGGCGGTGACCACGCCGGCGACGGTGCCCCCGACGATCAGGTTGCCGGACATCACGAACGCGACCGCGAGGCCGGGGAAGACGGCGTGCGCGACGGCGTCGCCGATGAACGCCATGCCGCGCAGGACGACGTAGCAGCCGACGACACCGCACACGACCGACGACATCAGCGCGACCGCGAGCGCCTTCGGCAGGAACCGCAGGTCGGGATTGGTCAGGTCGGCGAGGAAGTCGAGCGGGCTCATCGCACACCCTCCAGGGCGAGGACCCGGAGGAAGGGGCTGTCGAGGCCGACCCCGAAGGTCGTGGTCCACGCCTCGGGGCGCTCGCGCAACTCGTCGGCGGTGCCGGAGGCGACCACGGTGCCGTCGAGGAGTACGACCCGGTGGCAGGTGTGCAGCGCGGAGACGATGTCGTGGGTGGTCATCAGCACCGCCCGTCCCTCCTCCGCGAGTCCGGCGAGCATCGCGAGCAGCGACTCCTGGGTGGGCAGGTCGAGGCCGGTGAACGGCTCGTCGAGCAGCAGGACCGACGGGCGCAGCGCCAGCGCCCGCGCGACCAGCACCCGTTGCCGCTGGCCGCCCGAGAGCTCCCCCACGGGACGCTCGCGGAGGTGGTCCATCGCGACGAGGCGCAGCGCCTCGGCGACCGCGCGCCAGTCGTCGGCGCGCGGTCCGCGCGCCCAGCCCATCGTGCCGACCCGGCCGGTCAGGACGACCTGCTCGACGGAGATGGGGAAGTCCCAGGCGAACTCGTGGCGCTGCGGGACGTACCCGAGCCCGCTGCGCCGCCGGTCGACGGGCCTCCCGTCCACCGTGACCGTCCCGCCGCGTGTGCGCACCAGACCGAGGACGCTGCGCAGCAGGGTGGTCTTGCCGGCGCCGTTGGGCCCGACCAGGCCGACCAGCTCACCGGGCGCCAGGCCGAGGTCGACGTCGCGCAGCACCGGCCTCCCACCGAGGTCGGCCGCCAGGCCGCGCACGACCAGACCACGCACGACCAGACCGCGCACGACCGGACCGGCGCTCACTGCTCCGCTCCCGCCCGGACACGCCGCCCGCGCAGCAGCACCGCGGCGAGCGCCGCGGCCAGCCCGGCGGCGAGGAGGCCGACCACGACGAGCCAGAGCGTCGTACCGCCGGAGGTCGCGTCGGCGGCGCTCTCCTCCCCGCCGGCCTCCGCATCGGCGTCCGCGGGGGCACCCGGATCCGTCGCCGGAGCCTCGGCGGCGAGGGCCTCCGCGGCGTCGGCGTCGTCGCCGACGGCGAAGCGCAGCGTCCCCGTCGTGGTCACCTCGGAGCCGTCGACGAAGGCGGCCCGCGCGGTGATCGTCACGAGGTGCACGCCCGGCTCGGTGAAGACCCAGTTCGCATGGGTGTGGGTGTTGACGTCCACCCACAGGTCCTGCGGGCCGCTCTCGCGGGAGTCCCACAGGACGTCCGGCGCCCCGAACCCGCCGTCCTGCAGGTAGACGACGAGCTCGCCGGGTCCCTCCACGCCGGACAGCCCGAGCGTCACGCCGCGGTCGACCGCCTCGAGCACCGCCGGGTCCTGGGTGTTCCACCCCAGCCACACCACCGCCGGGTCCTGCGTCTGGGGCACCACGTGGACCTGCCGTCCCGGCGCGACGCCGAGGAAGGAGTACGCCGCGTCGTCCGGCACCGTCTGCAGCGCCGTGTCGGCGACCCGTACGACGGCGTGCTCCAGCGGCCGCCACACGGAGCGCCCCGCGCGGCTGTCGTCGTGCACGAACAGCTCCCACGCGCCGTCCACCAGCCGCGGCCCGAGATCGACATGGCCCTCCGCCAGCTCGGCGTCGCCGCGGTCGACGTCCTGCTCCGGCTCGATGGTCTGCGACAGCGCGCCGTCGCCGCCGGGTGCGGGCGTGGGCTGCGGGTCGGCGGCGGCGCGCGGCGCGGCGCCGGGCACTCCGCCCGGCAGCACGAGCGCGGTCAGGACCGCGAGGGCCGCGACGGCCCTCACCTTCCTCAGGACAGGCACGAGCGGATCTCCTCTGCGTTGAAGCGCATCATCTGGACGTAGTCGGTCGCGCGGTCGTCGAAGGTGTCGCCGTAGATCTCGCAGATCCGGACGCCCTCCTCCTCCGCGAGCTGGGTGAGCACGCTCGAGCGCGCCCGCAGGTTGGGCTCCAGGAACACCGCGGGCACCGCCAGGCTGCGGATCGTCCGCACCAGCTTGCGGCGGTCGGCCAGCGACGGCTCCGTCGCCGGGTTCGGCGTCACGAAGCCCGCCACCTGCAGGTCGTAGGCGTGCGCGAGGTAGCCGAACGCGTCGTGCGTGGTGATCAGCTGGCGCCGCCCCTCGGGAATCTCCGCGACCGTCGCGCGGACGTAGGAGTCGAGTTCCTCCAGCACCGCCAGATAGGCGTCGGTACGGCGCCGGTACTCGCCCGCGTGCTCGGGGTCCGCGCCCGCGAGGGTGTCGCGGATCAGCTCCGCGTAGGCCATCACGTTGCCGACGTCCTGCCACAGGTGCGGGTCGATCTCCCCGTGCACGTGCTTGCCGAGCACCGCCTGCGGCAGCTGGTAGAGCGAGGTCCCCGGGCGCCCGAGGAAGCCGAGCCGCTCGTCACCCGGCACCTCCGCCAGCGCCCGCGCCGGAACCTCGACCACGACCGTCGCCGGGTCGAGCTCGGACTGCGCGTGCTCGCCGCCGCCCCCGTCGTCGTGGCGCAGGTCCAGGCCGCCGCCGTCGAGGTCGACCGTCACGTCCGCGTGCCCCTCGTCCACCACCCGCCGGCCCGGCACGTCCGCCGCCGGTACGCCGACCGCGAAGGTCACCGTGGCCTCCCCCACCGGCACCGGCCGGGCCCCGTGCTCCGGCTGCAGCCGCGCCGCGAAGGAGACCTCGTAGACCCCCGGCTCCGAGAACGACCACGACATGTGGGTGTGCGCGTCGACCGGCAGCACCGCCGTGTCGTCGCGGAAGCCGTCGGAGGCGTCGAAGCCGTCCCCGCTGTCGAAGTAGATCTCCGGGTCGCCGAAGGAGCCCGTCAGGTAGCCGACCATCCGGCCCGGGCCCGTCATCCCCGTCGCCGAGAGCAGGACGTCGGAGGCCCGCGTGGCGTCGTACTGCTCGCCGCGCCCGTTGACGCGCAGGCCCAGCCAGACGGTGTCGAGGTCGACCCGCTCGACCAGCGGGATCACCTCCGCGGCGTACTTCACGGCATCCTCGGCCAGCGACACGTTCGGTACGCCGGCGCGCAGGTTGGCGTCGAGCACCTTGATGACGTCGTGCTCCTCCAGCAGCAGGTAGTTGCTGAAGGCGACGTCGGCATAGACGACGTCGCGGGCGCGGCGCAGCGTCGGCTCGTAGTTGTGCGGGTCCGCGCCCGGCGGCACGATCGAGACCACGTCGACGTCCTCGCCGCCGACCTGCGCGACGATGTCGGCGAGCAGCGCGGTGGTGGTGACCACCTGGAGCCGGTCGCTGCGGTCCGTCAGCGTCGGCGGCGCGGCGCAGCCCGCGGCCAGGAGGGCGAGGGCGGCCGCGACGGGCGCGGCGCGACGCCTAGGCACGGGCGGTGCGGCGGGTGCGGGTGACGACGACGGCGCCGGTCAGCACGAGCGCCAGGCCGAGGGGCAGCAGCAGGCGGGCGCCCTCGGGGGCACCGGCCTCGGGGAGCACGCAGTCCTCGGCGGCCGAGGTCCGGATGGCCGGCGCCGGGGCGACCTGGCCGCTCGGGAGCGCCGAGGTCAGGGAGACCGATCGTCCGCCCCCGCCGCTCGCGCCGGCGACGGTGAACGTGAGCGTCGTCGTACCGGACACGGCGGTGCCGTCGGTCAACGTCGCCGATTGGGTGATCCGGACCCGGTAGGTGCCCGCCTGCGTGAAGGCCCAGCTGCCGTGCGCGTGCACGTTGAGCGCCACGTCGTAGGTGCGCGGGAAGCCCGCCACCGTGCCGAACACCCGCTGCCCGACGCCGCCGAAGGAGTCGGTGAAGAAGACCGCCAGGTCGCCCGGTCCGTCGACGCCGTCCAGCCGCAGCCGGACCTTGCCGCGCACCTCGCTCTGCACACTGGGGTGCTGGGTGTTCCAGCCCAGCCAGGGCAGGCCGGCGGTCTGGGTCTGCGGGAGCAGCCACACCGGCGTGCCTGCGGCCCCGAGGAAGGAGTAGCCCGCACCCGCGGGGACCTGCTGGCGCGCGGCGCCTCCGACGACGAAGCGGATCGACGCCGGGTCCACCCACGACGGCGGCTGGGTGCGGTCGTCCTTGACCCGCGGCACCAGCCGGCCCCCGACGATCTGGGCGCCGAGGTCGAAGTGGCCGCTGGACACCGGGTCGGCCGCCGCGGACGAGGCCGGATCGCCGGTGGAGCCGGTGCTCCTCCCGGCCGGGTCGGAGGAACCGGCCGGGTCGGCCGGGCGGGCGGGGACGCAGTGCGGCCGGGGCGCGAGCGGTACGACGCCCGCGCCGGGCGTCGCGGGGACGCCGCCGTTCCCGGGGGCCTGGTCTCTCTGGCCTCCCTGGCCGTTCTTGCCGTCCTGGCCGCCCTTGCCGTCCTGACCGCCCTGGCCGCCCTTCGCGTCGCCGGGCTGCTCCGCCGGCTCCTCGCCGGGGTCGCTCACGCACGGCCCGACCTGCACGGTCAGCGTGCCCTGGCCCGACACCGTCGCGCCGGACGTCAGCCGGGCGGTGTGGGTGGTGGTGATCCGGTAGACGCCCGGCGCGGTGAACGACCAGTTGCCGTGGGCGTGCACGTTCGGCGCGATCCGCGTGCTGCGCGGCCATCCGTCGCCGGTGCCCAGGACGCGGGTCAGCGCGCCGAACGCGCCGCTCTGGTAGAGGTAGAAGTCACCGGGCCCCTCGACGCCGTCGAGACGCCAGGTCGTGTCGCCCGCGATCCCGCTGACGGCGCTGGGGTGCTGGGTGTTCCACCCCAGCCACGGCACACCGGCCTCCTGGGTCTGGCCGATCGTCCACACGTCGTCGCCCGCGGCGCCGAGGAAGGCGTACGCCGCCCCCGCCGGCACCGCCTTGCGGGCGGGCTCCCCGAGCCCGACCAGCACCGAGGACGGTGCCCGCCAGGCCGGCGGGCTCGACCGGTCGTCCTTGACCCGGGGACGCAGCTGGCCGTCCGCGACGGTCACGCCGTAGTCGAGGTGGCCGTCGGTGATGCGCACCGCGTCCGGCGCCAGGCCGGTGACGGTGCAGGCGTCCTGGCGGGCCGGTGCGAAGTGCTGCTGCGGGGCGGGCTGCTCGTCGGCGGGCTGGGGCTCGGGCTGGGGCTCGGGCTGGGGCTCGGGCTGGGGCTCGGGCTGGGGCTGGGGCTCGGGCTGGGGCTCGGGCTGGGCGGCCGGGGCGGCGACGTCGACGACATAGCGCACCGGGGCGCCCGCCCGCTCGACGTCCGCGGTGACGCGCGCGGCCACGTCCACGACGTACCGGCCGGGAGCCGTGAACGACCAGGTGAGCACACCGCTCGCACCGCCCGGCAGCGGCACCGCGACCACGGCCGGCGCCGCCGGGTCGTGGACGACGACCGTCCCGCTCGCGTCCCCCGAGACGACCCGACCGGGCCCGTCCACCGCGATGTCGAGCGCCACGTCCGCGCCGGGGTCGACACCGCGGGTGTCCCACGCGAAGGGCGCCGCCGACGCGGTGAGCGCGTCCACGTCCAGCGTCACGTCCTCCGGCGCGACCGCCGTCGCACCCTCGCCCAGCGCGACCGTGGGCATGCCCTCGGCGTCCGTGGCGACCACGAAGGCCGTCACCTGCGCGGGCGCGACCGGGCGGGCGGCGTCCTGGGCGTGGACGGGCGTGGCGTTCAGCGCCGGCAGGGCCAGCACCACGAGCAGGACGGCGAGCGGCGCCAGGACGGCGCGAAGGATGCGGGACATGGATGCTCCTCAGCAGGGACGTGCCGCCGACGGCCGGGCCCGGTGAGCAGGGCCCGGCCGACGGCGGATCAGCGGCGGATCAGCGGCGGACGGTCAGGACCACGCGGGTCGCGGTGGCCTTCGCGGTGGTGGCGCTGCCGCGGTAGACGGCCTGCACCCGGTGCTTGCCCGGCTTCAGCCTCGGCAGCCGGACCGTGACCTTGCCGTCGCGGACCTTCCCGACCGCGACCTTCCGGCCGTCCACCCGGACCACGACCCTGCCGTCCGGTACGACGCCCACCGACTGCGGCAGCCGCACGCGGACCGTGGCCTTCGCCCGCTTCGAGGCGCGCACCTTCTTCGCGGCCAGCTTCACCGTCGCCCGGGCCGGAGCCTTCGCGACGACGATCCGGCCGGTCGGCGCGGTGGCCGGGGTCTGGGCGGTCGCGTCCGCCGGGGTGAAGGTCGCGCTCAGGGCGTGGGTGCCGACGGCGAGCGTGCGCGGGAGGCGGACCTTCGCCGTACCGGCGGCGTCGAGGGCGACGCCGTCGGCGAGCACCACGGAGCCGGCCGTGACCTGCACGGTGCCGGCGCCGGGCGTCGCCCCGTCGGCACCGTCGGCACCGTCGGCTGCGGCAGCCGTGACGGAGACCTGCACGGTGGCGGGCGCGGTGGCGCCGTACACCTGGCGGGCGGGCGCCTGCAGCCGCAGCGTGGTGGCGGCCGGAGCCTCGGCGCCGTCACCGACCCGGAGCAGCACCGGGTCGGACTCGGCGATCACGGCGTGGTCGTGGTCGAAGATCCGCGCCAGCACCGACGCGCCGTCGTGCTCCGCCGTCAGCGGCAGGGTGGCGGTGGCCTGGTCGGAGCCCGGGATGTAGGTGTAGAACTCCTCGCCCGGCTTCTTCACGTACCAGTGGAAGTGGTCCTCGCCGGTCTCCGGGCTCTGCGTCGACGACAGCTGCGCGACGTCGCCGACGGCGTACCGGGTCTTGTCGGTGTGCGCCGACAGCGCCGTCACCTCGGGCAGCGCCGACACGTGCAGGGTCAGCGGCTCCGACGTCGCGACCACCTGGTGGTCGTCGTCGTACAGGTTGGCGTAGACCTGCGCGCCGTCCCACACCAGCGACGTCGGCAGCTTCAACTGGGCGGTGCTGGAGCGGCTGCTGATGGAGTACGCCGGCTCGCCGGCCCGCTTCACGAACCAGTGGTAGTGGTCGAGGCCGGTCGCGGCCGTCGGGGCGGCGTCGAGGGTGATGCCCTGGCCGTAGAGGTAGGTGGCACCGGCCTTGTTGGGCGTCACCTCCAGGCCGAGGGCGGAGGGCTCGCCGACCCGGACGTGGTACGTCGCGGCGGAGCCGGTGATCGTCGTACCGGACTGGGTGCGGGCCGACGGGGTGACCTCGAAGGTGTAGTCGCCCTGGTCGGTGAAGACCACCTCGGTGTGGACGTGGGCGCTCGCGGCGACCGGTATGACGTCCGGCCCGCCGTCGCTGCTGTCGACGTAGTGGTTGACGGCCTCGCCGGTGGCGCCGTTCATGAAGCTGTGGACCTCGCCCGGCCCCTCGACGTCGACGCTCAGCTCGACCGGCTGCCCGGCGGCGAGGGTGGTGCCGGCCGGCAGCGTGGAGGTGAGCCGCTCGGTGCTCCAGCCGGGCCAGGGCAGCGCGGTGTTCTGGCTCTGCGGCAGGTCGTAGACGACGTCGCCGGGCGCGCCGAGGAAGGAGTAGGAGGCCGGCAGGCCCTCCGGGACGGTCAGCGCCGCCTCGTCGGCGTCGACGGCGATCGTCACGTCGGCCGGGTCCCGGTAGACCGAGCCCGCCGCGTGGATGCCGGTGTCGTCCTTGACCTGCAGGCGCAGGCCGCCGGCGCCCTGGTCGTAGCTGACCTCGAACAGGTCGATGTGCCCGTGGGTGAGCACCACGGCGCGGTCGGCGGCCTGGGCGGCGCCGGCTCCGGTCACGGCCAGTGCCGCACTCGCGACGGCCAGCGCCGTCAGCGTTGCCACTCGTCTCATGTCGTCCCCTCTCGCCCGGCGGTCGCTCCGCCGGGTGGGACAGGATCATATGAGAATGATTTTCATTTGCAATTCGAGGGTGGGTCTTGGGCGTGCGAATCATCACGGTAGGTAGGTGAGCCGTCGCCTCCGCGGCGGAATTCCACTGGGGAGGCGACAGCTCACCTACCTACCGTGATGTTTCGACACCGAGGCGGCACCACACCGCCCCACCCGCACCCGCCTCAGCGCCGTACGACGCCCTCCGGGGCGTGCGCCATACCGGCGACGAACCCGCACAGGTGGTCGAGCAGCTCCAGCTCGGCCTCGCTGGCCAACCGGTCGCGGGCGCGCTCGATCTCGCGGTAGAGCTCGCGCAGCCGGTGCTGCACGAGCAGGTCGTACTCCGTGGTCCGGCGGATGACGGGTCCAGGACTCCAAGCGGGCATGGGGGGCCTACCCTCGCGTCGTCAGGGGCCGGCAGGCGGCACGGCGGGTCCGCGCCCGTCTCGACGACCCGCCGTCGATGCTCACCCACGCACGCCTCCTTCGCAGCCGCGATGAACACCTTTCACCCGTCAGTTCACCCATTTCCCCCGCGTGCGAGACACCGTCCTAGGATGCGGAGCACCGCGCGTCGAACCCCGGACGCGGCGAGCAGGCCCGAGGAGCGCCCATGGTCCGCCGTACGTCGCGCCGCACCGCCGGTCACGGCGTACGCCTGCCGGCGGACACCACCTCCGCGATGCGCGCTCGGCTGCCCGAGGTCGCCGAGCGCGTGGTGGCGGCGGTCGTCGAGGAGGTGCCGAGCTACGCGACGGCGTTCGACAACACGATGGCGGAGACGATCCGCAACGCCGTCGAGCTGGCGCTGGGCGGGTTCTTGTCGCTGGCGAGCGGGCGCCGCGGTGCCGACCCGGGTACGCCGACGGCCCCGGCCGTCGAGGGTTCCTACCAGCTGGGCCGGGGCGAGGCGCGCAGCGGCCGTACGACGGAGGCGCTGCTGGCCGCCTTCCGCGTCGGCGCCCGGGTGGCGTGGCGGGAGATGTCGACGTCGGCGGTCGAGACCGGGGTGGAGCCGGAGGTGATCGTCGACTTCGCCGAGCTCGTCTTCGCCTACATCGACGAGCTCTCCGCCGCCGCGGTCGCCGGCCACACCGACGAGCTGACCACCGCCGGGCAGGTGCGCCAGCGCCTGCTGGAGCGACTGGCCCGTCAGCTCCTGGCGGGGGCGAGCGGCGACGTCGTCCAGTCGGCGGCGCAGGCCGCCGGGTGGGAGCCGCCCCAGACGTTGACGGCGGTACTCGTCCCCGACGCCCGCATCCGCAGCACCCTGGCCGTGCTGCCCTCCTCCACACTGCAGCCCGCCGACGCCGCCGACGCCGCCGACGGGATGGGCACGCTGTTGCTGCTGCTGGTCCCGGACATGCACGGCGAGCGCCGGCCCGCCCTGCTCCGAGCCCTCGCCGCGCAGGGCGCGACCGTCGGTCAGGCGACGCCCTGGCTGGACGTACGACGCTCCTACGAGCGGGCCGCGCGCGCCCGTCGCCTCGGCCTGGGACCCGACACCGACCGGCACCTGACCGAGCTCGTCCTCGCCTCCGACCCGGTCGCGCTGGCCGACCTGCGCGAGCGCGCCCTCGCGCCGCTCGCGGACCTGCGCGCCAGCACCGCCGAGAAGCTGGTCGAGACGCTGCGCGCCTGGCTGCTGCACCAGGGCCGGCGCGACGAGGTCGCCGCGGCGCTGGTGGTCCACCCGCAGACGGTGCGCTACCGGATGACCCAGCTGCGCGAGCTGTACGGCGACCTGCTCGACGACCCGCAGCAGGTGCTTGCCCTCACGGTCGCCCTCGGCTACGCGCCCGGCCCCGACGCCTGACCCTCCGCCGCCGAGTGGGGGAATCCCGACCGCCCAGTCGGGGAATCCCGACTG